>Ga0105045_10002434_pt1 | contig 15699 bp, 13 predicted proteins | sample MAT02_FD_78089 | JGI IMG/M metagenome (GOLD analysis project Ga0105045, IMG submission 78089) | Freshwater microbial communities from Lake Fryxell liftoff mats and glacier meltwater in Antarctica - MAT-02 (megahit assembly) | ecosystem: Environmental > Aquatic > Freshwater > Ice > Liftoff...
CGCTGCGCTGACCCTGCACGCCCCGGCGCCATGGGCGACCGACTGCGCGAGCGTATTGCGTTGATCACGGAGCACGGCGGCTACCCCGCGGAGGGCTTCGGCTTCGACTTGAACGGCTTCGCGGGCGCGCCCGGCCCGCGCTTCGGCCCGAACACAGAGTGCGGAGCGACGCCTCAAGCAAACCCTGTCACCTATCCATTCACGTCGTACGCGGGCGATGTCACCTTCACCCAGCCGAACCTCGGCGCGCGCGCCGTCGACTTCAACACCGAGGGAATGCTCCACGTCGGGCTCTTGCCTGAGCTCATCGAGGATGCGCGTCGAGATGGCGTGACCGACGCAGAACTTGAGCCGCTCTTCCGCTCGGCCGAGGCCTATTTGCGGATGTGGGAGCGCGCCGAGACGCGGGCTGCCGCACTACGCGCGCGGTAGGCGATTCACGACGGCTCAAGCATCGTCACCACAAGATTCCCCTGCTTGTGCCAGCTCTCCGCAATGCGGTGGGCTTCGGCGATCTCTGCGAAGGGGAGCGTGAGACCGACGAGCGGTCGGTAGGCGCCGAGCATGTGCAACGCGAGCAGCCGCTCAAGCTTCTCGCGTGCCTCCGAAGTGGTCGAGCCCGTGATGCGCGCAGTGCCGCGCTTGGGCCGGACGGATGCGCCGAGGTTCTCCGCGAGCGTGCTCGTGACAGGCATCAGTCGGCCTCCGGGCTTGAGCAAAGTAAGCGCACGTACACGCGGGATGGCGCCCATCACATCGAGGATTCCGTCGAATGTGCCTTCGAGTGATTCGCTCCGATAGTCGATGACGTTCGCTGCGCCAAGCGAGCGGGCGAGCGCGTGGTTCTTCGCCGAGGCGACGGCCGTGACCGTGAGCCCGAGGTGCTTGGCGATGGCGAGCGCAGCGCTTCCCACCGAGCCTGTGGCACCCACCACGGCGAGCGTCTCGCCAGGCTGCATTGCGGCTTTGTCGATCAAAAAATCCGCTGCGGTGAGCCCTCCAAAAAAGAACGCCGCGCCCTCCGCGAAGGTGAGCGATGCAGGCATGCGAAGCACCGTGCTCTTCACAGCGACCGTCAGGTACTCAGCCTGCGCGCCACCGCCAAAGCCCTTGATGCCAAAGACGCGATCGCCAACCGAGAGCTCGCTGACATCCGGCGCGACCGCATCGACCACACCTGCGAAACCCCAGCCTGGAATGGGATTGCGCGGCCCGCTGAAACCCAAGGCGAGTCGGATGACGAGGCCATAGCCGCGCGGCACGTTGGCGCTTCGCATGCGCACATCGCCGGCCGTCACAGGCGACGCATGAACCCGCACGCGCACCTCGCCTGGGCGCACTTCGGGGATGGAGACGTCCTTGAGGTGCACGACCTCAGGGCCGCCATATCGGTGAATGTTCGCGGCGCGCATCGTCTTTCCCGAAAGGGAAACCAGTGAGCTCTGCCCCGGGAGGGAAATCAGCAGGTTCGTCATGACCAAGCCCTACGAGCGCGGCGCGCGGGTATTTCGACGAAATAGAAGTCGCTCCGTCTCGTACGTCGCTCTGATGGCTCACCTACGAAAGCTCGCACCGGCGCTGGCCGTGCTCATCGCGCTCGCCTTCTTGATCTTGCCCTCGGTTGCGCGCTTCCTCTTCTTGCTCGACCCGCCTGCGGTCACCGAGCCCACAGACATCGCCTTCGCCACGCATCGGCTGACAGGCTTTCTGCACATCGTGCCGGGCTTTCTGATGGTGCTCTTGATGCCCATCCAGATGAGCGCGCGTGTGCGCGCCAAATGGCCTGCGCTTCATCAATGGAGCGGACGACTCTTCGTGCTCACCGGCCTCTTCGTCTCGATCACCGGCGTGGTGATGAACGTCGTCTTTTCCCGCGAGGAAATTCAGCCAGCAGCGCCGGTCGTTGGCGGGCTGCTCAAGGTGACCGTGATCAACGCGATGTGCGTTGCCGAGATCGGCGCGCTCGCGCTTGGGATGCGGGCCATCTGGAAGCGAAATATCGCTGCGCATCGAAGGTGGATGATGAGGGCGATGGGCGTTGCGCTCTCTGCCGGAACAGCCGGCGTCTTTGTGGTTCCGTTCTACGCAGCCGGCGCGATGAGTGACGGCGTCGTCGGGGTCGGACGCTGGCTCGGCTTCCTCACGACGATGGCCGCCATCGAGTTCTGGCTGCGTCCAACTTCTCCTGTGCGAGCTGCTTCGATCAGCGCGTGATGAGGAGCTGCGGCCTCGGCATCGGCGTGCCTGCCACCAGCACGTGCCTCGCGATGTGATCCGCGACCACAGGCCAGGGCTCAAAGGCGCCCGACACCGTGGTCTCGGTCCAGATCACACGGGCCCGCAGCGCGGCGTCGCTCGGATGCTGGAAGTCGGACTCGATCGCTACGCCGTTCAGCCATTGGCCAAGAGGCACACCCACGGTGCAGTTGTAGTAGTGGATGTGGCGGCCAAGGTAAGGGCCGCGGTTGCCCGGGTTCACGCTGTCTTGCCAGTTGAGCGGGTCCGCATAGCCCGTGGTCTCACGCACCACGACAACGTTGGAAGAGGGCCCGCGCGCGAAGGTGCAGCCCTCCATCGAGATTCCGCCGACGCCGTCGACGAACGCGACCGCGTCGCTTCGATCCGTGGTGAAGCGGCAGGAGACGACCCATGTCGAGCCCAGATTAGCACCGTTGGCGTGCCAGCATTGTTGATGAAGTCGCAGTTCGCGATCGTCATCCCCACGATCTGCGAGCGGATCGCGCTCTCGGTGTTGTTCTCGAAGATGCAGTCGACGAAATAGTTGGAGTTGCACTGCCTTCCCGCGGAGAGCCGAAACCCTTGCGCGCAATCCCGCCACTGGCAGCCGTAGAACAGACATTTGTCCATGTAGTTAATGTCCGGTGTCGAATCGATGCCGGGTCGGCCGATGGATTGAAATCCGATCGGGCAATTCACGAAGTCCACATAGGCCGTCGAGCAGTTGTCCCAGGCGTAGATGCCATCGAGGAATACGCCGCCTTGGGACATGTCGCGGAGGCAGACGTGGCTGAACTGCTGATCGAAATATTGCTGCGCGAGCGTCGTGCCCGCGGTGCCGACAATGGACGTGAGGTAGATGCCCCAGCGGCCGCCTTGGAGCGTCAGGTCGGACATGAACAGGCCCTGAGGTCCACCGGCGCTGAAAGATGCCATCGGGTCGTTGTTGAACGCCGTGTGGCCCGACTCGATGAGGTTGATCGCCGATGAGGCCGCGCGAAGAAGTTGCTGGTTTCCCTAGCGGGAAAGAACTGTGCGGCTCTTGCCGGAGCCGATGAGCATCCTGGAGTGGCCGCGCCGATACGCTTCCAGATCAGGCGTCGTGAGGTCCGTCCAGACCCAGCCCATCTTGAGTGGCCGGTCGAGCGTGTAGATGCCGGGCGGGAGCACGACGGAGGGCTGCGTGTCGAGCAGCCCTTGGATGTACTCGGCGTCCCACATGCCCGGCGTGGTCATCATCGGGAGGGCGGTGAAATCCGAGGGCGGGGCAGCGAGAACGGGCCTTGGCCAAGGCGTTCCAGATCGGTTCGAGACGCACGCGAGGAGCTCCTCACCTTGAGCGGCAGTGAGCGTTGCGGGTCGCGAGACGCCATCGATCTCGACGACGTTCGCATGCCAGCTCGGGCCCGGATCATCGCCCGAGCTGTCGTCGAAGATCAGCGCACGAAGTCGCGGTGAGGGCTCGAGATCCGTGACCACGGCATTGGTGACGGTCTCTGTGCGTACGAGGCTGCGGGCGCCCGGTCGCAGCAAGACGTTCTGGTAGGCCGAGTCACCCGATTGGGGGAAGAGTGAGATCGCAGAGGACCAAGTTCGCGCGGCATTCGTGTCGAGCACCGCGAGCCCCTGCGTGAACGAGAAGCCACCGAAGATCTTGACGTCGTCGGCGCCGAGCACGCGCGTGATCGGCCACTCACGGCCATCGTAGTTCTCTGCGGACAGGTTGAGGAGCGTGACGTCGGGCACGCCCTCGAAGTGAAAGCGACCTTCATCGGTGCCCGCCGGCTGATTGCCCATCGTGAGCGCGCTGAGGCCGAGGACGACGTTGCCCGTGCTTGGCTCAGCGACGTTGCCGCGGACGAGGATCACGTGGTCTCCACCCTGGCTCTGCGCGCGCACGAAACGGCAATTGCGCATGAAGCCGCTGGCGCTGCAGTCGACGGTGATGGAGCCGTTGTAGAGGTCGACGAAGAGCGCGTTTTCTACCCGTGCGCCCACGAGCTGGAAGTCGGCGTAGTGAACGCCGAAGAGGACAACATCCCGCGTGATCTGATCGGCGCGACCTGCCTCGAAGGTGATCGTGGCGGAGAGGTTGCTGATCGACACGCACTCCGCGCCCGCAGCGATCGCGAGGGCGGTCGCGCGGTTGCGGAAACCGAAGAGGTGGTTGCCCGAGCGCAGCGTGAGTGGAGGCATCCAGCCCGACGCAGGCCCCGGAATCGCGTGGCTCTGGAAGGCGTAGTCAAGGCCGGGCTCAAAGCGACAACCGCGTGGCTCCGCAAGGGGCTGCGTCCTCGTCGAGGTAGCGCTGCGCGTTGACCTGATCTTCCCAAGGGATGAGCGTGGCATCGGTCGGGTAGCAGGCATCGCTGAGGCCGCAGGTGGGCAAGGGCACGCCGCCATCGGGGTTGGTGAACACGCCGGTGTCTAGGTTGCTGTCCGGGCCCGGCGGACCGCCGTCGATCAGGCCGCCGTCGACCGTCGAGCCAGGCCCATCACATCCGGCCACCACCGCCGCGACGCCGAGGCCCGTCACCTTCATCCATGCCCGCCTCCCGGATTTCCAGCTCGCGGTGAAGATGGGAAGGGGCTCAACGTCGGGGCGCTTGGCGGTCATGGCGCGACCCTACTCGCTGCCCCCAGCAGCGGAAAACTGAAGACTTGGATGAATCGGACCGCGTCCGAATCGCGCTCGCTTCGCGATTCGTCTCAGCCCTCGGCGCGGTGCTCAAGCAGGGCTGCGTCGGTGGGTCGACCGAGGCCGCGGTAGGCGGCGGCCAGCGCCAGGTAGGCGGCGGAGCGCCCCTTCGCGTCGTTGCGATGGCGTGCTGCAGCGAGCGCGTGGAGGGCTGCGCGGACAGCCTCCTCGTAGCGACCTCCGCCGAGCATCACCATCGCTTGGGCCAGGTGAGCGCGGGGATCGTCGGCGCCCAATGTGCGTGCGAGCCGAGCCTGCGCGTTGACGACATCCCCACGAAGCACATCGGAGACGGCGCGCAGGCGAGCTATCGCGGTGGCATCGGAGCCCTCCGCGATGGCGCGTTCTATCCAGCGGTCGATCGCGGGCACGTCCTTGTTGCGAATCGCCGTGCGCAGCGCACGCGGATCTGGTCCCTCGTCTTCACCGCGAGGTGAACCAGCCAGCCATGCATCGAGCGGACTCGAGAGCTCGCCGGTCAGCGTCTCATCCGACCTCGGCTCGAGCTCGATCACGTCGCTTCGATCAAGCTCGCGTTCGCCGGAATCAGGCTCAATGACGGGCAGCGCTACCGGCGCATCAAAGCCCGCCGCGACCAGCGCCGCATCACGCACCTTGGCCTCGTGCTTTGCAGCCTCCTCGAGGCCACCCTCCTGCGCGTAGTGCGCACGGGCCAGCCGATGCACACCGGTCTCAGGGAGCGCCGTGTAGACGAAGCGGTTGAGCTCAGCGCGCCTCGCTGGCGGCATCGCATCGAGCGCGAAGTTTCGGATCAGCTGCTGCCGGATCTCCTTGTCGGGGGAGAGCTTGGTCAGGGACCCCTCGTCATCGAGCCAATGCTCTGTGCGCAGCAAGTCGAGCGCGCGCTCCAGCGCCTGTGCGTCGAGACCGTCCTTCTCCGCGACGACATGGAGCAGCTCCCTCGGCGTGAGCAGCGCGATCTCCAGCGCACGACGGGCGACGTCGGAGAGCATCTCGAAGCGGAGGCGCATCAGCTGCTCCACGGGGATCGAGTCGGGGCCTCCACGCGCCTGCGTGCGCCACTCAAAGCTCCCCTCGCGAACGACCAGCTCGCCTGAACTCACGAGGTAGCGCACGGCCTCCTCCACACCGAGCGCGGTGTCTCCACCCATGATCGAGAGCCGACGCTCCACATCGCTCGAAGAGAGGGCACCGAGGATCGTGTGCACGAGTTCTCTGGCATCGGCCAGGCGCAGCGCAGGCAAGGTGAAGCGCACATCCACGGGCCCAAACGGCAATGGAATCGGCACATCAAAAGGCAGCCGTCCGACAATGCGCACCGAGGCCGGATGCTTCAAGCGCAGGGCTTCCACCACCGCGAGCGTCGCGTGATCGATCGCCACAAGCGGGTTGAGCACCACGAGGACAAGCCCCTCCCGAAACCCTAAATCCAGCGCCTCTTCCGTGAGCGCGACGGCATCAGATTTAGAGACCAGTTCGCGCGTCTGAAGCGCCTCGGCGCGCGCCCCACGCACACGCCCAAGTAGCGCATGACGCAGGCTCGAGAGCGGCACATGCGGCCCTGGCGCAGCACCGATCGCGAGCACCCGATCTGTCCCGAGTGCCTCGCGCACCGCCTCAAAGAGTGCGACCGCGCCTGCGCCCATCGGCCCCTCGACGATGGCGAGGCGCGCATCGCCAAGCATCGCTTCGGCCAGCGGTGCGACGAGCGTGCGCGTCGGCGGGGGCAGCGCTGGCTTGCTAAGAAGCGCGAGAGATTTCACGCAGTCCGCGCGCCGCGGATGCACCCGATCCAGGCTCCCCGCACGCAGCCCACCGGCCGTCACCTGACGCGTGAACAGGTACTCGAAGTGCACCCGATCACGCACCGATGCATCGACCAGGAGCTCGCCTGCGTGTGCACGTGAGGCGAGCAAGAACGCGTCGTCGATCGCGGTCCCGAGCACCGCATGCGCTTCACGTCGCAGGGTCGAGAGCGTGAGCGCCAGGGCGAGCGAGCCCTCTGCCTCGGCTTGCAGCATCGAGAGCCCCAGCTCGATCACGGCGCGCGCGTCGGTCGATGCAAACGAGGCGACCAGCTGACCCGCGAGCTGCGCATGGATCTCGCCACCCGCGGCGGTGATCGCCTCTTCGCGTCCTGCATGAAGTGGCAACGGCACCGCTCCACTCGGCAGTTCGCGTGCGCGCCCTCGACGTGGGGTCGAAGCGACGGCAAACGCGCGTGCCCAGAGGACGATGCGCTCTTGCTCAATCCACGGCGCGCTCACGGTCGCGCATCAACCTTCGAGCTTGCGCTTCAACGCGGCGAGTTCGTCCTCCACGACCGAGCCTCCGCTCTTGCGCTCAAGCTCACGGAACTTTGCGTCGACGCGCGCACGCTCCGGATCGTCGAGCACGGACGACACTTCAACCTCCGCCTCAAGCTGATCGATGCGGCCCGTTAGGCGATCGAGGTCGCCCATCATGCCGGTCGCAAAGCCTCCCCCTGCGCTGCGTGAATCACGCGCCTGGCGCACCTGCGCAGCCAGCGTGGTCTTGCGAGCCTTGAGGTCTTCGACCTTCTGCTCAGCCTGCTCCAGCGCCTGCTGAAGACGCTCCGCCGCCGTCGCTGCGCCATCCGCTTGGCGAAGGAGGTTCTCGTATTCCTGCTTGGCCCTCTGCTTCATGCGCAGCGCCTCACGGGCGAGTTGCTCATCGCCAGCGCGCAGCGCCAGCACGGCTTTGTTCTCCCAGCCCTCGAGTTCTTCCTTCGACTCGTCAGCCTTCTTCTGAAGGCGCTTGCTTGTCCCGAGCTGCGTCACGAGGTCGCCCTTGCTGCGCTTCAGCTCGGCCTCCATGTCGATCACGGTCTGGTCGAGAAGCTTCCCCGGATCTTCGGCCCGATCGACCATCGAGTTGAGGTTCGACTTCAAGACGCTGTTAAAACGATCGAAAATACCCATGACTTTTCAGCTCCTGCGTGACGTCGACGGTTGCCTGTGGTGCGAAGCATCGTCCCTCGTTTGAGTTCAACGCTTCAAGACCTTTGACGTTTTGCTGTGAGGCTTCATTTCGTTGGCACGCCGATCAGCCTGGATTCGCCACGTTCGGTGGGCCGTGGTAGCTGGCGCCCGATGAGCGACACGCCGTCTACGAATGAAGTCCTTTTGCCCTCCATCCAAGGCAAGACCCTGCTCGTCACGGGAGGTGCCGGCTTCATCGGGACGGCGCTCACGCGTGTGCTCGCGCCGAACAATCGCATCCGCGTCTTCGACAATCTGCGCCGCAATGCGCTGAAGGAAGCGGGCCTCGATACGCATCCCAACGTCGAGATGATCAAGGGCGATGTGCGCGACTACGGCGCGGTCGAGAAGGCCACGCGCGGCGCCGATTACGTCGTCCACATGGCGTCGATCGCCGGTGTCGACACCGTGATGAGCAACCCTGTGCTCACGATGGAAGTGAGCCTCGAGGGCACGATGAACGCGCTCCGTGCCGCGAAGGAAGTGGGCGGCGTTCAGCGCTTCATCGACTTCTCCACGAGCGAAGTCTTCGGCTCGTATGCGTTCCGCGTGCGCGAGGCCGATGTGACGAGCCTTGGTGCCGTGGGTGAAGCGCGCTGGACCTACGCCGTCTCGAAGCTCGCCACCGAGCACCTCGCGCACAACTATTGGAAGCAGTACGGCCTGCCAACGTGCTCGATTCGTCCCTTCAATATCTTCGGCCCAGGGCAGGTCGGTGAAGGCGCGATTCACGCGTTCGTCGTGCGCGCGCTCAAAGGCGAGCCGATTCAGATCCACAACGAGGGCGATCAGATCCGGAGCTGGTGTTATATCGACGACATCGTCGACGGCATCCAGCGCGCGCTCGCGCTCGACGAGGCGATCGGCCAGTCGTTCAACATCGGCAACGCCCGCTCGACCATCACGATCTACCAACTCGCGCAGCTCGTCATTCGTCTCTCGAACTCGACCTCCAAGATCGAGTTCGTGAAGTGGGATTTCCCCGACGTAGAGCTCCGCGTGCCCGACGTGAAGAAGGCCGAGCGCCTGCTTGGCTTCCGCTCGCGTGTGGACTTGGAAGAGGGCCTGTTGCGCACGCTGGCCTGGTACCGCGAGCGGATGTGACGACGCGGCTTTCTGTCGCTCGTCGAAGGTGATCCGCGAACCCAGCCGTATCGATCAAAGACATCGGAAACACATCTGTCGGGGCGAATGCGTCAGGCGGGGCTGGAATCGGGTGAGCTGAAGTCTGGAAGGGTCGCGAGAACCAGGCGAAGGGTATCCCTGCCGCCTTAGGGTCGCGGCGTGGCGGCTGGTGGGGGTGAGGAGGCGATCGGCGGGAGGAAGCCGTAGACCTCATCAAAGACGAGCGATCCGCGCAGGCCGTTCTGGCCTGATTGCGTTCGCATCCACACCGCGAACTCTTCGAGCACGATCGAGAGCATGCGCTGCATATCGTCGAGGTCAGACGGCAGACCATCGTGGGCCAGGCGCCATCCACGCACCGACATCGAGCGTGGCCCCCGTGCGCCAACTCGCAAAGGCCGGCGCCGCGAGGATTCCATTGAGCGCGGCCGCCAAGTCATTGCGCTCACGCGGGCCTATGAAGGCATCCATCTCTTGCACGCCAATCTCGGTAATCGGCGGCTCTTCGACATCGCGAACAAGGTCGCCCAGCGGCGAATCGAGGCCCATGCGCAGACGCCGCTCGGCAAGCACCGAGAGCAGCAAGTGCTCCTTGCTTTGCGCAGGCTCCGGGTCGCGGCCGACCATCCGCAGGAAGCGAAATCGCTGCGCTCAACGCGCTCTGCGCCGCATCCACGTCCGTATCCCAGAGCTTCGAGCGCCGCTCGATCGACGAAAGCAGATGCAGCGGCTCGCCCACCTGCGATCCCGGCGTGATCATCTCGAGCAGCCGCGCGCGAACGGGGTCGCCCTCCCCCGCGGCATCGGTCTCGGCGAGCTTCGCCTCGCACGCCTCGATCGCTTCGGGCGCGCGACCGTTGCGTATCGCGTCCCACGCCTCGTCGATCGCACGCTCGAGCTCGGGCTGGGGCTTCGGGGTCGCGGGGATCGTTGCGTCACGGGGCGGCGCGCCGAGCTCGCGGAACGACTGCATTCCCGCGAGGAACGCGAGGAACGCGGCCCACTCCATCCCGTACGAGATCGCGGCCGCAGCGGCGATGCCCGCGACCACGATCGAGCCGAGCCGCGCGAGCCTGTGACCGCGCTTGCCGAACGCGCCGATCACCGCGACCTCCATCACGTGCCCGCCGTCGAGCGGGAGGATCGGCAGGAGATTGAGCACGCCCCAGCCGACGTTCACCCAGAGCACCATGTCGAGGACCTCGCTCGCGAGCGATCCGCTCGGCGCCAGATCCGCGAACCACGCGATGACGAACGGAACCGCCACCGCGAAGCCCGCGAGCGGGCCGGCGAGCGACACCGCGGCGTTCTTCCATCCCGAGACCTGCGGACCTTCGCCCCAGTGCGTGAGACCGCCCATCCCCCAGAGCTCGATGCTCGGCGTGCGTCCGACCGAGCGCATCGCGAACGCATGGCGAGCTCGTGGGCGAGCACCGAGACGAAGACGATCGCCATCCAGATCGCGACCCGGCCGAGCTCGTCGACCTCGGCGCTCCGAGGCTGAGCGAGGACGAGCCCGACCAGCCAGAAGATCGGCCGCACGTGCACCGGGGAGCCGAAGATGGCGAATCGCATCGGGAGGGCGACCACCCTACGACGAGCCGGGCGTCCGTCGACAGACGAGTGATAGATTGCGTCCGATGACGTCGCGGATGGTTCTCTTCGTCCTTTTCGCCGCATCGGCCGCGACCGGCTGCGACGGGGGCGGCGCGTGCCCGGAGGGCTGCGACGGGGGCGTTCCCACGGACGCAGTCGTGTTCGGGCCGGCGATGCCGGCGCTGGACTTCGACGCGATCGGGGAAGACTTCTTTGCGTTCCCCTTCCCGTCCGACCTGCGCCTCGACGCCGAACATGAGCGGGTTCCCGAACCCGCGCCGCACCGATGTGCTCGGTCTCTTTTGAAATTAGAGCAATTCGCTCAGCGCAGCTGCCTGGCGGTGAGGACCACATCCTCGAAGGTGATCTCCGCGTCGCGGGCATCTCCGGCCGAGGTGTAGGGGACGCGGCACCAGCGCTCGACAGTCAGACCCTGGCGTTCGAGGAAGTCGGCGAAGGCGGGGAGGGTGCTGTCGAAATCCTCACCGGGAAAGCCCATCGGCTCGTCGGGGTCGGTCGTCTCGCCCACAGCCTCGACGTGCGCACGGAAGGGCAAGGGCGTAGCGATGAGCAGGCGTCCCTCAGGCTGAAGGCGCTCGATGGCGCGGCTCAGCAGTGTATTCGGGCGCGCCGTGCGGTCGAGGACGTTGAGCAGCGCGACCACATCAAACTGCGAGACATCGGGCCAAGGCTCCTCGGCGAGATCGAGGACCAGGCAGTTCACACCCCGACTGCGTGCACGCTTGGCCGCACCCGTCGAAGTCTCGGTGGCGATGGACCGCGCAAAGAGCTTGGCGAGCTCCAGGTGCACATCGCCGGGGCCCGCGCCGACATCGAGCAGCGAGGCGTTGGGCGGCAGGCCCGGGAGCAGCGCCGCGAAGCCCGCCTTATCGAGCAACGACATCGGATACGCGCCCATCCAGGCATGCGCGTCGTAGCGCGTCGCAAAGAGCTTGAGCCCATCGGCCAGCGCCGTCTTCATCCTGCTAAGGCGCGCACCTGCCAGCTTCTCCGCGGCGCCCTGGGGTGAGGGGACGGTGATCTCTTTGGCGCGAAGGCTCGCGTCGATCACGCGCTCAGCCGACGCTCATCTGCATCGCGATGCGGGTGACCCAGGCAAGGAGCGAGAGGATCGAAAGCGCGACGGCGGCCTTCTCGGCGTGGACACGATCAAGCGTCGCTATCACCGGCCATCCGCGCACAAAGCCGACGGCGGCGAGCGGGATGAACGCGAAGGTGGCGAGGAAGAGGGCGATGCCAAAGGGGTTGGCCATCCAGGCGCCGAAGACGTTCGCGCGAATCATGTAGGCGAAGGCGGTGGTGAGGCCGCAGCCAGGGCATGGATAGCCCGTGAAGACGAGGAAGCCGCAGGGCGGAAGGCCAAGCTGCGTGTGCGTTCCATGGCCCAACGGGTTAGGCGTAAGCGTGGCTGCAGTCACCATCACCGCGGTCGGGACCGCAAAAAGGATCGCCCACACGACCCGCGAGAGAAGCGCGTTCCTGGAGGACCAAGGCGCGGTCGGCCACGTGGCAGCTCGATCGCGGACCGACTTCTCTCCCGAAAGGGAAACCAGCGACTTCTCCATGGGTCGAGCGTGATGGAACTGAGGCCGCGCCGCAACAGTGCTGAGGTGAAGCCACCTGCTCTTTCGGTGGTGGGAGACCACGGTCCTGGCCACTCATGCTCTTGGAGTGCCTCACGTGGCCAGCCCGTGTAGACTCGCCACGCGCTCTGTTTGCGCTCGGAGGGCCCTGATTTTGCGCTTCGTTCGTTCTTCTGACCTCGCCTTGATGCCCGCCATGAGCCCCAAAAAGTGGGCTCCTGGGCTTGTGATTGTCGTGGCCGCGGCGCTCGCGGGGTGCCTCAACACGAACCCTCCGAACGACGCCCCAGTCTTTGTCGATGCCTTCCTGCGCGACACCACCATCCGCTCGGATGCAGGCCCGCCCTGCGACACCGCGGCCGAGTGCGACGATGGCGTGGACTGCACGATCGATATCTGCTCAGACCGCACCTGTTTTCATCAAGTGAACCCCGCCGTGTGCGCGGATGACCTCTTCTGCAACGGCGTGGAGGTCTGCGATACGGCCCGCGGCTGCAGGCCGGGTGTCCGTGAGAGCTGCGATGACGACGACGTCTGCACGATCGATCGCTGCGATGAGGCGAATAAGATCTGTCAGCGCGAGCAGCGCGACTTGGATGAGGATGGCGACGTCGACTTCTTCTGCGCGGGCGGCACCGACTGCGATGACTTCGACCCCACCCGCAATGGCACGCTCGCGGAGATCTGCGGCGATACGGTGGACAACGACTGCGACGGGATGATCGACGAGCCGATGTGCGGTCGCCCTGACCACGACACCTGCGCTGACCCGCTGGTCGTCACGCGATCGGGCGTCTACACGATGACCCTTGGCGGCGCGGCCCCGGACTACACGCTTCGCTGCACTGGCGGCACCGCCAACGATGTGGTGATGGCGATCGACATCCCCGCAGGCGAGCCACGCGACCTTCGCGTCGAGGTTCAGGATGCGTTCGGTGTCACCGGCGCAAGCCTTCGCTCCACCTGTGGCGGCCCCGCTGAGCTCGCATGCCGCTCGGGCTACCCCGCGGTGGTTCGCGCGCGCAGCCTCGCGCCAGGTCGCTACTACGCCATCGTCGCATCCATCGGCGGTGGCAGCGGACGGGTCGACGTCAGCGTCTCGATCGACCCCGCCACGGTCGCGCCGACCAACGAGACCTGCGCCACCGCAGCGGAGATTTCCGTCCCAGAGGGCGGCACCTTCCGTGGCTCGATGGTGGGTGTGGCCAACGACACCACGCTGGCCTGCGGCACCGCCACCGACTCGCCCGATCTCTTCTACACGTTCACGATCCCCGAGGCGCTCGGAGCCCGGGATGTCGTCGTCTCCGCGGGGGCAACGAGCGGCGAGACGATGGCGTTCAGCGTCCGCTCTGGCTGCGAGGAGAGCGTGCTCCGCTGCGCCGTGGGAAGCCCCGCATCGGCGCGCACCTTCCGACTTGTCCCCGGCACTTACACGCTCGTCGTCGAAGGCCCGAGCTACGTCGAGGTCGACTTCACGCTCAACGTCTCCTTCGCTGCGCCTCGCAACCCTGTCGCGGGCGACCTCTGCGCCACCGCGATCCCTCTCACGGTGGGCGAACTCTACAACGGCAGCTTCACAGGCGCCGAAGACGACTTGGAGATCCGCGGATGTGGCTTCCGCACCCGCGATCTCATCCATCGCTTCACGCTGACTCAGCCAGCCGATGTCTCGGTCATCACCAGCGGCGGCGGCAGCTACGTTCAGTCTGCGCTCACCACCGAGTGCCCCACCGAGACGGCGCTCTTCTGCGCGGGAGGTGTTCCAGCACGCACCCGCGCGCGCGGGCTCGCTGCAGGCGACTACTTCGTCATCGTCGAGGCCACGCGCGCAGGCGGCTACAGCGTGCAGGTCAGCGCGACCTCGCCGCCCGTCCTCCCCACGCCAGTCAGCGGCAATGATCTCTGTGGCACGGCAGCCGTCATCCCGGAGACCGGTGGGCTCTTCTCCGGCAATTCGTCCACGTCCTTGCATGACTACACGCCGATCTGCGGCGCCTCCGGGATGGCCAAGGATGTCGCGTTCTCGCTCACGCTCACCACGCGTCGCCGGGTGATCGCATCGACCGCGGGGACAACCTACGACTCGGTTCTCTCAGTCCATGCTGGCAGCTGCCCCAATGAGTTCGGCTGCGATGACGACTCGGCTGGTGGCGGCGCAGGACTCCTCGACCGCCTACTCGACCCCGGCACTTACTTTTATGTGATCGACGCCTATCGGGCGACGGAGAGCGGCGACTACCTCCTTGAGGTGATCGTCCAGGATCCACCCGCATGACCTCTGACTCTTGTCCCTCACTGATCACTTTGGTTCTCGACCTTTCGCCCTCGGAAAAACCATGCGCCACTTCGACCGTCGTACCCTTGGCTTGCTCTCCGTTGCCATCACCGTTGTGACGTCGCTCTCTGCGTGCCCGCGCGAGCGTGACGCTCTCCCCGATGCCTATATCGAGCTTCCGGACTCGGATGTTCGTCCCGACGGGGGCGATGGTGGGCGTGTGGATCGCTGCGCGATGCCGGGCTCGACGAACGGAGACAGCTGCGGCGCAACCGCTGAGTGCGACGACGGCTGCTTCTGCAACGGCATCGAGGCCTGCCTCAGGGGCACCTGCGTGGCAGCAATCAGTCCCTGCATGGAGGACACGCATGCGTGCACCACGATCGTCTGCAACGAGGCCACGGACCGATGCAACGTCATCACCGACGATGAGATGTGCTCCAACGGCGATGCCTGCGACGGCCGTGAGGTCTGCGCGACGGGCGCAGCGACCGGTGGGTGCCGCTCGGCGTCAGCGCTCGTCTGCAACGACGAGAGCTCCTGCACCGTCGACTCCTGCGACATGGCCACAGGCTGCGTCTACACGCAGCGCGACCTCGATCGCGATGGCTTCGTCGCAGGCAGCTGCGGCGGCGACGACTGTGACGATGACCCGCGCTACGGCACGATGATCTTTCCCGGCGCGACCGAGATCTGCGACAACCGCCGCGACGACGACTGTGACGGAAGCCGCGACTACAACGACAGCGACTGCGTCCCCTCGAACGACACTTGTGATGTCGCGACAGCGCTCGCGCTTGGTCCCACGGGCGGTACCTTCTCCGGCGCGACGACGGGCCTTCGATCGAGCTACCGCTTGTCCTGTGGCTCTGCCGGCTCAGGGCCAGACGCGGTCTTCCGGTTCACGCTCACCGAGCCTCAGGATGTCCGCATCACCGCGACGGCTGCGAATGCCACGGTCGCGTTGCGTCCCTTCGCGCTCTGCGCATCGGGTCCCGATGAGAAGTGCGGGGCGGGCAACCCTCCCTCGGTGCGTCGCCGCAGCCTCCCCGCAGGCGACTACGCGATCATCGTGCAGACATCCACGCCACAGGCCTTCGACGTCACCATCCGTCTCTCGCCGCCGACCACGATCCCCCTCATCGATCGCTGCGACCCGACCACCGAGCTTCTTCC
>Ga0105045_10002435_pt1 | contig 15698 bp, 14 predicted proteins | sample MAT02_FD_78089 | JGI IMG/M metagenome (GOLD analysis project Ga0105045, IMG submission 78089) | Freshwater microbial communities from Lake Fryxell liftoff mats and glacier meltwater in Antarctica - MAT-02 (megahit assembly) | ecosystem: Environmental > Aquatic > Freshwater > Ice > Liftoff...
AAAATTGCTATCTCTAAGCTTGTTAATAGTCTGAAGGGTGTTTCTTCCAGATTATTGAGAAAGAAGAATTACCCAAGCATTCAAAATAGCCTGTGGGGAAATCGGCTATGGTCACCAAGCTACTTTGCTTCAAGCTGTGGCGGGGCACCGTTGGAAATTGTCAGAAAGTCTATTGAAGAGCAAAAAACTCCGGACTAAGCCTTGTATCCCGACCTGAAGGACCAGGTTTTACGGCTTTTTGGATAAAAATAGAAATGCTGAAAAGTCTTTATTTTATTTAAGGTTAGTCGAATAATATCCCCATCACTTAGCAGATTATTTGATTTACTTAAAAGTGAGTAATACTTTATTATTTTTTAAAGAGAATAGTTCTCAAATAAGGATAGATTTCAATATTTTTCTTTTCCCAGTTTAATAAATTTCAAAAGTGCAAATTAGTAACCATTATGAATGAGTCTGAAAATATGAATTTAGAAGAGTCTCAGCCAGAAATCTCCTCAGAAAATCTGCATGATCAAAATTTAAATCTTGAAAATCAGGATGTACAATTGACTGCTAATCCTGAAGATCAAGAGATCTCTTTTGATAAGTTTGAAGAAATAAATGAACAGGAAGAGTTGACACTTGATTCATCTGAAGAGAAAGAAGAATCGATCGATGCGGATGAGTTCTCTCTTCGCAAAGAACAAAAAGATGATTATAAAAATCAATTGGATAATTTCTTCTTAGCATTTAATTCCCAATCTGATCTTGAAGCGAAATTAGTATTAGCTATCGATTTCATGGAAGCTTCTTTAGGTTTAGGTGGGACTCCACATTTCCGCAATTTTTGGGAAGCAAGACGTCTTTCTCTGCCTTTATTTAAAGAGAACATTTCACCCGCTTTACGTAATACTTCATGGTTGAAATTTAGTGAGCTTTCTAAAGAGGCAAGGCGCTTGAAAGAGATTTTAGACGAGCAAAGTGCTTTTGCTGTTGAGCAAATTGAAATTGCTATCACAGCTTTAGAGCAAGAGATCACTCAATTTGACGAACAAGTAAATAAATACACGTTAGCAGAAAACTTTACTTTCCCCCAGTTTTTGAATACAAAAAAAGAGTTTTATTTCCAATTTCAAAAACAATTGAATATTTTAAATACTCAAGCATCACGCATTAATGCATTACGTAAAGAATTGCTAAAAACTGAAATGCGCATTCGTCAAAAAAACAAGTTTTTCCAACGTCTTTCCTCAGCCGGTGATCAAGTCTTTCCAAAACGTAAAGACTTAATCAAGCAAATTCGTCAAGAGTTTATGGAAGATGTGGAAGAGTTTATAAAAGTCTATTTTGCAGAAGAAAATTTTCATAATTCTCTCTACATTCTTAGAGAAGAAATTAAGTCGATGCAAGGTTTGGCAAAAGTATTAACTCTAAATACAAATTCATTCACGCAAACACGTATGCGTCTTAGTGGTTGCTGGGATAAAATTAAAACTGAAGAAAAAGTACGTAAAAAAGAAAAAGCGCACCAAAAAGTTTTATTCAAGCAAAATGCTGAACTTATTCGTGAAGACATCAAACATCTAAATGAAGTTGTAGAGAATAAAACTGAGGGAAATCCCAATACGTGGCAAAATCGTTTGAGTGAAATTGTTGCAAGAATGCGCAATGTTGAACTGGGACGTGATGAGATTAAAGAATTGCGTGATGAATTACATGAAACACGCAAAAAAATTCAAGACTTGTTTAAAAGTGAAGAAACTGCACGTTTAGAAGAAGAAGAAAAAATTAAGCTGCAAAAACGAGCAAAATACCAAGGATTTAAAGATCAGGTTGAAGCACTTGTTGCATCTAGTGAAACGTATGAAGTAGGAGCACTTATTGAAGCAAGAGACACTTTACTTGCTCAAATTCAAGAATCCACACTCACAAAAAGTGAAAAGCAAGAGCTCGAGCGCTTATCGAAATCTCTTCGCGATGTGATTACAGAAAAGAGAGAGCAAGCTTTACTTAATCTTTCAGATGATGATCGTCAATCTTTAAGTCAGCTACAAGAAGTGCTTAAGCAAAGAAAAGAGCGTAAGCTAGAAGTGAAAAGCCGTATTGAATCCCTGCGTAAATTATCTAGTGCTTCAAGTTTAGATTTTGAAAAAGCGATGGAATACACAACTCAAACGAATGAAGAAAAAGATCGCTTAGAAAAGATTAATCAAGGTATCGAAGAACTTGAACAACAAATTAATCAACTGAAGTCAAAGATTAAAGGAAAATAATTTTTTTCTTTAAATAAGAGGAGATCTAAATGCAAATAAGTGTGTTTGATTTAGATCATACTTTGCTTAAGGTAAATAGCAGCTTCAAATTTGGTATCTATCTTTACCATCAAAATCTCATGTCATTAAATACTTTATTGAAGTGTTTAATGACCTGTTTTCGTCATAAATACTTGCAACTTCCACTTGAGAAACTCCATCATGATGTATTTGATCTGTTTTTTAAGGGAAAATCTTCTGATGAAATTCAGCAACAAGTTCAAGAATTTTTAAGAGTGTCTTTTGATGCTTTAGTTCGGGATTCAGTCATAGAAAGATTGCGATTGGCTCGCAAAAGAGGAGACTATCTTGTTATTTCATCTAATTCCCCAAGCTTTATTGTTCAGCCTATTGCGCAGTTACTTCAAGTCGATGAGTGGTTGGCGACTGAGTATTCAGAAGATGAAAATCATTGTTTAAATGCGATTTTGTTTCTTTGTCAAGGCGAAGATAAAGCCAATCATTTGAGAGCTTTAGCAACCCGTTTAAATATCCCCCTTACTTCCTTCACTATGTATTCGGACAGTCATTTAGATTTGCCTGCCATGTTAACAGCTGGAACAGCAGTGGGCGTTTCACCCAATAAAAAGTTAACGAAGATTTGCCATCAAAGAGGGTGGGAAATTCTTTTATAATGACAAGATAGTATTCATCAAAAAGTAGGGAAAAGAGTTGTCTATGCAAAAAAACATTGGACTTTTTGGTGGCTCATTTGATCCTATCCATTTAGGACATCTGAATCTTGCCCTAGAGCTAAAAGAAAAAAGGCAATTAGATGAGGTGTGGTTTATTCCAGCATGTATGAGTCCTTTTAAAATAGGTAGTGTGCTTACTCCAGCCGCGCACCGCTTAGAAATGCTGCGCCTAGCCTTAAAAGATTTTCCCAATTTTTATATTAAAGACTTGGAATTAAGCCGCACACCTCCTTCCTATACAATTGATACAATTCGCCTCTTTTGTCAGTTAAATCCTCAAAATCACTATTTTTGGTTGATGGGCGAAGATCACTTATTAAATTTTAAAAAATGGCATCAATGGCAAGAAATTATTGAAAAAGTGACTTTGCTTATTGGTTCGCGGTTTGAATTGCATTCTCCTAAATACCGGTATGCGGAGATAGAGTTAGAAAAAGCAGTCCAATCCGGCTGGACAAAAACGCGTCTAATGGACATTTCAGGTACAGAATTGCGTCAACGATTGGCAAAAAAATTGATTTGCAGCCATCTCTTGCCGAGTATTGTGCTGCAATATATTAAACAAAATCAATTATATGAATTAAAAGGATGATTTAATGATCAATTATGTGCTAGAATTTAGCTTTTTATTAGCTTAAAAGGGATATTATATTAGCTATGACCAATTCACAAGAAAATTTTTTAAATATTATTGGGCAATCCATTTATGATAAAAAGGGTGTCAATATACTGGCGCTTGATGTCCGAGATGTTTGTACAATGACAGACTTTTTTATTATTGCCGAAGGAACTGTGGATCGCCACGTTCGCGCTTTAGCAGGAACAATTGAGCAAGATCTTCAAGCCTGTAAAATGCGTCCGATGCATGTCGAGGGTTTACAAGAAGGGGATTGGGTCGTTTTGGATTATGGGAATGTCGTCATTCACCTTTTTACTCCAGAATTAAGAGAAAAATATTCTCTAGAACAACTTTGGAAAGAAGGGAAAATTATTGATTTACAACTTAAGCTTAATTAATTCATTTTAGCAGGTTAACCATGAAGAAAAAACGAATTGTCATCACTGGCATGGGAGTCGTTTCATGTTTTGGAAATGATGTCGATGATTTTTATCAGAATCTTTTAAATGGAACTAGTGGCATTAGCACACTGACTGAATTTCCTTGCGAAGATTTTCCGACACGTTTTGCTGGAGTGATTAGAGGCTTTGATCCAGAAGGATATTTAGATAAAAAACAAGCACGTCGCGTCGATAATTATATCGCCTATGCTATGGTTGCAGGTAAAAAAGCCATTGAACATGCACATTTAAATGAAGAAGCATTAAACAAACTTGACAAATCTAAATGTGGCGTACTGATTGGGTCTGGTATGGGAGGCATGGGGATCTTTTCTGAGGGAGTGCAAACTTTATTAGAAAAAGGTCAACGTAAAGTCACGCCCTTTTTTGTTCCTTATATCCTCACTAATATGGCTGGCGCTTTGCTTGCCATGGACGTTGGATTCATGGGCCCCAATTACTCGATTTCTACTGCTTGCGCGACGGCTAACAATTCTATAATTGCCGCTGCAGAGCACATTCGTCGAGGCGATGCGGATCTTATGGTCACAGGTGGAACTGAAGCAGCGATCATTCGTATGGGAATGGCTGGTTTTAGTGCTTGTAAAGCTCTGTCTCAGCGCAATGATGAACCCACTCGCGCGTCAAGACCTTGGGATGTGGATCGTGATGGATTTGTAATGGGTGAAGGTGCAGGTGTTCTAGTGATGGAAAGTCTAGAACATGCATTAGCGAGAGGAGCTCCCATATTAGCTGAATATTTGGGTGGAGGTGTGTCTTGTGATGCTTACCATATGACTGAACCACGCGCTGATGGTGAAGGTGTGGCATTATGTATTCAAAATGCACTCAAAGATGCGGGAATTGAGGCAGATGAAATTAATTACATTAATGCACATGCAACATCCACTCCGTTAGGGGATATGGCAGAAGTAAATGCTTTAAAACGCATTTTCACGCATCCTGAAAAAATAACAATGAATGCCACCAAATCGATGATTGGTCATTTATTAGGAGCTGCCGGTGGAGTAGAAGCTATTGCAACGATTAAAGCGATCTTGACAAATCAAATTCATCCTACTATCAATTTGGAAAATCCAGAGCCTCTATTAAATTTCGATGTGCCCACAACAGCAAAAGAATTCGTTGTTAAAAAAGCACTTTCAAATTCTTTTGGATTTGGTGGACATAATGCTTCTATTATCTTTTCACCCTACTTCCCTTAATGATAAAAAAAGAATTTTCCTTTGGAATCATTCCTTTGCAATTTTTAAATGAACAATGGCAGGTATTACTTGTCCAGCATCAAGCTGGGCATTGGGCTTTTCCTAAAGGTCACACTGAAATAGGTGAAGACCCTAAACAGACTGCTGAACGTGAGTTATTTGAAGAAACAGGTTTACAAGTTAAGCGTTATTTGGATGAGCAGATACACTGTGAAACTTATTTTTTTAAACATCAGAGTTTGCTGATAAAAAAAGAAGTGAATTACTTTTCAGCCCTTGTCGAAGGCCAAATCAAAATTCAAGAAGCGGAAATAAGGGATTGGAAATGGCTTTCTCTCCCCGCTGCTCTCCATCTTTTAAACTTTAGAGAAAGCAAAAAAATTCTGCGCCATGTGATGCAAGATCTTGAGAAGAACAAAGGTCATTGATTTTCCCGTGGCGCGCTGTTTGGAGGCTAAACAAAATAATCTATTAATATAACCTCCTTAATGAATTCGTCACTCAACTAGATCATATAAAACGAAGAGGAAGACCAATATGCCAAAGCCAGGAACAAGAGACAAAAAATTATATTTTCTTATTACAGGTGAAGAATTGATTGAACTTCAACGCCAATCATGGAAAATGAGCGAAGCATTTGGCCTTGATAGACGAATCGAAAATTACCAAGGAAAACGACCTATCGGGCTCTATAGCTGGGATTTGGAATGCCTTTTATGTGTGATGGAAAACACTCTCAATAATGCTAGCGATTACCCTGACAAGAGTGAATCCGGATTTAAAGCACTTGAAAGTCTGTTTAAACGAGTCCAAGAAGAATATCGCAATAACTTTGAATGAGAAAATTAAAAACGGCAATACGTAAGGCTGGATCTGAGAGGCCAAAAACTCCCAAAGCCCAATATCCTATTCTAATATTAGGTCGTTTATGACCGATCAAGCCCGAGAGCTTTCATGCAGTGAAAATTATTATTTCAAATTTAATCGACTTTAAAACTTATAAATTGGGGTTCGTCGCAGTTTTCAGCCAACATCTTAAAACTTCTGCTACACTCCATGCTTGTGCAATACAGCCACGAGGTGTATAAGGCTCAGTTGCATCAAAAATTTCACTAATCGAACCTATACCATGTTCTTGAAGATGAGTTTCAAAACCTTTTAAAAATTTTCTAGCCTCTTTATTTTTTCCAGGATTCACTTTAAGCCAGGCATCAATAAATGGCCCAATCAGCCAGGCCCAAACAGTCCCTTGGTGATAAGCTGCATCGCGAGCTTTTAAATTTCCATCATATTTTGCCGAGTAATCTGGGTGATCTGATGAGAGTGTACGCAGACCATAGGGTGTAAGTAGCTTAGTTTGTACAATAGTCAAGACGGCAGCCCAATATTTTTCTTCCAAAATGGCATACTTTAAAGAAATGGCCAATAGTTGATTAGGCCGACATGCGGCATCATTGCCTTTTTCACCATCTACAATGTCATATAAATATTGACCTTCAGCATACCAAAAACGTTGATTAAAGGATAAATAGGCTTTTTCAGCCGCTGTTTTGTAAGGCTGAGCAGCCTGTTCGCTTATTTCAGCTTTTACCCATTCTTCGGTTAGGCGCAATGCGTTATACCATAAGCCATTAATTTCTACAGCTTTACCTCGACGTGGAGTGACCACCCAGTTTTCTACTTTGGCGTCCATCCAAGTTAATTGATAACCTTCTGCTCCTTGCACCAAAAGCCCATCCTGGGGATCCACACCAATGCCAAACTTGGTACCGGCAATATGTTGTCTAATGACTTCACATAAAGCAGGCAAAATAATTCTTAAAGTTTCTCGATCTTTGGTTATTTGAACATAACGATCTAAGGCATGAAAGAACCACAATGTGGCGTCAGCTGTATGATAAAGTCCTTCACTTTTTCCTTCAGGGAACATATTGGGAATAAGACCATCTTTAATGTAGTAATGAAAAGTTCTTAAAATCCATTTAGCTTTTTGTAAACGTTTAGTACATAAAGTTAATCCTTCTAGAGCAATCATTGTATCTCTTCCCCAGTCAGTAAACCAGTGATAACCCGCAATAATTGTGCGTATCTCATTGGCACTAGCATTCGCTCGTACCTTATCTTCTATACGGCCTATAGGAGTGATGACAAACTGATCCGCTGCCACAACGAGAGCTTGAAAAAAAGGGTCCTGGTTTTGATAAAGAGCTAGATGGAGAAGTTGTTGTTTTCTTTCATTTTCAGCTTCTAAAGCCTCAACAAAAGATAAGATGTTCATGACTTCCCATGTTTCTGTGGAAATGACAAGCGTATAAGATGTTTGCGGAGAAAGTTCTAATTTAAAATAACCTGGACTCCATAAAGAGCCTACTGATTCATAGCCACGATTTGATTCTAGACGATAAAATAATTTTTCAAATACATGCTCTTCTTCATGTAAAAGAGTATCCGGAAATTTTAGTCTTAAAGGAGGAAATCCATCTTTAGAAATCTCATAACCATATTCAAGGTGGCTTAATTTATAATCAGATTCATCCGGACTATTAACTGGCGCCTCGTGAGATCTAAAATGAACTAAAGGCTGGAGTTTGAGTTGGACATTTTTTTTATCTGTTAAAAGTTTGTAGGAAATGTGTACCGTGTTTTGTAAATGGATAAATAGGATTCTTTTTTCAATTAAAATATGATCAATTTCAAAAATCCATACGGGTAATCCAGCTTCTAAACGAAACTCTTTTAAATAGTTAAAAGACTGTACATTGAGAGGAATGTTATTATTTTCCTCTAATGTTAACTGATAGGTCGAACCATTAGGTAAAATCACTTCTTCCAAAAGCTGATTGAGCATGGCTGTGCGTCCTAGTTGAGGGAGAGCTGCAATAAGCAGTCCATGATATTTGCGAGTAATCAGCCCTGTAATGGACCCAGACGCATAGCCACCTAAACCATTTGTTAATAACCATTCATCATAAGTGTAATCTTCCGCAATTTTTTCACTTGGGTAAGGTAGAATATGTTTAGTCAAATCTTTCATGGGAGGGATTTCATTTTTTCTGAAATTAAAACAAGTGCCGAGTGCCCTTGAACAATCCAATCTTGATTGGTAAAAAGAGGGGGAGTGCCACCCCCTCCGTATCGACAGTCTTCACTTGACCAAAGTATTTTCCAAGATGTGCCATTGGGAGCTGCGAGCAAAGGCTCTGGTGAGGGACTTAACTTAAAATCGGCTCCAAAATTGATAAGAATTAAGCGGGAATCCTCATGATTATCACCGAAATAATGGAGAACAAACGCATCCGAGTTTAAAACAGCTCCATCGATGCCTCCTAAACGTGGAAATGTAAATATGCAATCATTTCGACGTAATTTCAATAGATCTCGATGCAAATGATAAGCATGTACATGACGTTCGCGATCAGCAAAATCAAGTTTGCATTTTAAAAATGTTTCTTTGGATTCAGGTGGCGGCATACACGCTTGAATTTCGGGTGTTGAGATGCTTGGGAAGTGTTTGAACGAGTCTTTTCGACCCGAAAAAACTAACCGAGCTAAATCTTCATGATGATCTGCAAAATAATGAAATGGCGTAGAAGCTGCAAATTCTTCTCCTTGAAAAAGAAGAGGCGTGCCTGGAGCTAATAACATTAAAGCAGTAATGGCACGGTAATTGCCCGGATCGGCTAAATAATGTAATCTCAATCCATGAGCAGAATTGGCTATCTGATCGTGATTCTGAATGAAATTCACAAAAGCTCCTGGATCTAAATGAAAGCTCGACGTGCCACGATTTCTTTTGTGCCAAAGGTACCATTGACCTTGATATAAATAACCATATTTAATGGCTGAAATAAACTCTTGAGGTGTACCTGTATAATCCATGTAATAGGCTTCACGTCTACCCGTTAAACGTACTAGAGCTATGTGGTGAAAATCATCATTCCACACAGCATCTAAACCATAGCCGCCATGTTCAGCAGGAATCACATGTAAAACTTCTTGGTCTTCGTTTTCTGCGACGATATAGGTTTGGCGTCCAGGAGCTGCTTTAAGTACTTCTCGGGCTATTTCTGTAATAATATGAGGGTGTGAAGTATCATAAATATTTTGTGTGGCATCTAATCGCAATCCATCAAAATGGAACTCTTTAATCCAATAACTGGCATTAGTTTTAAAAAAAAGCCGTACTTCTTCAGATTCTTCTCCATGGAAATTAATCGCATCTCCCCAATCTGTTTTATAATCATCAGTAAAAAAGTGTGGAGCAAATACTCTAAAATAATTTCCATCAGGTCCAATGTGATTGTAAACAACATCTAAGATGACAGCAATTCCTAAGCAGTGAGCATGATCGATAAAATCACATAAGTCTTCCGGCGTACCATAATGATGAAAAGGGGCAAATAAGTTGACTCCATCGTATCCCCAACCAAAAGTGCCTGGAAACTCATTGATGGGCATTAATTCGATAATTGTGATTCCTAAATCGGCCAATTCTAATAGTTCTCTTTTAGCACTTTGAAATGTCCCTTGCTGTGTAAAAGTACCAATGTGCATTTCATAAAGAACTCGGTCTTCAAATGCTATACCTTTCCAATGGTGATCCGTCCATTGAAACTTTGTATTGTCAATGACTTTTGAAGGACCATGGGGTCCATTCGGCTGATAGCGCGAGGCGGGATCAGGAAAAAGAAATTCTTCACCTGTAATTTTAAAATAATATAAGGAGCCGACTTTGGCTTGGAGGACTGTAGTTGAAAAATAACCTTTTTCATCCTTGGTCAAAGAATATGAATAATGAGAATTAGTTGAGGGGTCTATCAGTATGACTTCCATCTCTTGTAAAATAGGAGCCCATACACGAAAATTAACCCCTCGATTAGGAAGAATTTCTGCACCAATTGACATGCGTCTTAACAAAGAAGTCATGTTATCATCCCTTTTAACTAAGTTTAACCACTCCTGTAATAACAGGGATTTTTTTGGATGTCAAATTTTCTTCCGGTTGCTAAATTCTACCCATTAAAAATAGAATCAATAAAACAATTAGCACAACGCCTAAGATACCACTAGGTCCATATCCCCAAGCTGCGCTATGTGGCCATGCTGGAAAAGCACCAACTAACAATAAAATTAGTACGATTAATAAAACTGTACTTAACATAATACCTCCAATATTTTTATTCGTTCGAGAGCAATTTGCTTCTATTAAACAACTTGAGTTAAAAAATTACTTTTTTGCACCTCATTTGTTAGTTGTTTTTAATGTTTTCAAATATTATGTTTAAAGTATAGGGTAATTGAATTATTCGCAAGGAGGTCAATATGTTTCGCATGCTATTATTATGGTTGGTTGGTGTTCCTATATTCTTAATTATACTCTTAAAATTATTTGGAGTTGTTTAAATATTTAAGGTTTATTTAAAAAATCTTTTTGATTGAATGCAACAAATTAAAAGGTTGTAAATTTTCACAAAATCTCAGAAAATAAGAAACTAAATTATTGCGGAGAGATTTTGTGAAAAGATTTATTACACTCATACTTCTTGGTTTAATGCGTTTGATTCTATCATTTCGATATAAAATAAAGGTGGAAGGACTCGATACTTTAAACTCTGAAACTTTAAAAAAGCCTGGTGGTATTTTATTTTTACCTAATCACCCCAGTGTCTTTGTTGATCCAACCTTAGCAGTCCTGGCTGTCTGGAAGAAATTTCCTATTCGTCCGCTGATTGTTGAATACATGTTTTATTTGCCTGTTGTTAACGTGGTGATGAAATTCTTAAATGCGCTCCCTATTCCTAACTTTGTGGCAGCCAGTAATAGTTTAAAGAAAAAAAGAGCTGACCAAGTTTTTGAAAATGTGATTGAAGGTTTGAAAAAAGGAGAAAATTTTCTCATCTATCCTGCCGGTAAAGTTAAACATCAAGCGCGTGAAATTGTTAATGGTTCAGGAATCCATCGAATTTTAGAATCTTATCCAGATACAAATGTCGTCCTTGTAAGAATTAAAGGATTATGGGGGAGCAGTTTCTCACGAGCTTTAACTAATACCACCCCTTTTATGTTTGCAACTATTTTTAAGGGAATGGCTAAAGCTTTCAAAAGCCTTCTTTTTTTCTTACCTAAACGTGAAGTGACGATTGAACTAGTACCGGCACCTGCGGATTTTCCTTATCAAGGAACGCGTTTAGAAATTAATCAATATCTCGAGAATTGGTACAACCGTCCCGATGGTTTAAGTAAGCAGGAAGGAAAAGAGCCAGGCGAAACGTTAAATCTTGTTTCTTATAGCATGTGGAAAGAAGATTATGCCGAAATTGTGGAATCTAAAACATCTGCCAAAAAATTTGATTTAACGACCATTCCCCCTACCATTCAAGAAAAAGTCAAAGCAAAATTGTCTGAGATGACCCATATGCCCGCAGAAAAAATTCAACCTGAAATGAGCCTGGGCGGTGATTTAGGTTTGGATTCTTTAGACGGTGCCGATTTGATTTCATTTTTAGACGATCAATTTGACATATCGGGTGTCCCTGTTAGCGAGCTCACACGTGTGGATAAATTAATGGCGATTGCAGCTAAGAAAGTGACTTTTGAAGAAAAAGAAGAAGAGCTTCCTATAGATTTATCGCATTGGAATAAAACTGTTTCTACAGGAACTGTACCCATGCCAACAGGCAAAACAGTGCATGAAGCTTTTTTAAATACTTGTCACAGAATGAAATCAGCAGCAGCTTGCGGGGATGCGCGTGCCGGTGTTTTAACGTATGCTCAAGCGAAATTACGTGTGCTTTTATTAGCGGAATACATCCGTCATCTTCCCGGCACTTATATTGGCATTTTGTTGCCTTCAAGTGTTGCAGCTTACTTAACAGTTTTAGCCTGTCAACTGGCAGGCAAAGTGCCTTTAATGATCAATTGGACGGTAGGAGCTAGACATTTTGAATCAATTGTAGATGTTTCAAAGGTGGAAATTGTACTTTCTTCTTGGTCATTTATTGATCGTTTAGAGAATGTAGATTTTCGTGGAATTGAAGACAAAATTGTGATGCTAGAAGATGTGGCAATGAAACATTTCTCTATTTCGGCAAAATTACGTGCATTTATTCGGTCTAAAAGAAGCACAAAAGCGATTTTGAAAATGTTTAATGCAGACAAAAGAAGTGAAGAGGATCAGGCTGTACTTTTATTTACAAGTGGAACAGAAAGTACTCCAAAAGGTGTTCCACTTTCACATAAAAACATATTAGCCAACCAGTTAGCTTGCTTAAAAGAGGTGAATCCAAAAATAGATGAAATTATGCTTGGAATTTTACCCCCCTTTCATTCATTTGGCTTTACTTTGAGTGGTTTATTACCGCTAGTTATGGGGTTTAGAGTCGCTTATTTTCCGGATCCCACAGATGGAAAAGGTGTGGCTCGCTCTGTTGAACAATGGCAAGCGACTTTGATTTGTGGCGCCCCCTCATTTTTAAAAGGTGTTTTTAAAAATGCTAAAGGCAATCAGCTAAAGAGTTTACGTTTATGTCTGACAGGAGCAGAAAAACCTTCCCCAGATTTAATGCGTATGGTTTCAACACTTGATCATTGTGTTTTAGGAGAGGGATATGGAATCACCGAGTGTTCGCCCGTCTTAACAATCAATTTAAGTGGCGATCCCAAAGCTGGTGTAGGAAAAGTTATACCGGGTTCTGAACTGTGTGTTGTTAAATTGGATAATCATGAGCCAGTTAAACAAGGTGAAGAGGGATTAATTTTAGCTCGAGGACCCAGTATCTTTTCTGGTTATTTAAATAAAGGCCTCACTTCGCCCTTTGTAACTGTAAAAGGACTTGAATGGTATTCCACGGGTGATTTGGGTTATTTAGATGAAAAAGGAAATTTAATTTTATCAGGGCGCCTTAAGCGTTTTATTAAAATTGGTGGGGAGATGATTAGTTTGGCAGCTATTGAACACACGTTGAATCATGCCATCAATGATAAGGGGATGGATGATCAATCTGGTGATCATGGGCCAGCTTTGGCAGTATGTGCGCATGAAGAAGCTGGTGAAAAGCCAAAAATACTTGTTTTTACTCGTTTTGAATCGACTAAAGATGAACTCAATCAAGTTTTAAAAAATGCAGGCTTTAGCAACTTAACAAAAATATATAAAGTCGTCTATCAAGCAGAAATTCCAATCATGGGCACAGGAAAAATTAATTATCGCGCACTTGAAACGCGCTTGCCCGCTATTTTAAAAGAAGATAAAAAGGAGCTCGTATGAGTTTAACTGCCCGCTATCAAATGACTCCTTTGAAAGTTTATAATACAGCCTCTCGCCAAAAAGAAACGTTGACCCCTATAACAGAACAACATGTCAGAATGTACACATGTGGTCCGACGGTTTATCATTTTGTGCATATTGGAAATTTTAGAACGTTTATTTTTGAAGATTTACTCAGGCGAACAATCAAATTCTTTGGCTTTTCTCTCACACATGTCATGAATCTGACAGATGTAGACGATAAAACAATCAAAGGGGCGATTGCCAATCATATGACATTGGATGAGTTTACAGAACCTTATAAAAAAGCATTTTTTCAAGATTTAGAAATTTTACAGATTGAAAAAGCGGAATTCTACCCTGCTGCTACGGATTATATTCAAGAAATGATTCAAATGATTCAAGTTCTGCTTGATAAAGGCGTAGCCTATAAAGGAGGCGATGGAAGTGTCTATTTTTCCATTCAGAAATTTCCAAATTACGGTTGCTTATCGCATTTAAAACTCGATGAATTAAAAACTGGCGCATCAGAACGCATTGCTTCTGATGAATATGAAAAAGATTCTGCAAGCGATTTTGTTTTATGGAAACGTTATGACTCTGAAAGAGACGGTAAAATCTATTGGGATAGCCCATTTGGGCCAGGTAGACCGGGTTGGCATCTAGAGTGCTCTTGTATGGCTATTCAATTACTTGGTGAAACAATTGATATTCATGTGGGGGGGGTCGATAATATGTTCCCTCATCATGAAAACGAAATTGCCCAATCGGAAGCTTACTCGGATAAACCTTTTGCTAAAATTTGGATGCATGCAGAACATCTCGTTGTAGAAGGCAAAAAAATGTCAAAAAGTTTGAAAAACTTTTACACTTTACGTGACTTACTAGAGCAGGGTTTTACGGGTTTACAAATTCGTTATCTACTTCTCCAAACCCATTACAAAACTCAACTAAATTTTACCTTTCAAGGATTAGAGGCAGCTAAAAATTCTCTTCAACGCCTCAATGACTTTATTCAACGTTTAAAAGAAGTCGAAAATAGCAATTCAGGTGAAAAAGCAGAACCTTTAGCTCAAGAGATGCTCAAAGAATTTACATTAGCTTTAGCGGATGATTTAAATATTTCAGTGGCATTGGCAGCACTCTTTGACTTCGTTAGAGAAATGAACACCCTATGTGACACAAACCAACTGAGTAAAACTGAAGCAGAATATGCACTTAATACATTGAAAGAGATGAATACAGTTTTAGGAATCTTGGATTTCGAAAATAAGCAAGAAGAAATTCCTGCAGAGCTTCAAAAGGCTTTCGAAAAACGACTACAAGCAAGAAAAGATAAAAATTGGCAACTTGCTGATCAATTACGCGATTTTATCTATCAACAGGGATATTTCATAGAAGATACACCACAAGGCGCTCGTCTTAAAAAAAATAAGGTTTAAATATGATTTCAAAAGCTCGCACAAAAGATGAAAGTTTTATGGTTAAGTTGCACGAGGAGGCAGCAAAATTACCTAGCATGGATGATCCACTCGATCGTTACATAATTGGACAAATGGTGGGCTTGCAAAAAAAAGCCGTCGATACAATTTGTGTTTTATTAGCGCAAGCTAATTTTATCAAAAAACATGGTCCAGTTGATGTAGCAATTACACCTCATGGAATAAAATTAGTAGAAGTCATTCTGGATTAATTTTTTTTAAATGATTGGGAGAGTTGACTTCTATTTTACCAGCGATTGCGTGCTCGCGCGCAATCGCTGGCAGGAACCAGGAGGAGAACGAAAATGCTAGAACAAAATAGAGATGAGATCGTAAAATTACAAGGCGCTTTAGCATCAAAAGTCATATTAATCTGGCCTGAAAGGCCAATATCTCATAGTCCAGGCCGTGAGGCCTGGGTAACGCAAACCAATGACTGAGGCCTGAAAGGCCGGCATAAACTGGAGGCTCATTTCCATATGGCACAATCTCTAGCTGACATTGTATTACACATTGTCTTTAGAGCCTGTTCAGAATCTTTTTAAGGGATAGTCCCTCTCACATTTGCTTTGCCTAAAAATTTTAGTGGTGTTACACCTCAACTATTAAAACTACCACAGAGCCCACAGACTCGACTTTAGGCTTTCTATAAAAAATTAGCTCTTTTTTATCTCAAA
>Ga0105045_10002436_pt1 | contig 15691 bp, 11 predicted proteins | sample MAT02_FD_78089 | JGI IMG/M metagenome (GOLD analysis project Ga0105045, IMG submission 78089) | Freshwater microbial communities from Lake Fryxell liftoff mats and glacier meltwater in Antarctica - MAT-02 (megahit assembly) | ecosystem: Environmental > Aquatic > Freshwater > Ice > Liftoff...
CTGATGCTGATGCTGATGCCGGTGCCGGTGCCCGTGCCAGTGCAGATGTTGGTGCCGGTGCCGCTGGCTTTGTCGCCGCCATGCCTGCAGGCGCATCGGGCTTTGGCGTTACCATTGCCGGGCTTCCGGCCGGCTCAGCTGGTTCGGCGGAGGCGGCCTGTGCATCCAGCAGCAAGATCACCGATCCTTCAGCGACCTTGTCGCCGAGTTTGAGTTTCATTTCCCGCACCACTCCACCCTGCGAGGCCGGTATCTCCATGGATGCCTTGTCGCTCTCGACCGTGATCAGCGACTGCTCGGGCGTGATGCTGTCCCCCGGTTTGACCAACAACTCGATCACGGTGACCTCAGAAAAATCACCAATATTCGGAACCTTGATCTCCATCTGCGCCATGTGAACGCCCCTCTCGCTATCGTTGGTTTTCTGTCCAGCCGGTGTCAGGCGCGGCACTAAAGCAGGATGCGGCGGAAATCGCCGAGGATCTGCCCCAGATAGGCGTTGAAGCGGGCTGCTGCAGCACCGTCGATGACCCGATGGTCCCAGCTCAGCGACAAGGGCAACATCAGCCGCGGCGCAAACGCTTTACCGTCCCACAGCGGGCCCATGGTGGAGCGGCAAACACCCAGGATCGCGACTTCCGGCGCGTTGATGATGGGTGTGAAATAGCGGCCACCGATACCGCCGAGCGAGGAGATCGTGAAGCTGGCACCGGACATCTCGGCCGGGCTGAGTTTGCCGTCACGCGCCTTATTCGCCAGTTCACCCATTTCCTGCGAGATCTGCAGGATGCCCTTCTTGTCGGCCTCCTTGATCACCGGCACCATCAGGCCATTGGGCGTGTCGGCTGCAAAGCCAATGTGGTAGTAGTGCTTGAGGACCAGCTGATCACCATCGATGGACGCATTGAATTCAGGAAACTTGCGCAAGGCCGCCACGCAAGCCTTGATCAGAAAAGCCAGCATCGTGACCTTGACGCCGGAATTTTCGTTTTCCTTGTTGGTCGAGACCCGGAACGCTTCCAGGTCGGTGATGTCGGCATCGTCATGGTTGGTGACATGCGGAATCATGACCCAGTTTCGATGCAGATTGGCAGCGGTGATCTTCTTGATTCGCGGCATGTCCTTGCGTTCGACGACACCGAACTTGGCGAAGTCCACTTTCGGCCATGGAATCAGGCCCAATGCCGCGCCGCCATCGGTCGCACTGGCGGCTCCCAGCTTGGCCGCTGCGGCCTGGGTCTGACTGGCACCCGTCATGACGGCCCGGGTGAATGCCTGTACATCCTCGGCGGTGATGCGACCCTTGCCGCCGCTACCCGTGACCTCGTTCAGCGGAACGCCCAGTTCCCGGGCCAGCTTGCGAATCGATGGCGAGGCATGCGGCAAATCGGTACGCGCCGCAGCCGCCGGATCATGTGGCGGTGCCGATGGGGTTGACATCGCCTTGTCAGCGTCAGGTGCCGCTGCCGCTGCCGGTGCCGGTGCCGGTGCTGCAGTCGGAGCGGCTGCCAGAGCCTTCCCCGCCGGAGCGCTCTGGCCAGAAGCCGCCGAGGCGGCGGACGCCGCTGGGGCCGCCGGGGCCGCAGCAGCTTCGCCGGTGGTCTGCACCACCACCAGCAGGTCGCCAATATTGATCTTGTCCCCCAGCCCGATCGCGACCTCCTTCACCTCTCCGGCCACGTTGCAGGGGATCTCCATCGACGCCTTGTCGGACTCCACCGTCGCCAGCGACTGCTCCAGCTTGACCGTGTCCCCGACCTTGACCAGCACTTCGATCACGCTGACATCCTTGAAGTCGCCAATGTCGGGAACAAGCACCCTGACCGTGCTGGCACCTGTCGAGACTGCGGATGCGGGCGCCTTGGCAGACGCGGCTGCCTTGGCAGGGGCCTGAGCCGCCGGCTTTGAGGGCTCTGCGGTTGGCGCGGCCTCGGCTTCGCTCTCCAGTCGTGCAATTGCAACACCCTGTTTGACCTTGTCACCCAGCGCGACCAGCACTTCTCTGACGACTCCGGCGCCGCTGGAGGGTATCTCCATCGACGCCTTGTCGGACTCCACCGTGATCAGCGACTGCTCGGCTGCGACCGTATCGCCGACCTTGACCAGCAACTCGATCACCGCGACCTCGTCGAAATCGCCGATATTGGGTACCTTGATGTCTACCAACGCCATGTTCCTGCCTCCAGATTCGTGTGCGGGCGCGAAGCCACTCTCACTGGTCGGAAAAAATCCGGCCAGAGCCGATTGCGTATCAAGCGTACAACGGGTTTACTTTGTCGACATCGATGCGGTATTGCTTGATGGCCTGCGCAACCTTGGCAACAGGCACTGTGCCCTCCTCGCTCAACGCCTTGAGGGCGGCCACCACAATGTAGTGGCGATTGATCTCGAAGTGTTCGCGCAGCTTGCTGCGGAAGTCGCTGCGTCCGAACCCATCGGTGCCCAACACCTTGTAAATACGACCTTTGGGCAAGAAAGAGCGAATCTGCTCCGCAAACGCCTTGATGTAGTCGGTGGACGCAACCACCGGACCCGTATGCTTTTCCAGCTGCTGGGCCACGAACGGAACACGGGGCTCGGCATCGGGATGCAGCAGGTTATGGCGTTCGCAGTCCTGGCCTTCGCGGCCCAGCTCGTTGAAGCTCGGGCAGCTCCAGACATCGGCTGCAACGCCCCAATCCTGCTCAAGCAGCGCTTGCGCCGCGATCGACTCGCGCAGAATGCTTCCGGAGCCGAGCAATTGCACCCGCGGCGTCTTTTTCGCGCCCGGCTTGCACAAATACATGCCCTTGATGATCTGCGCTTCGGTGCCAGGCTGCAGACCGGGCATCGGATAGTTCTCATTGAGCAGCGTGATGTAGTAGAAAACATTGGTCTGCTGCTCCACCATGCGTTGGAGGCCGTGGTGCAGGATCACGCCAACCTCATGCGCGAAGGTCGGGTCGTAACTCACGCAGTTGGGAATCGTGCCGGCCAGGATGTGGCTGTGACCGTCTTCGTGTTGCAGACCTTCGCCATTCAGTGTGGTGCGACCCGACGTTCCCCCAAGCAGAAATCCGCGCGCCTGCATGTCGCCGGCGGCCCAGGCCAGATCGCCGATACGTTGGAAGCCGAACATCGAGTAGTACACGTAAAACGGAATCATGATGCGGTTGTTGGTCGAATACGACGTCGCCGCTGCGATCCAACTGCTCATGCCGCCGGGTTCGTTGATCCCTTCCTGCAAGATCTGTCCCGCCTTGTCTTCCTTGTAATACATCACCTGGTCCTTGTCGACCGGGGTGTACTTCTGCCCTTCCGGGTTGTAAATCCCGATCTGGCGAAACAGGCCTTCCATGCCGAACGTGCGCGCCTCGTCGACGAGGATCGGAACCACCCGCGGACCGAGCTCTTTCTCGCGCAACAGCTGCGTGAGGAAACGCACAAACGCCTGGGTCGTGCTGATCTCTCGCCCTTCGGCCGTCGGATCGGTGATCGCCTTGAAGGTTTCCAGCGGCGGAATGGCGAAGTGTTCGTCCGCCTTGACGCGTCGCTTGGGCAGGTAGCCGCCCAAGGCCTTGCGTCGATCGTGCAGATAACGCATCTCCGGCGTATCGTCCGCCGGTTTGTAGAACGGGATTTTCGGCAACTCGCTGTCCGGAATCGGAATGTTGAAGCGGTCGCGGAAATAGCGGATGTCTTCGTCCGACAATTTCTTGGTCTGGTGCGCGGTGTTTTTTCCCTCGCCCGCCTTGCCCATGCCGTAACCCTTGACCGTTTTGACCAGCAGCACCGTGGGCTGACCCTTGACCTGGTTGGCGCGATGGAACGCCGCGTAAACCTTGTGCGCGTCATGGCCGCCACGGCGCAGATTCCAGATGTCCTCATCGCTCATGTGCGCGACCATCTCCAGCGTGCGCGGATCACGACCGAAGAAGTGCTTGCGCACGAAGGCACCGTCATTGGCCTTGAACGCCTGGTAGTCGCCATCCAGGGTGTCCATCATGATCTTTCGCAGCGCGCCGTCCTTGTCCGCTGCCAGCAGCGGATCCCAGTTTTCACCCCAAATCAGCTTGATGACGTTCCAGCCGGAACCACGGAACTCGCCCTCGAGTTCCTGCACGATCTTGCCGTTACCACGCACCGGGCCATCGAGACGTTGCAAATTGCAGTTGACGATGAACACCAGGTTGTCGAGTTTCTCGCGCGCCGCCAGGCCGATCGCGCCCATGCTTTCGGGCTCATCCATCTCGCCATCGCCGCAAAACACCCAGACCTTGCGATTGGCAGTGTCGGCGACACCCCGCGCATGCAGGTATTTGAGAAAGCGCGCCTGATAAATTGCCATCAGCGGACCCAATCCCATCGACACCGTGGGGAACTGCCAGAATTCGGGCATCAACTTCGGATGCGGGTAACTCGACAGGCCTTTGCCACCCACCTCCTGGCGAAAGTTCAGCAATTGCTCCTCGCTCAAACGCCCCTCGAGAAAGGCCCGCGCGTAGATACCCGGTGCCGAATGTCCCTGGATGTAAAGCAGATCGCCACCATGGCCTTCACTTTCGGCGTGCCAGAAATGGTTGAAACCGGCGGCAAACATATGCGCCAGCGACTGGAACGAGCTGATATGCCCGCCGAGGTCGCCGCCATCGGCAGGATCAAGCCGGTTGGCCTTGACAACCAAGGCCATGGCATTCCAGCGCATGTAGGCACGCAAGCGACCTTCGAGCTCCAGGTTACCCGGGCTACGGGCTTGCTGGCTGGGTTCCAGCGTATTGACATAGCCGGTGGTTGCCGAAAACGGCATGTCGATGCTGCATTGCCGGGCATGCTCGAGCAGTTGCTCCAGCAGGTCGTGCGCACGTTCCGGGCCCTCGGTCGCAATCACCGCCGACAACGCATCCATCCATTCGCGGGTTTCCTGTGCATCGCCATCACCGCCAATCGATCCAACTGCGTTGAGGGGGTCTTGCGCCATCTCTGCTCCTAGGTTGTGACTCAGTATGAACAACTGTAGCGCGATTCTGCCATAGCGCCGAAGCTGTTTCGAATAATGCGCTTGCTTTTCACATCATGAATTTTATGGACCTGGTTAAACCTTTTTTCCGCTTCCCGTCGCGGTAGACGTTGGTATCAGCATCGACCGGCCTCTCCTACACTCGCCACATGTCCATCAGACCCTCTGAAAAAGTACTGGCACCGGCTGCTGCGGCGCAGCGGGTGCGACGTTGGTGGTGGCAACTCAACCCCAACCGGCAGGATCGTTTTGCGGCGCTGGCACCACTGGCAGCGGTGTTGTTGTTTCTTGCGGCGATCGTCTCGGCCTTTGGCTACTTGCGACTGGAGGAAGTCGATCGCGAACACGAGGCGGTGCGGCGCGATGTCGAGTACACGCAGCAACGTCTGCGTTTGCGCTTGCTCGAGCGCCAGGAACAACTGATGCGCATCGCGCGCGACATTTCCAACCGCGACCTCGATACCGAGGAGTTCCAGGTCCGCGCCGAGGCGCTGGTGATCCAGTACCCGGATCTGGAACGGGTGAGCTGGGTGGACCAGAACTTGCAGGTGCGCGCCACGTATGCGACCGCCAGCCTGCAACCGGGTGCCTCGCCGCAGGTGGGAGAAGCGCTGACGTCGGCGGAAACCCGCAACAACTTCGAATTGGCCCGTGAAACGCTGCAGCCGATCTATGCGCAGCGCGCGGCCAGCGGCGCTGCAGTTCCTTTGTTGCAGCTGCATATACCGATGAGCGACGGCACGCGTTTTACCGGTGTCGTGCTGGCGGAGTATTCTGTCGATGGGATGTACCGCTACGGTGTGCCAGCCGACGTGTCGGCACGGTATGCGATTGCCCTGCTGGACGACAAGGGGGCACGCCTTGCCGGCACGGGCGTCCCGGCGCGCGGCCCGGCCAGTACCTGGTTGCCGTGGGTCGTGCCGGTCAACGAATATGAGGTCCCGGTATCGCCGGTGGGCAACGGACTGGTGCTGCGGGCCCAGGCGTATCGCACCTCGCTGGGGGTGATCGGCAGCGGCCTGTTCTGGTTGGTCGGGGTCCTCAGCGTCATGACGGCCTGGACGCTGATTGCCAATTGGCGTCACACCCGTAGGCGCCACCAGGCGCAAAGCGCACTGGTGGCAGAAACCAACTTCCGACGCGCCATGGAGAACTCGATGCTCACCGGCATGCGGGCCATGGACCTGCAGGGCCGTATTACCTATGTCAATGCCGCCTTCTGCCAGATGACGGGCTGGAAGGAGTCCGAGCTGGTTGGCCGCACCGCCCCCTTCCCGTATTGGCCGGATACCGACCACGCCAATCTCAGCCAGCTGTTGAGCGCCGAGTTGTCTGGCCAGGCGGCCACGCCCGGCGGTATCCAGATGCGGGTCAAACGGCCCGACAATTCCTTGTTCGATGCCCGTCTGTACGTATCGCCCCTGATCGACGCGCGTGGAACCCAGACCGGTTGGATCACCGCAATGACCGACATCACGGAACCCAATCGCATTCGCGAGCAGTTGTCTGCGTCGTTCGAGCGATTCACGACGGTTCTGGAGGCGCTCGATGCCTCGATTTCCGTCGCGCCACTGGGCAGTGACGAGATGCTATTCGCCAACAAGTTGTACCGCCTGTGGTTTGGCAACCAGACGGATGGGCACCTGCGCCTGGTGGCGCAGGCCGGCATTCCGACGCAGCCCGTCAGCGACGAGTCGACGGACCATGTTGATTCCTTTGTCGGCTTGCCCACCGGCGTGTTGCCCGATGCTGAACCGGAGAACGCCGAAATCTACCTGAGTGAGCTCGGACGCTGGCTCGAGGTGCGCACCCGTTATCTCAGCTGGGTCGACGGGCGACTGGCCCAGATGGTAATTGCCACCGACATCACCGCACGCCGACTGGCAGAGCAACAGGCTGCCGCCCAGGCGGATCGGGCGCAAAATGCGAGCCGATTGATCACGATGGGCGAGATGGCGTCGAGCGTGGCGCATGAACTGAACCAACCTTTGACCGCCATCAACAATTATTGCCAGGGCATGGTGTCGCGCATCAATGCTCAGCAGATCTCGCCCCAAGAGCTGCTCAGTGCGTTGGAGAAAACCGCCAGACAGGCGCAGCGCGCGGGCCAGATCATCCAACGCATCCGGTCTTTCGTGAAACGCAGCGAACCCAAACGCATATGGTCGCGGGTTGGCGACATGGTGGACGAAGCGGTGGAACTGGCAGAAATCGAGCTGCGCAGGCGCCATGTGCGCCTGACATGCCAAGTGGCATCACGATTGCCGATGCTGATGGTCGATCCGATCCTGATCGAACAGGTGTTGATCAACCTGCTCAAGAATGGTGCCGAATCGGTGGATGCCGCGCAACGCCCGACCGCGCAACGCAAGGTCGAGTTGACGGTGGTGCCTACCTTGCAAGAGGATCGGCATATGGTCGAGTTTACGGTGCAGGACTCTGGCAGTGGGCTGCCGCCCGAGGTGATGGATCGCCTGTACGAGGCATTTCACTCCACCAAGAGTTATGGCATGGGCATTGGACTGAGCCTGTGCCGCTCCATTGTCGAATCGCACCAGGGCAGGATTCGGGCCGAGAACATCTACAATGGCAACGAGGTCACGGGCTGCCGATTCTCGTTCTGGTTGCCCGTGGGCGAGCCTGCCACCGTTGCGCCTGAACCGCTGCGCACTCCGATCAAGACCCCAGGATAGCCGCATGAGTTTGATTCCAAAAAAGGGCACTGTCTACGTCGTCGATGATGACGAAGCTGTGCGCGATTCGCTCCAGTGGCTGCTTGAAGGCAAGGACTACCGGGTGCGCTGCTTCGATTCTGCGGAGTCATTTCTGAGCCGCTACGACATGCGCGAAGTCGCCTGCCTGATCGTGGACATCCGCATGGGCGGCATGACCGGCCTGGAGCTGCAGAACCGCCTGCTCGAACACCATTCGCCGCTGCCCATTGTCTTCATCACCGGTCATGGCGATGTGCCGATGGCGGTGGACACGATGAAGAAAGGCGCGATGGATTTTATCCAGAAGCCGTTCAAGGAAGACCAGTTGCTAAGGCTGGTCGAGCGCATGCTGGAACACGCGAAAAGTACGTTCGCCGATCACCAGATGGCTGCCAGCCGCGATGCGCTACTGTCCAAGCTGACGCTGCGCGAGTCCCAGGTGCTCGAGCGTATCGTGGCCGGTCGGCTGAACAAGCAGATGGCCGACGATCTGGGCATCAGTATCAAGACGGTCGAGGCGCACCGCGCCAACATCATGGAAAAACTCAATGCCAATACGGTTGCCGACCTGTTAAAGATCGCTTTGGGACAAAACGCAGCCAAGGCCTGAGGCAATGACACAGCATCACAACGCCCGGGTCATCGATGGGGTTGCGTTGTCACGCCAGATGCGCACGGACGTTGCTGCGCGCGCGGCGGCCCTTATCCGTCAAGGCGTGCGGCCAGGGTTGGCCGTGATCCTGGTCGGAGAAGATCCGGCCAGCCAGGTCTATGTGCGCAACAAGGTCAAGGCCTGCGAAGAGGCAGGCCTGAATTCGGTCTTCGAGAAATATGACGCCGACCTGAGCCAGGACGCACTGCTGGCCCGGGTCACAGCCCTCAACGCAGACCCGGCCATTCACGGCATCCTGGTGCAAATGCCACTGCCGCGACATATCGACCCGCACCGGGTCATCGAGACCATTGCCACGGCCAAGGACGTGGACGGTTATTCGACGTTGAGCGCTGGCCAACTGATGACCGGATCGCCCGGCTTCAATCCCTGCACGCCGTATGGATGCATGAAGCTGATAGATTCCACCGGCGTACGGCTGCGCGGCAAACACGCGGTCGTGATCGGGCGCAGCAACACCGTGGGCAAACCCATGGCGCTGATGCTGCTGCAGCACAATGCGACCGTGACCATCTGCCATAGCGCCACATCCGATCTCAAGCTCCATACACTGCAGGCCGACATCGTGGTGGCGGCCGTTGGCCGACGCAATGTCCTCACGGCCGAGATGGTCAAACCGGGTGCGGTCGTGATCGACGTGGGCATGAACCGCAACGACGCTGGCAAACTGTGCGGCGACGTGGACTATGCAGGCGTGCGGGCGGTGGCGGGCTTCATCACGCCGGTACCCGGCGGCGTGGGTCCGATGACCATCACGATGCTGCTGGTCAACACGGTGGAAGCGGCCGAGCGCGACGCGGCCAACTTGTAAACGGGCCAGCCAACCCCGATATGGGCTCGGTGGCGTTTTGCTACTGCACTTTTTTCTGACCCTGACACCATGAATCCACTTTTGCGCCACGGCGGCTTGCCGCTGTTCGACCAGATCCGACCTGAACATGTGGCCCCGGCTATAGACCAGTTGTTGACCGAAGCCGACACCGCACTGGAGACGGTCACTGCCGCCGGATTTGCGGCCGACTGGACAGGGATCGCAGCCGTGCTGGACGTCGCCACCGAGCGGCTCGGACGCGCCTGGGGCGCTGTCAGCCACCTCAACAGCGTAGCGGATACCCCCCAATTGCGTGCGGCCTACAACGCCAGACTGCCGCAGGTGACCGAGTTCTGGACCCGTCTGGGATCGGACGAACGACTGTATGCCAAATACAAGGCCATACCGCAGGCCTCGCTCAATGCCGAGCAGCAGCAGGCGCACAAGAATGCATTGCGCGATTTCGTGCTCGGTGGCGCAGAACTGCACGGCAGCGACAAGGAGCGGTTTGCCGTCCTGCAGGAACGTCTGGCCGAACTGGGACAAAAATTCAGTGAGAACACGCTCGACGCAACCGACAAGTTCAGCCTGTTCGTCTCCACCGAAGCGATGGCCGGTGTTCCACAGGATGTGTTGCACAACACCCGTGACGCCGCCCAGGCACTGGAGCGCGAAGGCCATAAACTCTCACTCAAGCTGCCGTGCTATTTGCCGGTGATGCAATGGGCCGATGCGCCAGACCTGCGCGAGCAGATGTACCGGGCCTATGCCACCCGTGCGTCGGACCAGGCCCAGGAAGACCTTCGCCGTTACGACAACGCCGCACTGATCCGCGAGATACTGACGCTGCGCCAGGAGGAGGCCCGATTGCTGAGGTTCGCCAATTTCGGTGCGCTGTCGCTTGCCGCCAAGATGGCGCCATCGCCACAGACAGTGATCGACTTTCTGCATGACCTGGCGCGACGCGCCAGGCCCCATGCGCTGCAAGACCTTTCCGATCTGCGCAGCTTTGCACAGGCCGAACTGGGCATGGCCGATCCGCAGGCCTGGGATTGGGCCTATGTCGGCGAGAAACTCAAACAAGCCCGTTACGCCTTCAGTGAGCAAGAGGTCAAGCAGTATTTCACCTTGCCCAAGGTGCTTGAGGGCCTGTTCAAGATTGTCGAGACCTTGTTCGACGTGGTGATTCGCCCGGACACCACACCGGTTTGGGCTCCAGACGTATCGTTTTTCCGTATCGAACGGGACGGTGTCGGTCTGCTCGGTCAGTTCTACCTGGACACCACAGCACGCGAGGGCAAACGCGGTGGAGCCTGGATGGACGACGTGCGCGCGCGCTGGATGCGACCGGATGACCGCCAGCTGCAGACGCCTGTGGCGCATCTGGTATGCAACTTTGCGCAAGGCGTCATGAAAGGCGGCGTGCGTCAGAGCGCTTTGCTGACCCATGACGATGTCATCACGCTGTTTCACGAATTCGGTCATGGTCTGCACCACATGCTGACCCAGATCGACGAGCGCCAGGTCTCGGGTATCAGTGGTGTCGAATGGGATGCGGTCGAATTGCCAAGCCAGTTCATGGAGAACTTCTGTTGGGAATGGGATGTGCTGCGTCACATGACATCCCACGTCGAAACCGGCGAATCCCTGCCACGTGCGCTGTTCGACAAAATGCTGGCGGCCAAGAACTACCAAAGTGGCATGCAGACCCTGCGCCAGATCGAGTTTTCCTTGTTCGACATGCTCTTGCACACGACCCACGCTCCCGATGACGATGTCTTGCCGTTACTCGAACAGGTGCGCCGCGAAGTGGCGGTTCTTCAGCCTCCGCCCTGGAGCCGCACGCCGAACACTTTCAGCCACATATTTGCCGGCGGATACGCTGCGGGCTATTACAGTTACAAGTGGGCCGAGGTGTTGAGTGCCGACGTCTACGCGGCATTCGAGGAAGCTGCCGACGATTCCGGTTTGCCGGATGTGCAAACCGGTAGAAAATACCGGGAAACGATTCTGGAGGCCGGTGGAAGCCGCCCGGCCATGGAATCATTCAAGGCGTTTCGTGGCCGTGAACCGACACTGGACGCGCTGCTGCGACACCAAGGCATGGCCGATGGCGAATCGAACACACACCTTCGAAAGGGTTGACCCCATGCAAACTCTGAAGCTATCCTCACTGGCGGCGGTGGCAGCCGTCTTCGTAATGGGTTCTGTCTGCGCGCAGGCACAAACGGTCTACCGCATCGTCGGGCCGGACGGCAAGGTCACGTTTTCAGACAAGCCCCCGGTTGCTGCTGCGACCAGTGTCACTGCCCGCAATGCTGGCAACAGACCGGCTGAGGCCAATGCGCAAAGTAGCAACCTGCCCTTCGAATTGCGCCAGGTCGTGGCGCGCTTTCCGGTCACGCTGTATACCGGCGCGGGTTGTGCGCCCTGCAATGCGGGACGTCTGATGCTGCAAGGGCGTGGCATCCCCTACACCGAGTACAGCATCGGCAGCAACGAAGATATTGAGGCGCTGCAACGTCTGAGTGGCGAAAAAAGTCTGCCGTTTCTGACCATCGGTGGGCAGAAGATCAAGGGTTATTCCGAGGCGGAATGGTCACAGCTTCTGAGCGCCGCCAACTATCCTGACGCATCCCGATTGCCGGCCAACTTCCGGTATCCGGTGCCCAAGCCGCTGGTGAGCGCCCAACAGGTCTCGCCAGCTCCCGATGCAGCAGAGGCGCGCCAAGCCGATGAGGAACCCGCCGCCGCCCCTTCCACGCCCGCTGCGACCGGGCCCTCACCGAGCAACCCGACAGGAATCAAGTTCTGATGCGCTGAGCCGCCGTCAGACGGTGTCAAACGTCAGGGTGCGTACCCCCGAGGGGGTTCCGAGCAGGCACAGATGCGCCTTCTGATGCGCAAACACGCCCACGGTCACGATTCCTGGCCACTGATTCACGGCACTCTCCAGCGCCAGCGGATCTGCAATCGACAAGCCCGACACATCCAGTACCTGATGACCGTTGTCGGTCAGCAACGGTTTGTCCCCGGCCATGCGCAGCCGTGCGGTCGCGCCCATCGCGGCAAACTGGCGCACGATCCGTTCACGGGCCATCGCAATTACCTCGACGGGCAGCGGGAACCGGCCCAGCGTCTGTACCAGCTTGGATTCATCGGCAATGCAGACGAATCGCCGCGACTGCGCCGCAACGATCTTCTCGCGCGTCAGCGCCGCGCCCCCGCCCTTGACCATGAAACCGCGCGCGTCGATCTCGTCGGCACCATCGACATACACCGACAAGGTGTCAACCTCATTGCAGTCGAACACCGCAATGCCGGCATCGCGCAGGCGCTGGCTGCTGGCCTGCGAACTCGACACTGCGCCAGGAATCGTGGACCGGATGGTCGCCAGCGCATCGATGAATTTGTTGACCGTCGAACCCGTGCCGACGCCCACCAACTCACCCGGCACGACGTAGTGCAAAGCGGCCAGGCCCACCATGGTCTTGAGATCCTCCTGCGATGGCATACGTGCTTCCTGCGGCAATCACTGCTGCGGTTTGGGACAATCGGACCCATCACTCTGAATTATCCGATGTCGCTGATCCCCTACGCCCTGGCCCGACCCTTCCTGTTCGGGCTCGACCCTGAAACCGTCCATGAGCGAACGCTCGATGCCCTGGCCCTGACCCAGCGAACGCCGCTGGCCTTGGCCTACTGCGCCAGCATGGTCAACGACCCGATCGCTCTGGCGGGGCTGCAATTTCCCAATCGTGTCGGACTGGCCGCCGGCCTGGACAAGAACGCGCGCTGCATCGATGCGCTGGGCTCGATGGGTTTCGGCTTCGTCGAGGTGGGTACCGTCACGCCCACGGCACAACCGGGCAATCCCAAGCCGCGCATGTTCCGACTGCCACGGGCGCAGGCCTTGATCAACCGTCTGGGCTTCAACAACGACGGTCTCGATGCCTTCGTGACCAACGTGCAGCGATCGTCGTTTCGCGCCAAGGGTCGCATCCTGGGGCTCAACATCGGCAAAAACGCCAGCACACCGATCGAGCAGGCGGCGCTGGACTACCTTACCTGCCTGGATGGCGTCTATCCGCATGCGGACTACGTCACGGTCAATATCTCGAGCCCGAACACACGCAATCTGCGCGCGTTGCAAAGCGATGCCGCACTCGATGCGTTGCTCGCCGCGTTGCAGGCCCGGCGAGAAGCGTTGCGCCAACGCCATGGCCGCAATGTCCCGCTGTTCGTCAAGGTCGCCCCCGACCTCGAGTCCGCGCAGGTGGACAGCATCGCCCGGTCGTTGCGCGCGCATGACATGGACGGCGTTGTGGCCACCAACACCACCATCGACCGCAGCGCAGTGGCCCACCTGCCCCACGCGCAGGAAATCGGTGGTCTGTCGGGCACGCCGGTCTACGAACACAGCAACCGCGTGATACGGTTGCTGCGAGCGGCCCTGGGCCCGAAATTTCCGATCATTGGCGTTGGCGGTGTGCTCAGCGCGCGTGACGCAGTGGGCAAGATCGAAGCCGGCGCGGATCTGGTCCAGATCTACACCGGCCTGATCTACAAAGGCCCGTCGTTGGTGCGGCAAGCCGCCCAGGCGGTGCGCGACCATGCGGCCAGCAGGGTGTAACCGTCAGCGTGCCAACAGCTCCGTCACCTGGCGCGCGATCGCAAGGCAACTGGTCAGTCCCGGCGACTCAATGCCAAACAGGTTCACCAGGCCCGTTATGCCATGCTGGCGCGGACCTTGAATGACGAAATCGGCCGGCCCGCTGGACGCCGGCTGCAGCTTGGGGCGTATGCCGGCGTAGCCGGGTAGCAACGCACCATCGGGCAAGGCGGGCCAATACTTGCGAACCTCGGCATAAAACGCATCGCCCCGCGCCGGATCCACGACCAGGTCGTCGGGTGAGTCCACCCACTGGACGTCGGGGCCGAATCGGGCCTGGCCACCCATGTCGATCGTCAGATGCACGCCCAAGCCAGCTCCCTCGGGCACCGGGTAGATCAAACGATCGAATGCAGCGCGTCCGGCCAACGTGAAATAGTTTCCTTTGGCGTAATACGGTGTCGGCACAAGCTGCTTAGCAAGACCTTGCATGCGCCGCGCCAACGCCGGTGCCTGCAAGCCGGCGGCATTGACCAGCGCCTGCGTGCGCAAGCGCGTGCCGTCATTGGCCAGCAACTCGATGCCTGCGCCCGTGCAATGCGCGCCAGCCAGACCGCAATGGACCGCCAGCACCCCACCCGCGTTCTCCATGTCGCCTTGAAGCGCCAGCATCAACCCGTGGCTGTCGATGATGCCAGTGCTGGGCGACCATAGTGCACCGACACAGGCGAGCGCGGGTTCGAGCGCCTGCGCTTGCGCTGCCGACATCCACTGCAGATCGCCGACACCATTGCCGACAGCCATGGCGCGGATCTTCTCCAACTGGGCCATTTGGTCGACATGGGTTGCCACGATCAGTTTGCCGCAACGCCGGTGACCGACGCCACGCTGCGCGCAATAGGCGTACAACAACGATTTACCCTGAACGCACAGGCGCGCCTTGAGCGAGCCTTGCGGGTAGTAGATACCGGCGTGGATGACCTCGCTATTGCGCGAACTGATTCCGGTTCCAATAGCGCCGGCCTGCTCCAGCACCAAAACCTCGCGCCCTTGCAACGCCAGCGCGCGTGCAACCGCCAGACCGACCACGCCGGCTCCCACGACCACTGCATCGACCGTATCCACGCCAAGCGTGCTGTGACTATTGCAACTGAACCGAACCCGACACGGTCACGACAACCGCACTTTTTCCGGCTTCCAACGGCACAGGCGCATCTGCCACCGCAGCCTTGGCCTGCATCGCCATCAAGCGCGGTTGGGGCATGAAGCCCTGGTCGTTGCCATTGACCGACACCTCCCGCAAACCATAGGTAGAAAAGCCGAAGCCTTTGGCAATCTCGCCGGCCTTGGCCTTGAACCGCTCAATGGCCATGGACTGTGCCTCCACCTCGACCCGGGTTTGCGTCGCGCGGCTCAGGCTGAAGTGCGCGCCGCCAATGGTCAAGGACGGGATGCTGCCGGCAAGCGCCGCGATCCGGGTGAAATCGCGACCCTGCAACACCAGTTCTGCGCTGCCTTGCCAACCCGAGATACGACCTTCACGGTTGTAGCGCGGTGCCAGGCGGAAGTTTCCCGTATGCACCTCGAGGTCTCCGACCTGGGCCCGTTGCCGCGCAAGCGCCAGGGCTGCGTCCAGCGCCTGTTTGAGTTGGGCCTGCACCGCGTCAGCGTCCGCACCATCGCGGCTGGTGGACAGGGTCAGCGTCAGCCAGTCCTGCGGCACCTCGACAAACGCGCTGGCAGACAGTTGCACGACGTTGTGCGGAACTGGCAAAACCGTGCCCACGCTCTGGGCTTGCACCCACGCACCGGCCAATGCAAGGCCGCCGGCGGCAAACACACGAACACACAATTTCACCATTGTTGTTTCCTGTCGATTTTCATC
>Ga0105045_10002437_pt1 | contig 15691 bp, 16 predicted proteins | sample MAT02_FD_78089 | JGI IMG/M metagenome (GOLD analysis project Ga0105045, IMG submission 78089) | Freshwater microbial communities from Lake Fryxell liftoff mats and glacier meltwater in Antarctica - MAT-02 (megahit assembly) | ecosystem: Environmental > Aquatic > Freshwater > Ice > Liftoff...
CTCGTGGAACAGCGGCCAAAACTTCGACCCCATCTCGGTACTCTGGCGACAGTCCAGCGACGACTACGTGCTGATCCAGGAGGTGGACGACAACGACGGTGTTGCCTTAGGCCAGGGCTTCTACGACACCGGCATGACGTTTGGCTCCGCCCTGGCTGCCGGCCACTATCTCTATGTGGTGGGCGCGTCATTCGCGGAGCCGTTCGCCAAAGGCAATTTGCTTTCGCAGGGCTATGCGCAAGACGGCATCATCCCCACGCCGATCGCGCTCTGGAATCAGCCCAGCTACGACATCAACGCGAACGACCAGAAGGGAACTTCCTACAGCATCCGCCTGAGCGGAGTGGAGACTGCAACGATCACCACCGCAGTGCCCGAGCCCACTAGCACCGCCATGATGCTGGTCGGGCTGCTTGTGATGGGTGGCATCGCTCGTCGGCGCAGCTTACCAAATGCTAACCACGAGTATCCCGTTTGAACTTGGGAACGTACCGCAATCGAAAGATGCGGCTTGGAACATTGGAGGGACTATGCGATTACTCAAGTCACAGCCTCAGAGCATGTTCAACATGCTTGGGTCGGCCAAAAAACCCGAGTCGCGCAATACGCAGGCCAGAACCGAAGCAGTACGCGCTGAAATGCTGCGCATCATGTCTGAATCGGGCCTGGATGCGCAGTATGAGCACCTGTTCCACAAGATTCGTTTCGCCACTTCTGCGGAGTCGCTTTGGTATGCGCGTAGCGAGTTGATGTTCGCACTGGCCACGGCGATCGGCGAGCGCCGCGCGCACGAGCACTTGATCGACATCTCGGAAAGGTTTGCGGGCCTGATCACACAGGCCAGTCTGTTTTCGCGTCGTCTGCACCTGCGCTGAATTCCGAGCGAAATCGATGCTGATTTGTGATCGCTGCTGTCAACCCATCTACCCAATGGTGCAACAGCCCTGGCAAGGTTTGGCAGTCCAACTGCGAGAGCGAAGGAACCGGTGCGCGAAACGGTGACCGAGAGCACCCAAAGTAAGAGAGCGCAAGCATCGCGCAGCGCATTGGAAACCGCTTCTTCCGGCTCCCGGACCAACGCCAGCACCACGTAGCGCAGACGCAGCCATCGCAGTGTCAACGGACCTCGCCGGGTGTCAGCAGCCGCAAGGCCTCACCCTTGCCCACTGCCTGGGCTCGGTTGCTGACGTTAAGCTTGCGCAGGATCTTCTGAACATGGTTCTTCACCGTCGGCGGGCTTATGCACAGAATCAAGGCAATCTCTTCGTTGGTTTTTCCGTTCTTCACCCATTGCAGCACCTGGACTTCGCGACGCGTCAGCGGCCCCTTCGCTGTGGTCTTGTCTTGCATCGCAGTGCCCTCATCCGACAGCATGCGGTACAACGCCATATGCAGATACGGCAGAAGCATCTGTACAAGATAGATTTCACGTCGCCCAGGCGGCCGAGCCATGCGCAGGAACACGAAGAAGCTGCCGAATTCGCCCGTGGCTTCCCTCGGCCCATGGGCCAGCACATCGCCAAAGTCGTAAGGCTCCGTGCCATTGCGCCGGTTGGCGTCCTGTGCACCCGTTGTCGGCGCACAGGCCAACTGCGGCGAAAATTGCCTGCGCGTCCAGCCGTCGATCAGACGGGCCAGCAGGCCATTGGAAGGATCCGCTACGGCGCGCTGGGCCTGCGTGTCGATCAGATCGCTTGAAAAGGTCTCATGGCGGAATCGGGACTGCACGATATCCCCATGCACACACAGCAGAGTCTGATGGGGAAGAAAACTTTGCAGCGCGCCTTGCGCCCAAAGGTAAAACTGAAACCGCTTCCTGATCTCCAGTGACTTCTCGACAGTGTCGACGAACTGCTCTCGCTCGTCATCGTTGAGGCCGTGAAACGCAGTCATGGCCGCGCCGCTTCTGCAGGGCGCGCCGGTGCGTCATAGCTAAAAATCCATTCGTCATACCGGCTCGCGCCCTCGAAACGCGTATCGCGCGCAGCGAACGCCGAGCGGCGAAACGGTGTGTCGCCCGATACACTGTACACGCCGACGATGCGTCCGGTGCTGCGCAGCACACCCCATTCCAGGGTACCTGTCATCGGATCGCGGTAGAGACGCCGCAGATGGCGCATCGGCACGGGGAAGCGCCGGTCCTCGATCAAATCTTGCAATTGCAGTGGAAAGGTCTTTACCCCATCCGGCGCGTGCGCGTAGTACGACCCCAGCGCCAGCCGAAACTGGTTCCCGATGAAAAGCAGTTCGGCCTCTTTCTCGCGCTGCGCCACGGTCTGCCACACCTGACCTGCGCCAGCCAGTGTCAGGCCGAGCGCGGCGATCGAAAACAACACCAGCAGGTAGCCAAAGCCAAGCTGTTGTTGACCCAGGCGGCCCAACCTGTCACCACTGCGCATAAGGCTTGTCCTCACTGCCGGCACCGCTGCGGATATCCGACACACCATTGGGTTCGTCTGGAGGGGGAATCAGGGTCCAGCTATCGCGGCTGTCGGTGATCGGATCCACCGGCAATGCCCTCAGGTAGCGTCGACTGACCAATTCATCGAGTTCCAGCGGATAACGCCCCGTGTCGGCATGAAACTTGTCGATGGCATCGCGCACCACGAACAATGTCTCGCGCAAGGCCGCCTCGCGGGCATGGTCCAGATGCGCGAAATAGCGAGGGACGGCGATGGTCAACAACGTGGCAACAATGGCCATCACGACCAGCAATTCGATCAATGTGAATCCACGGCGCATATCACCACTCCCTGTAGGCGATGCCATTGAGGCCAACCTGACTGGAGAGCGAATAAACGTCAAACACGTCCTCGCCTTCGGTTGGCGCGTCCGGTGCACTGGCATAGGCCCGCTTGCCCCAGGTATCGGCCGCACGACCGGTCGCCCCAGGGTAAAAGGGATCACGTGGCACACGCCTGAGGAAACGCAAGGGCCGACCAGTAGGACTTCTGGCGTCCACCACGCCGTCGGCCAGCTCATCGAGCGTGCGCGGATAGCCGGAGCCGTCTGCGCGACGCAGCACCTGCCCTTGGTCACTAGCCTGCTTGTAGTCGTCCAAGGCGCCGCGAATCTGACGCAGGGCAGAACGCAACTCCTGTTCCTTGGATCGCCTAGCTGTCAACTCCGTCAGCGGTACCGCAATCGACGCCAAGATGCCGACGATGGCCACGGTCACCACCAATTCGATCAGCGTGAAGCCCCGCATGAAAGCTTTCATTTCCCCACCTGTGGCCCACTGATCGTGATGGGTGTCGGTGTCAGCGGAAGAAGCAGCGGCCTGGCCGCTGGCGGCGTCGGCGTCACTGGGTTGGCTGCGCCCTCGGCGGCAGTCGCGGCAGCACCGACTGGCAACCCGGACGCCGGCGCGGGAGGGCTGGCACCAGGTTGCGATGGCACCTGACTCTGGTCGGACGTTTGCTGCTGCGGCACGCGTGTCGATGGTGTCGCCATCCTGGCGCCGTCGGCTTGCTCGGCCGTATCGTTCGCCGAATCACCCTGGGCGTCACCTTTCGCCAAGGGCTGCACACCAGCCAGGGCCGGTGCACCCGGCGCGACAGCCGGGCTCGACGATAACGACATTGTGTGCGGCGGCGACTTGCGCAACTGCATCGCGGGCGCTCCAATCGACTGCTCTGAGCCTGCAGGAACCGTAACCATTTCAGCCGTCGGACGCGATAGGTTGCGCACGATGCGTGGTGTGATCAACAGCACGATCTCGGTCTTGTTGCTGCTGCTGCGCTGGTTGGAGAACAGGCGGCCTAGCAACGGTATGTCGCCAAGCCCCGGTAACCGGTTCGCACTGTTGCGCTCTTCGTCATTGATCAGACCGGCAAGGACCTGGGTTTCACCATTGCGCAAACGCAGGACCGTGGCCGCACTGCGGGTGCCGATCTGGTAAGCAAGCGAGCTCGCCGGGCCGGGTATCTCGCGCACAATGCTGCTAACCTCCAGCCCCACCTTTATGGAGACCTCATCGTCGAGCGAGATGGTGGGCTCGACCTCCAGCTTGAGGCCCACATCCAGATACGACACTGCGGCAGCCACACCCACGTTGGCGGTCGACGTAGTGGTAAATACCGGCAGCTTGTCGCCAATATGCACTCTGGCTTTCTCGCGATTCTTGACCCGGATGCGCGGGTTTGCCAGCAAGCTCCCATCCCCGGCCTCGTTGCGCAGATTCAGGCTCAGCGCAGGATTCGTGACGAACGAAGTCAACGCGCCCCGATTGCGCAAGTCGACAAACCCGGGTGCCAGGGTTCCGCCCGGTATCGTCGATGTTTGCGTCACTCCATTGTTGACAATGGTGGTGCTGGCGCTAGGCTGCAGCAAGCCATAGCCAATCTGATCCGGAAAGCGAAGGCCCAGCTCGCGCAGCTTGCCGCGGGCGATCTCGAGAACTTCGACGTCCAGCATCACCTCCGGCTCCGCCATGTCGAGTGAATCAATCAAGCGTTCCGCAAGATGCACCGCATCTGGCGTATCCTTCATGATCAACAGGTTAAGCTTTTCGTCAGCGAAGATGTCGCGCGTCTTGACGAGGGCCCGAATCATGGCCATCGCTTGTTTCACGTCGGCATTGGCAAGGTAGAAGCTGCGCGTGACGAGTTCTTCGTATTGTCTGGATTTTGCCGGTGTGTTCGGATAGATCAGCACTGAGTTTTCATTTAACAGCTTACGCTCAAGCTGGTTGCTGGCCAGCACCAGCCGCATCACCTCGTCCAATCCGGTGTTGCGCACGAAGATCGTGACCCGATTTTCGGATCGCACATCTTTGTCGAAGACGAAATTGATACCAGAGTACCGCGCCATCACCTCAAATACCGTCTTCAGAGGGGTGTCGCGGAACTCCAGCGTAATGGGCTTGGCAAAGGCCGGGCCCAGGGTCTTCAACGGCACATTCCGGCGCGTCTCCTGCTCTCGCAGTTGCTGGAGCAGGTTACGCGCCGGAATGTTCGCCGGGCTCTCCAACAACACGCCTCGCACCATGCGGTCGGCCGCCGCGCTTTCGCCTTTATCGAGCGCCGCTTGCGCTTGGCGCAGTATGTCGGCATGGCGCTCCCGCGCCTCCAGATCGGACAATCCAGCGCGAGCACGCGCGTTGTAAGGATCGAGCTGCTTCACGCGCGCATACAGTTCTCGCGCCCGCTCTGCATGACGCTCGCCCTGCTCCATCTGGGCCTGGGCCAGCATTTGCCCGGTCGCCATATCCCGCTGGCGAAAGTACTGCGCGCGCAATTCAGGGTCGTTGGGAAACTCCCGCATGGCCTGCTCCAGGCGCAACAAACCGTCCTCGGAGCGGCCCTCGGCGACCAGTCGGCTGGCCTCGGTGATGGCTGGATTCGCGGCGCAGCCGACCACCAGCATTGCCAAGGCCAGAACGGCACAAAAGACCAGGTGCGTGCGGGTTTTCAATGCGAGCTTCCGAAAGGCAAATACTGGATCTGGTTCAACGGCATATAAAGCAACGTCAACTGCTGCGCTGTGATGTCGGTCACCTTGTAGTCGGCTACCACGTCGCCGCGGCGCAACAGGTGCGTTCGCGCACCCCGGTCGACGAAGGCCACCACTTCAACGCCATCAACCAACTTGCCCAGATAACGAAACGGAATAGGTGGCACCACTGGTGCCAGCGGCGCTGGCGGTGCCAGTGGAGCTGTCACCGTTTGCCTGGGAGCAGTTGGCTGTTGCCAGCTCTGGGGCGTAAACAGATTGGTGGCCGCCAGGGAATAGGCGCCGCGCGCGGTCGGCGGCATTGCCATATCGGCCTTCGCTGATAGCGTGTCAGCGCGTGGCAACACCGATCTCGGCATTGGCACCAAGTCACTGTCCACTTCCTCCACTTCCGGCTGCGACAGCGCAAGGTACGACGCCACCACGGTCGCAGCCAACGCGAGGCCCAATACCCATTGACGCGGTGCCAGCACCTACGATGCCCTCATGAACAAGGTAAGACGAACGCGCGCGTCCACAGCGTCGCGCGTCGAATCGTCGCGCCTCAGACTGAACTCGTCCAACGCCAGCGCTGGAATCGCATTCATCACGTCGGAAAGCCACGCGCGAAGCTGAGGATATTCAGACCGCGCCGGCAGTGTGATCTGGTAGCGCATCAGCGGCAGGCTGGCGTCGCGCGACAGGCGGTACTCGCCATGCGCCAACACGACGCCATTGGCGTCAGCGGCTTGCTGGATCGTTGCGATGGCCTCCAATGCACCGGTGGCTGTGGGCAACGACGCATAGAAGTTTGCAAGTTGCAACTGCTGTGTCTGTTTCGGCCCCAGCGCCTGGCTGCGTGCCGTCAGCGACGCAGCTTGCGCCGTTTCCAGCGCCTGCGTGCGTGCGCGCAGTGGCTGCACGCCGAGCAGTTCGATGCCGACCATCGCGGCCAGCAGCGCCAAGGCCAGCGGAAGCGGCCAACCATGTCGCACCATGTGGTAGCGCCAGTGCGCCAAAAGCATGGCCGCCGTCACGATCCCCTGCCCCAGGTAAGATCAAGCGAGAAGCGAACGACCCGAACTGTTCCCGACAGGCGTTCTTCATGCCCGGACAGCGTGGCAGCGCGTACCTGGGGGGCCGCCGCTAGTCGGCCTACATAGGCCACCACTGCGTCCATGGACCTGGCTTCGCCAGTCAGACGCAGTCCATTGCCCAGTCCCTGGCTTTCAATGTTCAGCAGCGCCACCGATGCATCTGCGTGGCGCTCGAGCTCGGCCAACATTCCGTCCCACGGTAGGCGCAGTCGCGTGACGACCGCCTGCACGGCCGGCTCCTCGGTCTGGGCTGCGGTCGCTCCGGTGCGCCGCGGTATGACCGAATCCCGTTGTGCCAAACGCTGCTCGCGCGACTGGCGCAACTCGGCCCGATCGTATGCGTCGCGCGCATCGACATACTCGGACAGTGTCACAACCGTCGCTACGAGACCGACCAACAACAACAGCACTGAAAATGTGGAAACGCGTCGACGCGCACGTAAAAAATCGATGTCCAGTTTAGGATTCATGGCTAAAAACCAGTTACCAACCCAGTGCCAGCCGTCGCAAGCCGGTGGTTTCCACACCCTTGTCGACCGCGGGCAGCCATGCATACGGTGGTTCTGCGTCGCCGATCTGCGGCTTGCGATGCCCTGCCAGATAGACCTTGGCACTGGCGGACGCTTCATCGCCAGCGGCCACGCCCATGCGGGCCATCAAGCCGCTCAGAACCATGCCCCAGTCGCCGTCGAGCCGCTGCCCGCGCAAGGCCTGCAATGCCCCTGCACGCGACAAGCCCAGGGACAGCCAATCCGATTCGATCAGCCCAAACCAGGCCGTATCGTTGCCCCAGGCCTTGCGCCAATAGTCCACGGCGCTGCCGAAATACGGCACAACCCGATCCAGCCGGGCACCGGCTTCCCGGCAAACTGTCTGGAGCGACTGCATCAGCGTTTCGTCCACCGCACACGCCGGCGTCGCGCAGCCCGGCGCCTGCAAACCCAGCATCAGCCGCCATTGTTCAGCGTCACTGCCAAAGGTTTCGATATAGCGCAAGCGGGCGTAGGCCACCAGCTCCTGGCGCCGAGTCAACTCCGCTCGCCAAGGCAGCATTTGCCACCGCACCAGGCTTCCTGACAGCATGACCCTCACGATGGGTCGGCTGGCGGATTCGGAATTGAGCCATTTCGCCAGTGCCTGCACCGCTTCGTGCCAGAGTGAATCTTCTGCCGACGCAGTCCACGAAATACTGTCGAGATCGCTCGTGCGCAAGGGCCACACACCACGCGATCGCACGCGCACGACTTGGTGGGCAGCCAATCCGACGTACCAAACAGGACGTTCAGGTGACCACACGGTTCAACTCCTGCAGGCTCGTTTCGCCCTGGCGCACAAGATCGAGGCCGACTTCGCGCATCAGACGCGTGCCCTTCGCGCGCGCAGCTTCCTTGATGCGCCGTACCGGTTCCCGCGCGACGATCAGTTCGCGCAACTCGTCATCGAGCAACAGCACCTCGGCCACCGCCTTGCGACCGCGAAACCCTGTGCCACGGCAGTGCGCGCAACCGCAACCCGATCGGAAACGGAACTCTCTTGGTTGCGTAATGCCTGACGCAAGCAAAAGCTGCGGCTCGGGTTGCTCATCCTGCACACAGGCCGGGCAGCTGATACGCACCAGGCGTTGCGCCACGACCCCATTGAGCGCCGCGACCAAGCTGTACGGATCCAGTCCCATGTGGGTGAAGCGACCCAACACGTCAAAGACATTGTTGGCATGCACCGTGGTCAGCACCAGATGGCCCGTCAATGCGGCTTGCACCGCGATCTGCGCTGTCTCACCGTCGCGGATCTCGCCGACCATGATCTTGTCCGGATCATGGCGCAGGATGGAACGCAATCCGCGCGCGAATCCGAGCCCCTTCTTCTCGTTGACCGGAATCTGCAACACGCCGGGCAACTGGTACTCGACCGGGTCTTCGATCGTGATGATCTTGTCGTGTCCGTGGTTGATCTCGCTGATCGCCGCATACAGCGTAGTCGTCTTGCCGCTACCAGTGGGTCCGGTTACCAGCAGCATGCCGTAGGGCAAAGCCGACAGGCGCCGAATCGCGGCCAGAGTGATGACATCGAACCCAAGCACTTCCAGGCGCAGCCCAGCGACTTGGTCGGACAGGCGCTGCCGATCCAGTATGCGCAGAACAGCATCTTCGCCATGAATGCTCGGCATGATTGAAACCCGCACGTCGATCTCCCGTCCGGCAGCAGTAACCTTGAAGCGCCCGTCCTGCGGTACGCGGCGTTCTGCGATGTCGAGTTCGGCCATCACCTTGACGCGCGAGATCACCTGCTCAGCGATATCGACGCCTTGCGTGCCCCCAACGTCGGCCAGTACGCCGTCGACACGGTACTTCACGAAAATCCCGCTGGGTGAGGATTCGAGGTGAATGTCACTGGCACCCGTTTTTAGCGCGTCGTACAGCGTCGAGCTGACCAATCGCACGATCGGGCTGCTATCGGCGTGGATACTCTTGATAGAGATGTCCTGCGCGTCGTCGCCACCTTGGGCGGTCTGCGCCAACGACACGATCCCATCCATCGCGCGGAGCGACTTTTCGTGGCGCGCGAGATAGGCCGCTATGTCACCGCGATGGGCCAGTCGTGCGTCAAGCCGTTTGGGTACCAGCTCACTGACCCAATCGCGCAGGTCCAGGTCGAAAGGATCGGCCAGCGCCATCACCATGACACCCTCGGCATCGTGAAACAGCAGACATTCCCGTTGCAAGGCATCACCGTACGCGAGCAATTCGAACGCCGGCGTCAGCTTGTCCATGTCAGCCAGGGATAGCAGTCGCATCCGCGCGGTGGCCGCCAGCCGGGCCATGAACATGTCGTTCGGCAAGGCTGCGACCGCCGTCAATGCGGCCAACAACCCACCTCCATCCTGGCCCGCACGAACCCTTGCCGATTCAACCTCCCCCGTTGAAAATGCCACTGCCAACAACGACGGATTCAATGGGGCATTCATCGGATACTCTCTGCCAGCTGAAAGATCGGCAGATACATCAGCACAACAATGCCGCCAATCAGCAACCCCATCAGCAACATCATCACAGGGCCGATAAGTCGGGTGGCCCATTCGGCCCAGCGGGCCATTTCATCATCGTGAAAGCTGGCCACTCGCTCCATCATGTCTCCCATATTGCCGGCGCGCTCGCCCACCCGCAACATGCGAACCGCCACCGCCGTAGTCAGGCCGCCCGCATCCATTGCATGCGAGATCGACCGACCGGCACGGATTTCTCGGGTCACCGCTACCAGGCGTGGGCGCAGTGTGGGACTGAGCAGGCCGCTCACCATCTCAAGGGCGGGAACAATCGCAATGCCACCGCGCAATAGCATACCCAGCGTTCGGTAAAGTCGCGCCAACTGGTAAACGCGCATGCGCTCACCGATCGCGGGTAGCCGCCACAACTGGCTGGCCATGCCGACCAAAGCCAAGCGGGCACCGCCACGGGCGAGGAACACGGCCAGGACAACCACCGCGCCGAGCAACCAGGCCCAATCGCGTTCGACGGTTTGGCCCCACTGCAGCAGCAAGCGCGACATGAAAGGCAGATCGCCACCCATGTCGGCATAGACGTGTGAAAAGCGAGGTACCACATATCCCAGAAGAAATAGCACCACCACCAGGCTCACGGCCATCAGCAGTACAGGATAGATCGCCGCACTGGCCAATCTCGCGCGCAGCAACTCAAGCTGGGTCGCATAGTCGATATACCGACTCAATGCCTCACCCAGGTTGCTGGTGCGTTCGCTGGCGCGCACCGTGGCTACATAGAGTGGCGCAAAGTCGCGCGGTTCGTCCTCCAGCGCCGAAGAGAACGACCTTCCTTGGCGCATCGCGGTGACTATCCTCTGCAGCACTTGCCGCACATGCGCGCGGCCTTCTTTCTCGACCAGTGTCTCGATCGCCTCCACGATCGTGATACCGGAATCGAGCAGCGACAGCAGCTCGCGACTGAACAGCAACAACGGAAATGGAGACCCGCGCGGCGCGCGCAAACGTGTCATCAACGAGGGCCGTCCGACCGACAGCACAGCGAGGCCGCGCGCGGTCGCAAGCTGCGCAGCCTCGGCCGCATCCACCGCATCGAGCAACGTCAGACCGACACCACTGTCCGGCTTCAGAATTTTGACAACGAACTGCATGGTCACCAGTTCACGATGTCGGAACCATCGCCCGTGCCACCCGGCTGCCCGTCCTTGCCATACGAAAGCAGGTCAAGTTCCCCATGCTCGCCTGGGGATCTGTAAACGTAAGGATGGGACCAGGGATCCAGCGGCACAGCTTTCTTGAGGTAAGGCCCAGCCCAGCGCGATTCGCCAGCCGGTCGTTCATTCAGCGCAGCCAAACCTTGCTCTGAGGTGGGGTAACGCCCCACGTCGAGACGATATTGATCCAGAGCCTTTTCCAACGCGTCGATCTGCGCGCGCGCTGTCTTGACTTCCGATTTACCAATCTGCGCAAACATTCTGGGGGCGACAAAGCTGGCCAGCATGCCGATGATGACCATCACGACGAGCAGCTCCAGTAGCGTAAAGCCAGCTCCAACCCGGATAGCTCGTGAAAGTCGAGGAGACTGCATGTGCTTGTTGAGAGATTGCTTCGATCGGCGATTCGGAACCAGGATTCAGTGCAACACCGTCAGACGGTGCGAACTGCAGTATCGAAACTGCGTATGACAAGTCCGTTAAATATCGCCACCGCGCGCATTTATGACAGCTATTGACGAGCGAGGTAGTCCGTTCGGATCATGGTTGTGTCCGAACAGGGCCGACGCATCAGACCGAACTGCGCCATGCTGCCGATGGCCATGCTGTCGGTCGCGTTGATGGATGCGCCATCTGCCGCGCCGAGACAACGCAAAGACGCCGGAAGTAGTCTGATTCAACCCGGGCACACCGTGGACATGAAAGCACACCAACCCTAACCGTTACCACCGAAGGCGAGATGCTCCAAACGGCCCATGGCCGGTGGCCCGTGGGGCCGATAGATTGTCATAAACGGTTCGTAGACTCGACCGCGGTTTCTTCAAAACTGACGGGGTGATGGGCGTGACAGGTGCCGTCCCTCCACGTGAGTTTTACCAGCCCATTGACTAACCAGGAGCCTCCATGTCGAGCATCATGCATCCGGACAACGACAGCACCATCAACCCCTCGGGCAACATCAGCATCCGCGAAGTGATGGCCCAGTTCAAGGGCCGCCGCAACTTCCTCAAGGGCTCGCTAGGCATGGCCGCCGTGGCCACGCTGGGGGGCTTTGCCACCCAGGCTCAGGCCCAGGCCTACAGCGGCGGCAGTCCCACCCCGGGCGGCGGCGGCATCACCTTCACCGGCTTGCCGCCCAATCTGGCGGCCGGCTTCGTCGATGCGATCACGGTGCCGGTGGGCTACACCGCCAAGGTGCTGATCGGCTGGGGCGACGCGATCGGCCGGCCGGGCGCCATGGCCAACACGCACTGGAACCCCGCCGACCCGATGACCGAAGCGCTGCAGCTGACCACCTTTGGCCAGCACAACGACGGCATGCACTTTTTCCCTTTCCCCGCCGCAGGTGCTGCCGGCGTGTCGAATGACCGCGGCCTGCTGTGCGTCAACCACGAGTACGTGGACCCGGGCCTGAGCGTCAACAGCGCCGCCTACGGCACCCACCCGCTGACCGCTGCCGAAGTCGCTGGGCAGATCGCCTCGCACGGCGTCAGCGTCGTCGAACTGCGCAAGGTCAGCGGCGAGATGAAGGTGCATCGCCCCTCCATGCTGGCCCGCCGCATCACTGGAAAGACGCCGATGCGCGTCAGCGGCCCGGCCGCCGGCAGCGCGCTGCTCAAGACCGCTGCCGACCCCACCGGCACGCAAGTACTGGGCACGCTGAACAACTGCGCGCACGGCATCACGCCCTGGGGCACCTACCTGACCTGCGAAGAGAACTTCAACGGCTATTTCGGCACCACGGCGGCCAAGCTGGCGGCCGCGCCGCTGACCAGCCTGGAGCGCCGCTACGGCGTCAATGCCGGTGGCTTCGGCTACCGCTGGTTCGAGCAGGACCCGCGCTTTGACATCCGCGACAACCCCAACGAGCCCCACCGCTTCGGCTGGGTGGTCGAGATCGATCCCTGGAACCCGAACTCGACGCCAGTCAAGCGCACGGCCCTGGGCCGCTTCAAGCACGAAAGCGCCGGCTACGTCGTCGGCACCGACAACAAGGTGGCGGTCTACCTCGGCGACGACGAGCGTAACGACTACCAGTACAAGTTCGTCTGCACCGGCCTGTTCAACCCGAAGAACCGCGGCGCCAATCGCGACCTGCTGGACAGTGGCACCCTGTACGTGGCAAAGTTCAACGCCGACGGCAGCGGCCAGTGGCTGCCGCTGGTGTGGGGCCAGGGTGGGCTGACGCCGGCCAACGGCTTTGCCGACCAGGCCGAGGTGCTGATCAAGGCGCGTCAGGCTGCTGACCGTCTGGGTGCAACGATGATGGACCGCCCGGAGTGGGTGGCCGTGCACCCGACGACGCGCGAGGTTTACCTCACACTCACCAACAACAACCGCCGCGGCAGCAACCCGCCGTCCAGCAATCTGGCGGGTGGCACCACCACTGCAGGCTCGGCGCGCCCGCCGGTGGACGCGGCCAACCCACGCATGGACAACCGCTACGGCCACATCATCCGCTGGACGGAGACCGGCGGCGACGTCGGCGCCACCACCTTCGACTGGGACATCTTCGTCGAGTGCGGCGACAGCCTCAGCGCCATCCCCAACCGGCAGGGCAACATCATGGGCGACGACCTCGGTGCACCCGATGGCCTGTGGTTCGACAAGGATGGCCGGCTGTGGATCCAGACCGACCAGCAGGGCGACGGCGAAGGCGACTGGATCAACATCGGCGGCAATGCGATGTTCTGCGCCGATCCGAGCACGCGGCAGATCACGCGCTTTTTGACCAGTCCGAGGAACTGCGAGGTCACCGGCGTGGTCACCACGCCCGACGGCAAGACCATGTTCGTCGGCATCCAGCACCCGGGCGAAGATTGGGCGCCGGGCAACTTTACCGACAAAAGCACCTGGCCCGACAGTGGCGTCAACGGCCCCACCACGCAAGCAGAGGTGGTCAAGCCGCGCTCGGCGGTGGTCGTGATCACCAAAGACGACAACGGTGTCATCGGCACCTGACGCCTGCCGACCCCAACCCACGCATTTCAACCAAGGAAAGTCCATGAAACTGAAACTGATTCCCATCGCCGCCGCCCTCGTGCTGGCGGCCGCCCTGCCAGCCCAGGCCGCGTTGACCAACGACGTCGGCGCTATCGCAGCACCGTGGCAGGTGGTCGACTTCGAAAACTTTGACGGCCTGTTCACTACCGGCCCTGAACGGGTTGCGCCCGGTCTAATCTTCACCGGTGACCAGGGCTCGGTGCTGGGTGCCTTCATTGCCGACCTGGGCGACAACGGCCTGTGGGGCGCCGGCAACAAGTTTGCCGCCAGCGACTTCATTGGCGAACTGCGCTTTACCTTCGAAGGCGGCCTGGTCTCCGCCGGCGCCGGTGCCTTGGTGAACCACTTCGCGGTCTCGCCGCTGCCGTTCTCGGTGGTGATCTCCGCCTATGGCGTGAACAATCAGATCATCGAAACCCACACGGTGATGGTCGCCACGGCTGCCGACAGTCTCAACGACGGGTTGTTTCTCGGCATCGTGCGCCAGCAGGCCGACATCCGGTCAATCTCTTTCAAGGGCAACGGAGTGGTCGTCGACAACCTGAGCTTCACGTCCCCGGTGCCAGAGCCTGGCACCTGGGCAATGATGGTACTCGGCTTGGCTGCGGTGGGTGCCGTCGCTCGTCGCCGTGCTGGGCGCGGCCAGGTCTGAGACACTTCCACTGTCCGACTGTTGAGCGACGCCAGCGTGCCGGGCTGCCCACGCAGATAGTCCAGCCGCAGCAATCTTCGTCTTTGGCCAGCCGTCCGAAGACGAAGCTTCCTTCATTGGCGGTCAGGCGTTCGTTCGGAAGACCAGTGGGAAACTACTCCCCGCTCGTTTCCCCAGTGTCGATGCGATGGAGGCACACGACTCCCTCCCCAATGGGTCGCTTCTGGGTCTCAGTCAAATTTGGCAGAGCACCCGTCTGCGCATGCTGCACCACGCTCAAGTACCTTTGCCCCGTGGGCTGCGGTGCACGCGCCTTGGGGACGCCCCGGCGGCGCTCCAGCCGCTGGCACGACCCAGCATCGCAATCACAAGGTCAAAAGCAGGGAAAATCAAGCATGTCGAAATCGTCATCTGGAAAGCTGAGGCGCCGCGCGGCATTGGCCGCGTTGCTGGGCGGTATCCCCCTTTTGGCGGCCTGTTCCAAGGGCGACCCGCAAGTCCGTCTGGAAGTTGCAGTGCGGGCTTTGCAAACCGCTATCGAGTCACGCGATACCAGTGACGTGCTGGGTTTGCTGGACCCGTATTTTCAAGGCAGCGCCAACCTCGATCGTGAAGGCATCCGTCGCTTGTCGACGGCCACGTTCTTGCGCTATCAGAACATCAAGGTCATCGCGGTATCCAGCAGCGCACGCATCGACCCAAAAGCACCCACGCTGGCCCGAGTGGAAGCGCAGGTGCTGGTCACTGGTGCGCAGGGTCTGGTGCCCGAACGCATCGAACCCTATGCGGTGAAGATGGAATGGCGCCTGGTGGACGGTGATTGGATGCTCAGCATCTTGCGCTGGGATTGAACCTGCTGCCCCAACTGGTTTGAGATGCAGGAAGGTCGCAGGAAAATTCTGAATCGACCCGCGGCCGCGGTAATGCCGTCTTTGTTCCATCCGCTTGTTGGGGTGTGGTGGCCGGCGGCATGTACCCCGCAACGAGCGGCTGGGCTAGGGCCTGGTCAAGCTTCAGGGCTGGAACTTCATTTCCATCGCCGCATCGTCGTGGCTGAAGAGCGTGGTGTACGTGAACCCCGCCTCCCTGCGGGTTTGCCGCACCAGGTTGCCGCGCGCGTTGTAGGCGAAGCCGGTGCTGCCCCCGTTGTCGTTGACCACGCACAGGCGCCCGATACCGAAAGTGCAGCCTGCGCCGTTGTCCCAGATGTACGCCACGTTCTCGCCACCCGTGGAGTAACTCACTGCGGTGAGCCGATTGAGCGCGTCGTGGCTTTGTGTGCGTACCATGCCCC
>Ga0105045_10002438_pt1 | contig 15690 bp, 13 predicted proteins | sample MAT02_FD_78089 | JGI IMG/M metagenome (GOLD analysis project Ga0105045, IMG submission 78089) | Freshwater microbial communities from Lake Fryxell liftoff mats and glacier meltwater in Antarctica - MAT-02 (megahit assembly) | ecosystem: Environmental > Aquatic > Freshwater > Ice > Liftoff...
ATGTATCGAAACGGAAAAATAAGCAATAAAATTTTAAATCAGCAACCAGTTGTGTTTTTTTATAACAATGGATAGATAACAAGCATTAAATATTATATTGCAAGCCTAATTATCATATATGGAGATAAAACCGAATAAGCCAAACCGACTCACATTATTTATTGGTATTGCCCTTGTTGCTGGTATTATTGCAGGTTTTATTTTAAACAAAACTTATGTAGGAATAGAGAATACAAAAATAGCCAATGCAGAACTGCAGGCTAAATATCTTCATGACAAAATGAAAGTATATGAAGCGGTAAAAGACAGCTCAGCTTTTAATGCTTTAATCGTAATTCAACAAAATTTACTCCTTCAGAAAAAGCAGGCGGAGGCCGGGTTGCTAATAAACGAAGATGAAAGCCGGTCATTTGCCACCATTCAATTATTTACAGACTCTCTTAAATCCATCAACACCAGTTTTGCTGCATTAACGGATACCTCCAATATTGCATACAAGCAATTGCTAAGGCAAATGGAGTTGGTATCCTTTCAAAAAAACGAAAGCCTGAAAGAAAGAGATAAAAAATTAGATTGGTTTACCATACTGGCAGATATTTTTCTACGGCTCATCAAGATGATTGTGGCGCCGCTCGTGTTTACGACACTGGTTGTTGGCGTTGCAAAACTAGGCGATATTAGTGCTGTTGGACGCATCGGTGGCAAAACCCTGCTTTGGTTCATCAGCGCCTCCTTGCTAAGTTTATTATTAGGGATGATATTGGTAAATATTTTTAAGCCAGGCATCGCCATGAATCTGACACTGCCAGATGCCAATACCAGCACTGGCATCGATAAAGCAGCACTTACCATCAAAGATTTTTTCTATCATGTTTTTCCCGCCAGTGTAATCGATGCGATGGCTAAAAATGAAATATTGCAGATTGTGGTTTTTGCACTTTTCTTTGGTGTAGCCGCTGCAGCAATTGGCGACTTTGCAAAACCGGTGGTTCATGCAATGGATGTAATGGCCCATATTATTTTAAAAGTAACTGGTTATGTAATGAATTTTGCACCGCTGGCTGTTTTTGGAGCCATGGCTGCCATCATCGCAAAGCAGGGGATCGGAATTTTAAAAACTTATTCTATTTTTATCGGCGAGTTTTACTTCGGCCTTTTGGTTTTATGGATATTTTTGATTCTGGCTGGTGCTGTATTTGTCGGTAAGCGGGTGTTTACTTTAATCAAAAGAATGAAGGAGCCCATATTGCTGGCATTTAGTACATCCAGTAGTGAAGCTGCTTTTCCAAAAACAATGCTTGAACTGGAACGATTTGGTTGCAAGGATAAAATCGTGAGTTTTGTTTTGCCGCTGGGTTATTCTTTTAACCTCGATGGCAGCATGATGTACATGACTTTTGCTTCTTTATTTATAGCACAAAGCTATGGAATGGATATTCCGTGGGCAACCCAGTTAACGATGTTGCTGGTGTTGATGTTAACGAGTAAAGGGATTGCTGGTGTGCCACGAGCTTCGCTGGTAGTTATTGCGGGGACTTTATCCAGCTTTAACATTCCCGAAGCAGGAATAGCTTTATTATTGGGAATAGATCCGTTGCTGGATATGGGGCGAAGTGCAACCAATGTAGTAGGTAACAGTATTGCAACTGCGGTGGTAAGTAAGTGGGAAGGGGAGTTGGGGCAACCGGAAAATAATTAATTTTATTATTCAATAAAATTTTAACCTATGAACGTGATACATGAAGGTTGGATAACAAGAAACAAAGCAGTAATGATGGGTAAGCCTTGTATCAGGGGAACAAGGATTACCGTTGAACTTATTTTAAAGAAAATAAGTGAGGGTGCTACCATTCAACAGTTATTGGAAGATTACCCGCACATTACTGTGGAAGGAATTTTTGCAAGTGTAGATTATGCAAGGGCAATCATGATTAACGAGCAGGTTTTTGAATTGCCATGATTTTAGCAGATGAAAATATTTTCAGAGGACTAATTTCGGCCTTGCGTGATAATGGGTACCAGGTATTTTCAGTTTTTTAATTGTACCGCAGAACAAGTGATTTCGATATTTCCAAGTTATCAATTGAGCTGCCGGGGATTATTTTAACTGAAGACAAAGATTTTGGAAATCTCATTTTTGAGCAGAAAGTTCAAGTGACCGGAGTCATATTTTTACGTTTTTTAAATAGTGAAAGAAATTTAATCATAGCAGAAGTTCTGAATTTTTTATCAAACCAAATCTTGATTCCCTAAAAGGAAATTATATTACCATCACGCAAAATAAAGTGAGGGTAAGGAAAATAGAGTAGAAAGATCAATCTTTAAAAAATAGAGTTAACAGTCAGCAGACCAAATAAAATTCATGAAAAAAATCAGATTTCCCTTATACATACTATCCGTACTGTCCTTATTACCAAGCCTTTTGCAGGCCAAACCCGTTAAAATAAGGGTAATCAATCAATATGAAGTTGCGGTGCATAAATTAACGGTAGTTGCAAATGCGAAAACAACCGATATTACTTTAGCTGTTGATGGCAGTAGTACATTGGATATAACCGGTGCCGATTCTCTGGTATTAAAGGCAGAGGGCTATAGGGATTTTGTAGTACACCCTTCAGAGCTTACCGAAGGCAGCACGATTTCCATGTATAAATTATTTTCATGGAAAGATTTAGTCAACCCAATGTTTTATATTATTTATGGTGGACTTTGGTTGTTGCTGTTTATCATTTTTGCCGAAACTGGTTTATTCGTTGGTTTTTTTCTGCCAGGAGACAGCCTTTTATTTGTTGCAGGTATTTATGCCGGAAATCTTGGTCACGAATTTTTAAAACTTGTTGGGATGGGGTCTGTTCATAACGACTGGCTCGACTTGCTGGTGGTAATCGTATTGGTTACAATCGCCGGAATTCTGGGCAATGCAACCGGTTATATGTTTGGAAGAAAAATTGGTCCGGCTATGTTTCACTGGAAAGATAATCTTTTATTTAAGCAGAAATATTTATACCAGGCCCAGGAATTTTATGATAAGCACGGCGGTGGAGCCATTGTTATTGCAAGGTTTATTCCGCTCCTCCGCACATTTGCCCCAATAGTTTCCGGAATCGTACAAATGCCAAAAGCAAAGTTTACCTATTATAATATTGTGGGTTGTATAGCGTGGGTGTCAAGCATGATTTTAGCCGGACATTTTTTGCAACAATGGATTTTAAGCCAGTTTGGATTTAATCTGAAAGATCATCTGGAAGTAATTGTAATTGGTATAGTTTTGGTCACCACCGCACCAATCTTCATAAAATTAGTTTTTGGGAAAGCTAAAAAACCTTCACAGGATATTTCCGCTTAAAGGATAAGAATGAATCAACGATCGAATGCTATTTTTAATATTACCGTCCTTGTTGCCGCCCTTGGCTACTTTGTTGATATCTACGACCTGCTATTGTTTCAGATAGTAAGGGTAGAAAGCCTGAAGGATATGGGCCTTTCAAACGAACAGGTAAAATCTGTCGGTGAATATATTATCAGTGTACAAATGATTGGTTTGTTGGTAGGTGGCATTATTTGGGGGGTAATGGGTGATAAAAGAGGAAGGTTAAGCGTTTTGTTTGGGTCCATCATTTTATATTCCATTGCCAATATTGTAAATGGATTTGTTCAAACCCCCAACCAGTATGCAATCACACGGTTCTTTGCCGGGATAGGTCTGGCAGGCGAATTGGGTGCAGGTATCACGCTGGTATCCGAACTGGTGAGCAAAGAGAAGAGAGGACTAAGTACTTCTCTTGTTGCCGGAATTGGATTAACTGGAGCAGTAGCCGCCTATTTTGTTTCACTCAATTTCAACTGGCGCATTTGTTATTTTATCGGCGGAGGGTTAGGCTTTTGTCTATTGCTGTTGCGTATATCCGTTTTTGAAAGTGGTATGTTTAACAAGTTGAAACAGCAGCAGGTGCAGCGGGGTAATTTCTTTATGTTCTTTACGAATAAACTTCGTTTTAAAAAATACATGCTGGCCATTTTAATCGGCTTACCTACCTGGTATGTGATTGGAATACTCGTCGCATTCTCCAATGATTTTGGTTTGGCATTTGGTTTTTCAGAAGAAGTATTACCCAAAAAATCAACCATGTTTGCCTACGTTGCAATTGCGATTGCGGATGTAGTGGTTGGCTTGGTGAGCCAGTGGCTGGGCAGCAGAAAAAAAGCCCTTTTTATATTTTATATTCTTACGATTATTTCGATTATTTTTTACTTTACCATGCAAAGTGGCACTGCTGCCGGCATGTATGTAATTTGTGCAGCGCTTGGCTTTAGCACTGGTTTTTGGGCCATTTTTGTAACCATGGCTGCTGAACAGTTTGGAACCAACTTAAGGGCAACAGCCGCTACTACTGTACCTAATATGGTGCGGGGTGCATTGCCTTTAATGTTGTTGCTTTTTAGAGGGTTGCAATCCCTTACCGGTGATTATATTACTGCAGGTTGGATAACCGGTGCAGTAGTAATGGCGATCAGTTTGGTAGCCGCCTGGTTTACCGAAGAAACCTTTGGAAAAGATTTGAATTATGTGGAAAGTTAGGTGATGAGGAATGAGTAATGAATGATAAGTAATGAAGTAACCTTTAATGGTGAGTTCTCATAGAAAAAAGGCAATTCGCATGCTTCTATTCACTGCGTTTTAATCTATTTATACAATACGAATCTTTCTGATTGATAAAAACAGCTAACATGAAACGCCGGAACGAAACTACAACCCTGTTAATAGTTTTCTAAATCTGCTGTTCAATAAAACTCTGGCGCAATAATTATGTTGGTAGATGCTTTACTATCGTTATGAAAAAAAGAATTCTTTTAGTGTCCCTTGTGTTAATTTGCTCGCTGGCAATGATCGCACAAAAAATAAATACGGTAGTGAATTACGTAGGTGCTAATGGAGAAGCCGATCAAAATATCATCTATTACCAACCAGGCCAGTTGTTAACATGGGATGATTTTAAAGGGAAACCGGTGGAAGGGAGCGATGTTGCAGCGTTGACCAATGCAGGGTTTGGCATAAAACTGGCGTTCCGGCGGGTTGATAATATTTCGCAATTGTTGATTAATGTAAATTGTAATTTTTCAAAAAAAGATTCCTGGGTAAAAAAGGGGAACAACACGGCTTATATTTTAAATCATGAACAAAAGCATTTTGATATTGCCTATTTCCACACGTTGTTATTTATCCAAAAATTAAAGGAAGCCACCTTCACCAATGATAATTATGCAACAGTGATTGAAAAAATTTATAAAGAAGCAGCCACCCAAATGGGGGCAATGCAAAATCAATATGATGCTGAAACAAGTCATAGCCGCTTACCCGAAAAGCAACAACTATGGGATATTAAAATTAGTGACCAATTAGTTTCGGCGGTTAAAAAATGATGCTGCTTTTAGCCTGCTTAAAATATTTCTTTCACCACACTCACCCTAAATATTTACAATCAATACCGGTATTTTAAGTTCGTGTCTTACGGTATTCACTGTTTCGCCATAAATAAAATCTTTTAGTCCCGTATGTCCGTGGGCTCCCAGCACAAGCATGTCTGCATCAAATTCCTTTGCAATCCGTACAATTTCTTTTGCCCGGTTTCTAAACCCAAGGTGACCTACAACCTGCAAGCCCCGCTTTTGTAATGCAGTGATGTACCAGTCCATCCTTTCCTGATCGGCCCTGGTTTCATAATCATCGCTGTCCTTCCCCAGTAGTTTTGCTGAAGCACTTTCCACTACGTGCAAAAGCATATATCGTGTATTTTCTTTTCCTTGTCCAATTGCGAACTCAATTAGTTTTTTGTCGTTATCACTAAAATCCAATGCAATGGCTATGTTTTTAAATGTGGGAATAACAAGGTTATTGATTGTGTTTAAATCGGGATGCATCCTGATGGATACAATATCTTTTACTTTGGCCAATACCGGAAATACAATTGTATAAACCAATAACGTAAGGAAAAGTAATCCTAAAATTGCAAGTATGATTTTAGGGAAAATTTCATTTGCCAGAAATACACCGGTGGCTTCATTGATCAACATTTTTAAATTCAAATAGACGAGTATGGTGGCAATAATCCAGGCAGTAATTTTTGTAACCGGACCAATAACAAAATTACCCATTGTTTTTTTATCGCTAACAAAATGTATCAGTGGAATAATGGCAAAGCCCAACTGTAAACTCAGCACTACCTGGCTTAACACTAACAAGGCATCCACCTTCTCTTCTCCATAAATAAGAATTACGATCAGGGCCGGAATAATGGCCAGCAGCCTGGTTATTAAACGTCTAACCCAAGGATTGATCCGCAAACTTAAATAGCCTTCCATAATTATTTGGCCGGCCAGTGTTCCCGTAATGGTGCTGCTTTGTCCGGCGGCTATCAATGCGATTGCAAAAATTTTCGGTGCTAAATTCCCTAAAAATCCGGGCAATAAGCGATGTGCTTCTTTTATTTCTGCCACATGCGAATTACCTGTTTTAAAGAATACCGTTGCGGCTAAAATTAGGATAGCAGCGTTGACAAGAAAAGCCAGATTTAATGCAATCGTCGTGTCAATCCGGTTAAATTTCAACGCTTGTTTTATACCAGCATCTGTACGTTCAATCTTGCGGGTTTGCACCAACGCAGAATGCAGGTAAAGATTATGCGGCATCACAGTAGCGCCAATAATACCGATGCCAATATACAATGCTTCATCTGTGAGATGTGATGGGATAAATCCAAGGGCTATTTCACCGATATCGGGTTTGGCAAAAATGATCTCTATTAAAAATGAAATGGCTACTACTGCCACCAATGTGATGATAAAGGCTTCCATCTTCCGCATTCCCATTTTTTGCAGGTACAGTAACAAAAAGGTATCCAGCACCGTGATGGATACGCCCCAGATCAAGGGAAGACCTGTTAGTAATTGGATCCCAATCGCCATACCAAGTACCTCTGCAAGGTCGCAGGCGGCAATGGCAATTTCTGCCAACAGGTACAAAGCAAAGTTTACGTATTTTGGGTAGGTTTCCCTGTTAGCCTGTGCAAGGTCACGGCCTCTTACGATGCCCAGCCTTGCAGAAAGACCCTGTAATAACAAAGCCATCAGGTTACTCATCAGCAGTACCCAAATTAAACTGTATCCGAATTTGCTGCCCCCTGCAAGGTCTGTAGCCCAGTTGCCAGGATCCATATAACCAACACTGATCAGGTAGGCGGGTCCAAGAAAAGAAAATAGTCTTCTCCAGCCTTTTTTTTGATTGGTGGTATCTATGCTTTGGTGAACTTCACTTAAAGACGTATCAGTATTTGAATACTTAATCATGGTGAACAAAAATATTTTTTGCAACCTGCTCGCTAATAATACAGGCTGCATATTTTGAAACTTTAATTTCTACGGATCCGTCAAAACTCAGGCGCATGTTTACTTTTAGTTGGGTGCCTATGCCGATGTGATAATGTTTTAACAGTTCCAGCATTTCCGGCGACTGGTTACTTACGGAGCAAACAACTACATTTTTTTTCACCGGTACATCCGCTATACTTACCTGTTTGACAACGGTCATTTTTCCATTTACATCCGGTATGGGATCGCCATGTGGATCTGCCTGCGGGTAGTTTAAAAACACGTCTAATTTTTGAATCAACTCAATACTACTTACATGCTCCAGCTCTTCTGCGATATCATGTACTTTATCCCACTCAAAACCCAGTTTGGTTACCAAAAAGTATTCCCATAACCGGTGGCGCCTCACAATGCTAAGCGCTATTTTGTTACCCACGGCATTCAGTCTAAAGCCTTTATATTTCTCATAATCTAACAGTTTCTTAGTCTGCAATTTTTTGAGCATATCGGTTACCGAGGCTGGCCGGGTTTGAATTTCATTCGCCAACGAATTGGTAGTAACAATCTCTGATTGCTGTTGCAGGTGATAAATACTTTTGATATAATTTTCTTCTGAAACTGTGAAGTTCATACTGCCTAAATTAATGTTTAGACAAAACTAAAAAATAACAGTTGGTTTGCCAAAGAATAAAAAATTTGTTTTTTGAGTCAGTGTAGTAATGGAAAAGGATTTAACTATGAAACCAGGTAATATCATCTGTATGGATCAACCCTTTTTTGCAACACGAACTGATACCATACAATTCCGCCGGCAAATAGTCCTTTTTAGAAAAAAATTTAATTTTTACATTATATACCGCCATACCAGCATTCCATCGACGAAAACCCATTCTCTTGTAACACAGTCTAGTCAACCATTTAAAAATCTGTAATACCCAAATGATTTGTGTACGTTTTGAGGTTACGCCTCCTCTGAAAGTATTAATTTTATTGAGTTGCAGTTTTAAAAATTTCCACAATGGGACGCTGGTAATACCTCCAAAAAGTTTATTGAAATGATCGAAACAGTAACGGACAAATCTTTCTAAGCCACTTAACCTTTTCTGTTATTGAAAATGCAGGTCCGGTTTAAAAAAGAGATTGGCATCAAAAGAAATTACAATTATGTCTGTCATAATAATAAAATAATTTCTACGTTTGAATAGCAATGAAACTTTAAAATTCAATGATCATTTCAACAAATTATTTTCTAAATATCCGGGTATATTTTCATTTTACGATTGCGTATGCGATACTCAATAATTATTACTGTCCATCAGCTTTTCCTAAAATTTACCGTTAACTTGCAGTCCAATTTAAATTTATGTGAATTATGAGTTTTAATAATTTCAAAGTTCCTTTTGCTGTGAATGAGAATTACAGCAAACGTGTTGCCTATTTTTCAATGGAGTTTGCGGTGCACCAGCCATTAAAAATTTATAGTGGCGGTCTTGGTTTTTTATCCGGATCTCACATGCGAAGTGCTTATGAATTGAAGCAGAACTTAGTGGGTATTGGTATTTTATGGAAATATGGCTATTATGACCAGGCCCGCAATGCAGATCAAACCCTTCAGGTACAGTGGAATGAAAAAATATATAATTTTTTAGAAGACACCGGAATTAAATTCCAGATAAGTATTCACGACAATCCAATTTGGGTAAAAGCCTGGTACCTGAATCCTTCTACATTTAATAGTGCTCCAATGTTTTTATTGAGTACTGATTTACCTGAAAATGACTATGTAACGCAAACCATTACGCACCGTTTATACGATGGTAATGTTGCTACTAAAGTGGCCCAGTTTATCTTACTGGGTGTTGGTGGTGCCAGGTTGATGGACGAAATCAATTTCAATCCAGAAGTGTATCATTTGAATGAAGCGCATGGCTTAAGTGCTGCCTTTTATCTATACAGAAAATTTGGAAATATTGACGAAGTAAGAAAGCGCCTTGTATTTACCACGCATACACCGGAAGAAGCCGGTAATGAAAAACATGATATTTATTTATGTCAGAAAATGAGCTATTTCTGCGGAATGGAGGTAGATGAAGTGAGAAGACTTACAGGTATAGAAGATGATCAGTTCAATCATTCATTGGCTGCCTTGCGATTTGCGAAACTGGCCAATGGTGTATCTCAGTTGCATGGTGAAGTGAGTCGTAAAATGTGGGGTAAGTATCCCAATATTTGCGAAATAAAAGCGATTACCAATGCTCAAAACTGGACTTACTGGGCAGACAAGCAATTGTATAAAGCCAAGGTAGATGGCAATGATGTTTGGTTTGATGACCGTAAACGATTTTTGAAAAAAAGAGCAATGGATCTGGTAGCAGACCAAACAGGAAAGCTGATGGATCCGGATGTATTAACGATTGTATGGGCTCGTCGTTTTGCTGGTTACAAAAGAGCCGAGTTACTTACAAGAGATCACAAACGTTTTGAAGCATTGTTAAGCAATACCAAATATCCGGTGCAGATTATCTGGGCTGGAAAGCCTTATCCACTGGATTATCCCGCTATAAACGATTTTAATCACCTGGTACATTTGAGCAAACAATATAAAAATGTTGCGGTATGTGTTGGCTACGAATTATCATTGAGCAAGCGTTTGAAACAGGCTTCTGATGTTTGGCTGAATAACCCAAGGGTACCAAGAGAAGCGAGTGGAACCAGTGGCATGACCGCCGCTATGAACGGTGCAGTTAATCTAAGTACCAATGACGGATGGATTTGTGAATTTATCAACAACGGCAACAATGGTTTTGTAGTGCCACCGATTGATTATGAAAACATTCATGTTCAGGAGCAGGATGAATACGATTTAAATAAATTGTATGAAATATTGGAGAATGATATTCTCCCGTTGTATTATGATGATAAAGATACCTGGAGAAATATTATGAAGAATGGTATGAACGATGTGCAGGTTCAGTTTGATAGCAATCGCATGGCAGATGAATACTACCGGATATTGTACAAATAAATGGAACGAATGAAATACAAAAATGGCCTCCTGAAAAGAGGCTTTTTTTGTATCTTTTGAACCATCGTAAAGATAAAACCGTTTATTCTGGTATGCGCAATCAACTGGTAATTTGTATGTCAGAAATGATGCGCAAGTAGCCAATTAGCGACGATTGCAATTTTACCTCATCCTTCTCCATATCTGGGAAAGGATTTTTTTTGCGATGGCATTCTTAATAAATGCCGAGGGAAGCTTGAATAATATTCCGGTCCTTTATGTAATTGTTTTTAAAGCCGCATCAGGTATTGAAACAACAATCATGAAAAAATCATTTTCTCTTTTAGCACTCCTTTATTGTTTCAATATTTCCATGGCAAATGAAGGAGGACAGCTTACTTCCAAAGCGACGCTGACCAATGTAACCGTTTTTAGAGTGGGTGCAGAAATGAATCACCTGGCAAAGTGCGAACTGATAAAAGGCAATCATGAACTAGTGATTGAAAACATCAGTAATACACTTGACCCCGGAAGTATAAAGGTAAATTGCAATGGAAATGTGACGGTAATGGGCGTTGAGTTTAGTACGGATCATTTGCAAAATGAAATAAAAACGCCTGCAATAAAAGTGCTGGAAGATTCTGTGGAAACAGTGCTTGCAAATCTGGAAAAGATAATAACCAGTACCAGCGTCCTCAATGATTTGCTGGCTGTTTTAAAAGCGAATAAAGAAATCAAGGGAAGCCAGACAGGATTGAGTGTAGCAGAGTTGATGAAGTTGATGGAGTATTATAAAGCCAAATCTTTCGAATTGCAGAACGATTTGAATGCGCTACAACAGAAGGAAAAGAAGACGAACGAAACGCTGGTGAAATTAAATAACCAGATAGTGGAGGAGCAAAAGAAGAATACCAAATCAACCGGAAAACTAATATTGCAATTGAATTGCGCCGTGGCTGGAAAATATGATTTCAATATTTCCTATATCACACAAAATGCTTACTGGACATCTTTTTACGACTTACGTGCAGAGAGTATTACTGCTCCGCTTAAATTAATTTATCGTGCAAAAATCTTTCAAACAACTGGTATCGACTGGAAACAGGTAAAGCTTAGTTTATCTACCTCAACACCCAGCCAAACTGGAAATGCGCCGCTTTTTAAAACTTGGTTTTTGAGTTATATCAATCCGATTAATTATTATAACAGGTCGTTGGGGATACAAAATACAATGCAACCATTTTCTAGTTCACAGCAATTAGACGAAGTGGTGGTGGTTGGTTATGGCACAGCAAATAAATCAAAGGAAGAAGATTCAGATAATTCAATAACTCCGCATTTGTACATTGTCAATGGTAATGAAATGCAGGAATCAGAATTCAAAAAAATAAGAAGTAATGCTATTAAAACTACTGAAAAGTTAAATAGTAGTCAGGCAACAGCTATGTATGGTTCAAGGGCCACAGGCGGCGTAACGCTGATTACCCTAAAAGATGGTCTGAATGATTATATCACGGTGTCTGATAATGAGCTGGATGTTACATTTGATATCGATCTTCCTTATGATGTGCCGACTAACGGTAAAGCGCAAACTACTGTTTTAAAAGAACAGGAGGTTGCTGCCAATTATAAATTTTATGCGGTGCCAAAATTAGATAAGGATGTTTTCTTACTGGCTGAAATTGCAGACTGGGAAAAGCTAAACCTGCTACCGGGCGAAGCCAATATTATTTTCGAAGGCACTTATGTCGGCAAATCATTTATTGATCCTTCTTCTACACAGGATACTTTAAATCTTACTATGGGCAGGGATAAGCGGGTAGTGGTGAAAAAGGAAAAGCTGGCAGACTATAGCAGTGTTAAGTTTTTAGGAAGCAATAAAAAACAAATTTTTACATATGAAATAACGGTGAAGAATAATAAGAAAGGCGCCATTGAAATATTGGTGAAAGACCAGTACCCGATTTCACAGGATAAGGACGTTGTGGTAGAGTTGTTGGAAAACAATGCTGCGGCAGACAATAATGAAACCGGCGTGTTAACCTGGAAGTTAAAACTGGTGCCGGGTGAAGTGAAAAAACTTAAAGTCAGCTACAGTGTAAAATATCCGAAAGATAAAACGCTGAATCTGAATTAATAAAAGGTGGGTTGTTAATTTCAAAGAGAGCATTTTAAATTATAGCTTAGGACGCTGGTTGTTGCCCACGTTATAAAATAGGAATGGCCAATGCAGCGTGGGAATTCGATGTGCAAATCAAAATGAGTGCCCGTTACTGGCATCCTGATTCTTCAGTATGCTTTTCAACTACATTTGCAAAAAAGCGAATTATGGTGAAGTATAAAAAAAATGTTGAAATCAGGTGGAGTGATCTCGATCCAAATTATCATTTGCGGCATTCTGTTTATTATGATTTAGGTGCCTTTTGTCGCATCGCTTTTTTGAATGAAAATGGCGTTACCCCGCAGGTAATGTCGAGTCATCATATCGGTCCGGTTTTATTTAGAGAAGAATGTGTGTTTAAAAGAGAAGTGAAATTCGGCGACGAATTAAAAGTGAATTTGAAACTGGATAAGGCAACTCATGATATGCGCAGATGGACGCTGGTGCATGAACTTTGGAAACAAGGGGATGTACTTGCTGCAGTTATAACAGTTGAAGGAGCCTGGCTGGATACCGATTTAAGGAAACTGGCAATGCCCCCTGCAATTATTAAAAAGGCATTTGAAATGATTCCAAAGACTGACGGATTTACTTTGATCGAAAAGAAATAATTGGTTATACTGCACAAGTGATTAATTACTGAGTTGGTATTTTGCTCATGGTTTAATAAAATATATTTGCATAATACTTTATGCTTCGTTCCACCATCAATTTATATAAAAATTCTTATGGCGGATTGTCACGCAGTACCTGGCTGTTATCGCTGGTTATGCTCATCAATCGCAGCGGTACAATGGTGGTGCCTTTCATGACGATTTATTTAACGCAGGAATTGCGTGTTGGCATTGGTAAGGCAGGTTTTGTAATGAGTTTATTTGGTGTCGGGGCAATTATAGGCGCACTGATCGGTGGAAAGATAACCGATCGTGTCGGGTTTTATTATGTGCAACTGTTTACCTTATTGGGCGGTGGCATTATGTTTTTTGTGTTGGGGCAGATGAAAAGTTACACAGCTATTTGTATCGCTACTTTTTTTTTAAGTATGATCAATGAGGCTTTTCGGCCTGCCAATGCCGTTGCAATTGCGCATTATAGCACGGATGCAAACAGGGTCCGTTCTTACTCACTCAACCGGCTGGCTATTAATTTAGGCTGGGCTGTGGGAAGCGCAACCGGCGGTATCATTGCATCTTTTAACTACGACTTGTTGTTTTTGGTGGATGGCTTTACAAATATTGGTGCAGCTATACTTCTGTACTTTATTTTAATTCCTACAAAAAAAGTAGTGGCAGCAGTAAAAACAAGTGTTTCTGTTGTAGTGAAAACCAATTCAGCGTATAAAGATCACAACTATATTTTTTTTATTATCATTCAGGTATTTTTTGCGATTTGCTTTTTTCAACTATTTACAACGCTACCTGTTTTTTATAAAACTGAATTAAATTTATCTGAAGCTTTTATCGGCATCAACATGGCGATTAACGGAATATTGATTGCCCTGTTTGAAATGGTCATTGTATTTAAACTGGAGGGGAGACGCCCCGCCACTCATTATATGGCTGCCGGGGTTTTTTTAATCGGGATGTCATATCTGACACTTAATTTACCCATCGCCAGTGCGATGTTACTGGCTTTTTGTTCGATGCTGTTTATAACGGTAGGTGAAATATTTGCCATGCCATTTATGAATGCTTATTGGATTGCCCGGACCAATGCTGAAAACAGGGGACAGTATGCAGCCCTATACACCGTAGCATGGTCCATTGCCCAGGCCATCGGACCTTTCTTCGGATCTCAACTGGCAGAGCATTTTGGTTACTACGTTCTATGGTGGGTGATTGGTGGCATTTGTCTTTTGCTAACCGGCGCCTATTGGTTGTTGCAAAGAAGAAGTTGATCTGGCAATGGTTTCATCTCTGGCTCATAAAAAAAGGCACTGTTCAAATTGAACAGCGCCTAATAATTATAGCTAAAAATTTACAACGATTTTACAGTAGTAGTAGTCGTTACTTTTGTAGTAACAGGAATACTTTGTCCCATTACCTCTGCACTTCCTGTTCCGTCCAGGATCATTGTTCTTTGTTTTAAAATTCCGGTACTCATATCAACCACTCCTTCACCTGACAACTTACCATCCATGGTTACATTTATCTCCATGCCTTGTTGTTCCACCGTCTTTTTGGTGATTTGTTTTCCGTTAAGAACGATGGTAGCTAAATTGCCATTTGCTTCTTTAAAAGTGTAATTGCGGTATGTTTTCATATCGTCCGTAATTGTTGAGTCAGACCAACTGTCGCCAACTTTTTTGCCAGCGGGCACAATGTCAAAAGCAGCATTGGCACCATTGCTATCATCTGCACCAGCACCCGTTACGTTGTTAACCATTTCCATCAACTGACCGCCTGACGGAGCATTAGCGTCTTTTTTAACACCAGTTACCACCTTGGCGTTATTATTCAATTCCACGTCCATGCTCACATTCAACTGACCTTTAATTGCCTTTCCGGTTTCACTCTCCAGATCGGTTTTGTTATCAGAATCAAATTTCATTTCCTGTCCCATTGCACTTCCGTTGGTGGTGAGTTTGGTTAGCGTGGATGACACGATGAAGTTATCAGACTTCTTATCCTTTACCTCAACCTGGTGAATCATGTTGGCATCAATGGTAATTTCCATCGACTGTCCCATCATTTCCTGATTAATTACAGATTTGATACTGTTATCGATCTGAATTTTTTGCCCTTTGGTAAGAGAAAGTTTTCCTGTTGCTGTTTGCGAAAAGCCCTGCAAGGTTAAGAAACCGGTTGCAGCAATTAATAAAGCGTACGATTTTGTAAAGTTCATTTTTCTGTTTTTATAAGTTTTAACAAATTTAGACCCAATAGGTTGAATAGCGTTTTTTAGTTGAGTTACTTTAACAAAAATAATAAGTAGTATCTCTCAAAGTAAGGCTTAGAATGTCATTATTGTTGAAGGTAGGATACCTATGCATTCGTCATAAAAAAAGGGCTGCTAAAAAATTAGCAGCCCAATACCTTTTATTAACAAAGATCAATATATTAGATCAGTTTAACGTTAACGGCATTCATACCTTTTTTACCTTCCTGCAGGTCAAATTCTACACGATCGCCTTCTTTGATGTCATTGATTAATCCGCTAA
>Ga0105045_10002439_pt1 | contig 15686 bp, 28 predicted proteins | sample MAT02_FD_78089 | JGI IMG/M metagenome (GOLD analysis project Ga0105045, IMG submission 78089) | Freshwater microbial communities from Lake Fryxell liftoff mats and glacier meltwater in Antarctica - MAT-02 (megahit assembly) | ecosystem: Environmental > Aquatic > Freshwater > Ice > Liftoff...
AGACCAAAGTGCTGCTTGCGCAACTAAAAGAACTAAAACTGGAACGTGTGCTGATTGTTGTTGATAAATTAGATGAGAATCTCTACTTATCTTCACGCAATATACCAACGATATCAGTTAGAGAAGCAAGCGGTGTTAACCCTGTTCAGCTCTTGAAGTATGACAATGTGCTGATGACGGTCGATGCAATTAGAAAGCTAGAAGAGGTGTTAGGATGAGTGGAAAGCAACCAATCGATGCCTTATCAAAGGTACTAATAGCGCCTTTAGTTTCTGAAAAAGCGAGCCGATCCGGCGAACGTGAGAACTCGGTTTCTTTTTGGGTAAACCCAAAATCAAACAAACATGAGATCAAACAAGCTGTCGAGCAGTTTTTTCCAAATGTGAAGGTAGAGTCGGTCCGAACACTGGTTAAAGGACGTGCATTTGTACGTTTTGGACAAGTCGAAGGTCGTACCAAGAAAATGAAAAAAGCCTACGTCAAATTAGCGCAAGGCACACAGATCAACTTTGCAGAGTTTGAGTAATAAGGTGTTATATGGCCATTATTGAGTTAAAGCCAACTTCACCAGGTCAACGTTTTAAAATTAAGATTAAAACGGAAGGCTTGCATAAAGGGCGCCCAGTCAAAGCATTAACGAAAAAGAAGAATCGTACCAACGGTCGTAATGACATTGGTCGAATCACTGTCGATCACCGTGGTGGTGGTCATCGTCGTCGTTTACGTGTAATCGATTTTAAACGCGACAAAGATAATATTCCTGCGCGTGTTGAGCGTATTGAATATGACCCTAACCGTAGTGCCAATATAGCATTGCTGGTATACGCAGATGGTGAGCGTCGTTATATCGTCGCTCCAAAAGGTCTAGTAGCGGGTGGTAAAGTTGAATCCGGTGTAGGCGTTTCCATCGTAGTGGGTAACTGCTTACCCATTATCAACATTCCTGTTGGTGCGACAATTCATTGTATTGAATTGAAGCCTGGCAAAGGTGCTCAAATGGTACGTAGTGCGGGCTGTTCTGCTCAATTACTTGCGCGTGAAGGCACTTATGCAACCATTCGTTTACGAAGTGGTGAAATGCGTAAAGTTTTAGCGACTTGTCGTGCAACGATTGGCGAAGTTGGTAATGGAGAGCACAACTTGCGTGTTATCGGTAAAGCAGGTGCAGTGCGCTGGCTCGGTATTAGACCTACTGTACGTGGTGTTGCGAAGAACCCAGTTGACCATCCGTTGGGTGGTGGTGAAGGTCGTACATCTGGTGGTCGTCCGCCCTGTAACAAGAACGGTAAGCCGGAAGGTAAGAAGACGCGTAACCGTAGAAAGGTTTCCAGTCGATTTATTGTCCGACGTCGTGGACAGAAGAAGGGTGAAAGGGGTTAAGAAATGGCACGTTCATTAAAAAAAGGGCCATATTGTAGCCCGAAGTTATTAAAAAAAGTCTCTAAAACTCGTAATGATGCGGGTGGTAGAGGCCGAATAGTCGTCCAAACATGGTCACGTCGTAGTACTATCGTTCCTGAATTTGTAGGGGCAACGATGATGGTACATAACGGTAAAATTTTTGTGCCAGTCTTGGTAAATGAAAACATGGTCGGCCATAAGCTAGGTGAATTCGCAGCTACGAGAACATTTCGTGGTCATTCAGGCGATAAGAAAACCGCAGCCTCCGGCAAAGATAAAAAGTAGGGGGTTAGAAAATGGAAGTATCCGCAATACTAAGAAATGCTGGTTCCTCGCCGCAAAAAGCGAGATTGGTCGCCAATGAGATTCGTGGTCTTGGCGTCGAGAAAGCAGTTGAACTATTAAACTTTGCTCGTAAGAAATCAGCAAAGTTAATTAAGAAATTATTAGAATCCGCGATTGCGAATGCTGAGCATAATCAAGGCGCAGATATTGATGAATTAAAGGTTTCGACTATCACCATTGATGAAGCAACCTCCTTAAAAAGATTTAAGGCGCGTGCAAAAGGTCGTGGTAATCGCATCGTTAAACGCCGATGTCACATCAAAATTGTGGTATCAGATATTCACAGTAAAGAGAGGGCGTAATGGGACAAAAAGTTCATCCAACAGGCATACGCTTGGGCATTATTGAGACCCATCGTTCGATGTGGTACGCCAATAAGAAGCATTATCCAGGTTTATTGCTAAGTGATTTGCAAACGCGTGAATACCTTCGCAGTAAATTGAAAAACGCTTTTGTTAGCCGTATTCAGATCGAAAGACCTGCCAAGAATGCGCGTATCACTGTTCACACCGCACGGCCAGGCGTCGTGATTGGTAAGAAAGGTGAAGATATTGAACAGTTACGTCAAAAAGTTTCTGCCTTGATGGGTGTGCCAGTGCACATTAACATCGAAGAAATTCGCCGTCCTGAACTTGATGCTTATTTAGTAGCAGAAAGCATTGCACAACAGTTAGAGCGACGCGTGATGTTCCGTCGTGCAATGAAAAGAGCGGTTAGCAATGCATTACGTTTTGGTGCAAAAGGCGTCAAGATTTGTGTTGCAGGGCGTTTGGGTGGGGCTGAAATTGCGCGTACCGAATGGGTTCGCGAAGGTCGCGTACCACTTCATACTTTTCGTGCAGACATTGACTATGCGACTGCCATTGCCAAGACAACCTATGGAATTATTGGTGTCAAAGTTTGGATTTTCAAAGGCGAGATATTTGATAAAGATCTCACTGCTGGAAGTAATGCCACCCCATCAGTGGAACAGCAATAGAGGGCGACCATGCTACAACCTAAACGTACAAAATACAGGAAAATGCATAAAGGGAGTAACCGCGGGCTCGCTTTACGTGGCAACAAAGTAAGCTTTGTGATTTTGGATTGCAAGCAATTGATCGTGGTCGTATTACGGCTCGTCAAATTGAAGCGGCAAGACGCGCGATGAGTCGTTACGTAAAACGTGGCGGCAAGATCTGGATCCGAATTTTCCCAGACAAACCAATTACACAAAAGCCTTTGGAAGTTCGAATGGGCTCCGGTAAAGGTAACGTGGAATATTGGGTTGCACAAATCCAGCCCGGTAAAATGCTTTATGAAATTCAAGGTGTTACACGAGAAGTGGCTGAAGAGGCATTCAAATTAGCAGCAGCTAAGCTTCCGGTGAAAACAGAATTTGTTGAACGGACGGTAATGTAATGAAAGCAAGCGAGTTACGACAACAAAATAAATCGACGTTGCAAAATACACTTAAAGAGCTTGTTCAGAAGCAATTTAAGTTGAAAATGCAGCATGGTAGTGGTCAATTGGCGACGAATCAGCAATTACGGCATGTTCGTCGTGATATTGCGCGCGTTAAAACCCTCATGACAGAACTTGATATGAAAGGAAGTAAGGATGAGTAACGTTGAACAACACACGTCCGGTACTCTTACGGGTAAAGTGATCAGTGATAAGCGCCAAGCGACCCGCACAGTAAGGGTAGATTGGTCTCGGCGCCATGAGATTTATGGCAAGGTGATCAAAGGTCATACCACTTTTCATGTTCATGATCCTGATCATGCAAGTAAAATGGGTGACTTAGTTGAGATTAAACAAGTCAGGCCTGTTTCCAAGACTAAAACTTGGCAATTGGTCCAGGTTGTAGAAAAAGCAGAGTAAGCTGGTTTCTCTTAGACAGCAGCAATGGTACTATATTCGACCTTTTGGCGGAGAGTAGCTGTTAGCTAAGACTTGAGTGAGCGGAGAGTATCATGATTCAGATGCAAACAGTTCTAGACGTGGCAGACAATAGCGGTGCCCGTCGTGTGATGTGCATCAAGGTCCTCGGGGGATCTAAAAGACGTTATGCGGGCATCGGCGATGTTATCCGCATTACTGTCAAAGAAGCCATTCCTCGTGGAAAAGTAAAGAAAGGCGATGTATTGCTAGCGGTCGTTGTGCGCACCCGTAAAGGTGTGAGACGTGACGATGGTTCGCTCATCCGCTTTGATGGGAATGCAGCGGTATTGTTAAGCGCTCAAATGCAGCCAATCGGGACTCGTATCTTCGGGCCGGTGACACGCGAGCTACGTAACAATTATATGAAAATTATTTCATTGGCACCCGAAGTGCTGTGAGTTGAGAGAATTATTATGCGCAAAATTCGAAAAGGCGATAAAGTTCGGGTAACGTCAGGCAAAGACAAAGGGCGCACAGGTACGGTCTTACAAGTGCTAGCTAAGACGAGTCGTCCTGAAACTGGCTTATGGCTTGTTGTTGAGGGTATCAACATCAAGAAGGAACATGTCAAACCCAACCCGCAAAAGGAACAACCAGGCGGAATTATTCCGCGGGAAGCTCCAATGCCAGCTTGCAAAGTTGCTTTGTTGGATCCTACGACTAACAAACCAAGTCGTGTTGGCATCCGAACAATAGATGGTAATAAAGTTCGATATTTCAAATCATCTAACGAGGTGGTGGATGTCTAAGAGTTCTAAGAATAAGGGTGCAAAAGCACCTGAAGGCCAAGAAAGCAAGGTAAGTCAAGGCAGCAATAGCCGGCTGAAAAAGCACTTCCATGAGAAAGTGATATCAGCTCTTTTAACGCAATTTGGTTATGACAATGTCATGCAAGTGCCACGTATTCAGAAAATTACGTTGAATATGGGCGTTGGTGAAGCAGCTGATGACAAGAAAATTGTGAAAGCAGCTCAAGACAACTTAACACAAATCGCAGGCCAAAAAGCCGTTATCACACTGAGCCGCAAATCGGTTGCAGGCTTTAAAATTCGTGATGGTTGGCCAATTGGTTGCAAGGTTACTTTACGCGGTGAGCGTATGTATGAATTCTTGGACCGTTTGCTAAGTGTTGCATTGCCGCGGGTACGTGACTTTCGGGGTTTAAACCCACGGTCGTTCGACTCACGAGGCAATTACAGCTTAGGTCTGAAAGAACAAATTACGTTCCCAGAAATCGATTACAACCAGGTGGATGCTGTTCGTGGTCTTGATATTACTATCACGACTTCTGCGAAGACCGATGCTGAGGCTTTCGCATTACTAAAAGCATTTAATTTCCCATTTCGCGAATCAAAAACTGCCGAGGTGAAAAGTGTCTAGTCAGCGTATGGTACGTCGTGAAGTGAAGCGTCAGAAGTTGCAAAAGAAATATTCTCCAAAACGCGAATTGCTTCGTGAACAGTTGAATGATCCAGCGTTGGATATCGATGCAAAATTCGAAATTATTGCGAAGTTCGAAAAAATGCCTAGAGATTCATGCAAGGTGCGTTTATCACGTCGTTGCAGTATTACTGGCAGGGTGCGCGGTGTATATCGCAAATTCAGCTTATGCCGTAACGAACTTCGTCGGCGCGCAATGTCGGGTGAAGTTCCTGGATTAGTTAAGTCAAGTTGGTAGCAACGAGGAGAACATCATGAGTATGCAGGATCCTATCGCGGATATGTTAACGCGGATCCGTAATGGCCAGTCTGCCAATTTACCAGACGTGGCGATGCCTTCTTCTAAGATTAAAGTTGCAATAGCGGATGTATTAAAAGACGAAGGGTACATTGCCGATTTTGCGATTGAAGACAATGAAGGCAAAAAATCACTTAAAGTGTTTTTAAAATATTTCAATGACAAACCGGTTATTGAAATGATTAAAAGAGTTAGTCGTCCGGGCTTGCGTCAATTCACCTCGGCGCGCGAGATGCCAATTGTGATGGACAATTTGGGTATTACCATTGTCTCAACCTCACAAGGTGTTATGACAGGACGTTCAGCAGTTGCAAAAGGACAGGGCGGTGAAGTCCTGTGCTATGTGGCGTAAGGTGTAGAAGAAAATGTCATCAAGAGTCGGAAGATTGCCAATTGACGTCCCTAAAGGCGTTGAAGTGCGTATAGCAGACAACGTCGCTGTTGTTAAAGGGCCAAAAGGGGAACTCAACCAACCGTTTCCAAATGTGGTTGCCGTTAAAGTTGAAGAACAACAGATTAAAGTAACTGGAATTGATGGCGCGGCGAATGCAGAGGCCATTGCAGGAACCATTCGTGCTATTTTACAAAACCATGTGAAAGGTGTGTCTGAAGGTTTTGTCAAAAAATTAACATTAGTTGGCGTGGGTTATCGTTCGCAATTAGCGAAATCCAAAGATGGTCGCCCCATGTTGAATTTGACGCTAGGTCTTTCTCATCCTGTTACGTATGTTGCACCTGTAGGCATCAATTTAGCATCTGCTACCTTTACTGAAATTGAAGTAACCGGTATAGACAGACAATTAGTTGGGCAAGCTGCAGCAGATATTCGTGGCATTTGTGGCGGATTGCGTAAACCTGAGCCTTATAAAGGTAAAGGCATACGTTATGCAGATGAAAAGATTATTTTGAAAGAAACCAAGAAAAAATAATTAGGTGAGAGACAATGAATAAAAAGCGTATCGCGCGTATTAGAAGATCGCGCCGCACTAGAGAGCATATCAAGCGATTAGGCGCTGAAAAAGGCACGGTACGTTTATGTATTGGTCGTTCAGCGAAACATATCTATGCTCAGTTAATCGCGCCTGAAGGTGGCAAAATTCTGGCATATGCATGCAGTTTAGAAAAAGCTATTAAAGACGCTGCTAAAGGCGAAGAAACAAAAACTGACTTATCAAAGCAAGTCGGCAAGTTATTAGCCCAAAGAGCGAAGGAAGCGGGTATTTCTTCTGCAGCCTCAGACCGTTCTGGATTTAAATTCCATGGTCGTGTAGCAGCATTAATACAATCAGCAAATGAACATGGTTTAACGGTTTAAAGGTTGGCATCATGGCATCAAAACAAGACCAAAAGACCGATGGTCAATACGAAGAAAAATTAATTGAAGTACGCAGAACAGCAAAGGTTGTGAAAGGGGGCCGTATTTTTGGCTTCTCTGCTCTCACCGTCGTTGGGAATGGCAGTGGTCGAGTAGGAATTGGTCGTGGTAAAGCACGCGAAGTGCCTGAAGCGATTCGCAAAGCCATGGAGAATGCTAGACGTAACTTGGTTGAAATTCCAATGCAAGGTACGACAGTCCACCATACGATCGTTTCATCACATGGCGCTTCAAAAGTATTTATGAAGCCTGCTTCTGATGGTACCGGTATTATTGCGGGTGGTGCGATGCGTGCAATATTTGAAGTTGCGGGTATTCACAACATTTTGGCGAAATGCTATGGCTCAACCAACCCAGTTAACGTGGTTCGTGCAACCATGAAAGGCTTGGCAGGTTCGTATTCGCCACAAGCGATTGCCGACAAACGCGGCAAAACAGTAGAAGAAGTGACGGGTGAAGCGAATGTCTAAAGAAAAAGCAGCAGAATCCAAAAAATCCTTAGCGGTGACATTAACCAAAAGTTTGGCTAAACGTTTGCCTAATCAGCTTGCCAATGCAAATGGATTGGGACTGCGTCGCATTAACCAAACTGTTCAACTGCAAGATACACCGGCCATACGCGGTATGATTAATAAAATCCACTTTATGGTCAAAGTTGAGGAAGTATAATGAAACTCAATACGATTACAGCAGGCGAAGGCGCTAGAAAGACTGGAAAACGCGTTGGACGCGGTCCTGGTAGCGGTAAAGGTAAGACTTGCGGTAAAGGCCATAAAGGTCAAAAAGCCCGTGCGGGTGGTTACCATAAAGTTGGTTTTGAAGGCGGTCAGATGCCTTTGCAACGTCGGTTACCAAAGTTTGGTTTCCGCTCACGTAAAGCGTTATCTTTCCAAGAGATCCGCTTAAGTGAATTAAACAAAATCGAAGGCAAAGTTGTTAATTTGCAAACATTGCTGGAAGCTGGGTTGATCAATGCGAATATTAAACGTGCAAAGATTATTCTTAGTGGCGAATTGACCCATGATGGGCTTACCATTTCAGGAATTGGTTTAACAGCGGGTGCTAAAGCCGCTATTGAAGCCAAGGGTGGAAAAGTAGAGGCTTAGTAACCAATGATAGGTTCTGGAAAAAATCAATCGAGTGGACTTGCGGAACTCAAACAACGGCTCTGGTTTGTGCTATGGGGTTTGATTGTATTTCGTATAGGTGCCCATATTCCTGTCCCAGGAATTAATGCCGCTCGTTTGGCGGAAATTTTTGCTAATAGCCAAAACAGCATAATTGGTATGGCGGGTGTTTTCTCAGGCGGTGCATTGCAACGGTTATCGTTGTTTGCGCTAGGGATCATGCCTTACATTTCTGCTTCCATTATCATGCAGTTGATGACGGTGGTCGTTCCTTCTCTTGAGCAGCTCAAGAAAGAAGGCGAGATGGGGCGTCGTAAAATTGCACAGTACACACGCATGGGCACTTTGCTGTTAGCGACGTTCCAGGCCTTTGGTATGAGTAAGTTTTTGGTAAGTTCCGGCACAACACTCTATTCCGGTTTTCTCTTTCACTTAACGACAGTGGTTACCTTGGTAACAGGAACCATGTTCTTAATGTGGCTAGGCGAGAAAATCACTGAAAGAGGCGTTGGTAACGGTATTTCTCTGATTATCTTTGCGGGTATTGCCTCAGGTTTGCCAAGTGCGATTGGTAATACTTTTGAACAAGTTCGCCAAGGTAATATGAACGCTTTTGCGTTGATTGCACTGTTGCTTGTTTTATTAGGTATCACGGCATTCGTGGTCTTTGTTGAGCGTGGACAAAGAAGAATCACTGTTAACTATGCAAAACGTCAACAAGGTCGTAAGATGTATGCGGCGCAGCAAAGCCACTTGCCACTTAAAATTAATATGGCAGGGGTTATTCCGCCGATTTTTGCATCAAGTTTAATTTTATTTCCTGCTTCAATTAGCCAATGGTTTAGTGGTCCGTCACAAGCCTCTTGGTTAACGGAAATTGGTATGGCGCTACAGCCAGGTCAGCCGCTTTATATATTGTTGTTTGCCAGTGGTATTATTTTCTTCTGTTTCTTTTACACCGCATTGGTGTTTAACCCTAAAGAAACAGCAGATAATTTGAAACGTTCGGGTGCATTTGTACCTGGTATTCGCCCAGGTGATCAAACAGCAAGCTACATTGATACGGTGATGACAAGATTGACGTTAGTTGGTGCACTTTACATCACCTGTATTTCGATTTTGCCTGAGTTTTTAGTATTAGCATGGAAAGTTCCCTTCTATTTTGGTGGTACTTCTTTGCTAATTATCGTAGTGGTTATCATGGATTTTATTGCTCAAATTCAAGCGCACTTGATGTCACAGCAATATGAGTCATTAATGCGCAAAGCTAACTCAAAGGGCCGAAACGGTGGTCCTGGTGGGTTTGGGTTGTTTAGATAGTTTGGGGTGAGTGTATGAAAGTACGTGCGTCAATTCGCAAAATGTGTAAAAGCTGTAAAGTGGTAAGTCGAACAAAACGCAATAAAAAAGCTTTGTTTGTTATCTGCAAAGATAATGCTCGCCATAAGCAGCGCCAAGGTTAGAACTTATCGTTAAGTTTCTAAAAAAATTGATTTTTTTTCATAGGTGCAGTAGTCTGTTGCGTCTACAAGCGCCGGGGTCTATTAGGAGTCTTTCATGTCTGTGGTCCGAATTCAGAATGTGCCACTAGAGCCGAATAAGCACATTTGGGTTGCTTTGCAAAGCATCTATGGGATCGGTAAAACCCGAGCTTTAACAATTTGCGATAAACTTAGCATTCCAACTAATACTAAGGTTAAAGACTTAGATGAGGAAACATCGCGGCGTTTACAAGACGCGGTGGCTGGTTTTACAACAGAGGGTGACTTACGTCGAGAAGTCTCCATGCGTATTAAGCGATTACGCGATGTTGGCTGTTACCGTGGCAAGCGTCACCGTTCCAGACTTCCAGTTCGTGGTCAGCGTACGCGCACGAATGCGAGAACCTGTAAGGGTCCACGCGGTAATCGAATTAGTAAAGACGCTGGAAAGGCTAAATAGTTATGGTAACAGAAAGTATACAAGTCACTGAAGAAGAAAGTGGCCAAGGCGCGATCACTGGATCTGAAGGTGGTAGTGCAGACGGGGCAACTGGAGAAGGTGCAGGTAAATCGCGTCCTTCAAAGAAACGCACCAAGCGCATGATCAGTGACATTATTGTTCATGTGTATGCTTCTTTTAACAACACATTAATCACCGTTACAGACGTAAAAGGTAATACCTTGTCTTGGGCTACGGCGGGTGGTTGTGGTTTTAGAGGCTCACGAAAGAGTACACCATTTGCAGGTCAAGTAGCGGCAGGAAAAGCTGTCCAAAAAGCAAAAGAGCTTTATGGTGCAGAATCTGCTGAAGTCCGAATTTATGGTCCAGGACCTGGTCGTGATGCGTCTGTTCGCGCTGTGCGTGATATTGTATCAATCACAGCCATTTTCGATGTCACAGGTATACCATTCAATGGTTGCCGTGCGCCTAAGCAACGTCGAGTCTAAACAAAGAGAGAATTAACATGGCGAGATATACCGGACCAACATGCGTGTTATCCCGAAGATATGGGAAAGACTTAGATCAGAAAACACGTGATCTTGAATCCAAATGTAAACTGAGCACACGTCCAGGCCAACACGGTGCGACACGTAAACGTGACACAGCTTATGGTCTACAGCTCACCGAGAAGCAGGCATTGAAGTACAAATACTGCTTACTTGAAAAACAATTTAAAAAAGTATTTAAAGAAGCGGCTCGTCGTAAAGCTTCAACAGGTGTACTGTTGCTGCAAATACTCGAGTCACGTCTTGATAATGTCGTTTACCGTATGGGATTTGCTGCGACGAGAAAAGAAGCCCGCCAATTAGTGTCACATAAAGCCATTTTTGTGAACGGTAGTTGTGTCAATGTAGCTTCATATTCAATTAAACCAACAGATGTCGTGTCTATTCGCGAGCGTGCTCGTGGACAAGGCCGCATTTTAGATGCTTTAAAACAAGCGGAAGAAAAGGGTTGGGTTGATTGGGTTCAGGTTGATGCAAAACAGTTGTCAGGGGAATATAAGCGGGTACCCGATCGTGATGAGTTACCCTCTGATATTAACGAGCAGTTAGTCGTTGAGCTCTATTCTAAATAATCCCTAACCGGAGGAAGGTTGCATGCAACGTGCTGTGGCAGAATTTTTAAAACCCCGATCGATCATTGTCCAAGACAAAGGTCGTAACCAAGCAAGAGTTACTTTAGAACCTCTTGAGCGTGGCTTTGGTCATACCCTAGGTAATGCGTTGCGTCGCATTCTACTTTCCAGTATGCCAGGTGCAGCGGTTGTTAAAGCTAAAATTGAAGGTGTATTACATGAATACACTACTATAGAGGGCGTTCAAGAAGACGTCATTGAAATTCTGTTGAATCTTAAAGATGTTGCTTTCAAGATGTTGGGTGAAAGCCGTAACGAAGTTGAATTACGCTTGGATAAAAACGGTGTTGGCCCAGTTAAAGCGGGTGACATTCAATTAGACTCTAACGTTGAAATCGCGAACCCGGATCATGTGATTGCGAACATCACTTCCCCACAAGGTAAAATCAAAATGATTTTAACTGTGGCACGCGGTCGTGGTTATGAGCCGGTTACCATTCGTAAGATTGGTGAAATGGCAGAAGCTATTTCTATAGGCCATTTACAAGTGGATTCTTCATTCAGCCCTGTGCGTCGCGTTACTTATAATGTAGAGCGTGCACGTGTTGAGAATAGAACTGACCTTGATAAATTGATTATCGATATTGAAACCAACGGTACTTTAGATCCTGAAGAAGCTATTCGTCGCTCAGCGACAATTTTAGCGGAACAACTATCAGTATTTGTTGATCTCAAAGGCCAAGAGCGTCCTGCTGAAACCAAAAAAGAAGTTGGGATTGACCCCATCTTGTTGCGTCCTGTTGATGAACTTGAATTAACAGTGCGTTCAGCAAACTGCTTGAAAGCTGAAAATATTTACTACATCGGTGATTTAATTCAGCGCACCGAAATGGAATTACTAAAGACTCCTAATCTGGGTAAGAAATCGTTAACTGAAATTAAAGATGTTTTAGCTGCGAAGAGTTTATCTTTAGGTATGAAATTAGAAGGCTGGCCTCCAGCTGGTTTAGAAAAGAAAGAACCAATAACGAACAGTTAAACGCGATAGGTAGAAACAATGCGTCACAGAAAATCGGGTCGTCAATTAAATCGCAATAGTAGCCATCGCAAGGCGATGTTTCAAAATATGGCTGTATCCATTATGCGCCATGAATTGATCAAAACCACTTTGCCAAAAGCTAAGTCACTGCGAAGCGTCGTAGAGCCCTTGATTACGTTAGGTAAGATTGATTCGCTTGCAAATCGACGTCTTGCTTTCAATCGCTTGCGTGATAGAGAAATCGTTACCAAGTTGTTCACCGAAATTGGTCCACGTAATGCTTCTCGTCCGGGTGGCTATTTACGGATCATTAAATGTGGCTTCCGTGCTGGCGATAATGCGCCAATGGCTTATGTCGAATTGGTTGAACGCCAACAGGCAGTTGCTGAATAAGCGAAGCGTACGTAATAAAGAAACCAGGGTTAAACCTGGTTTTTTTTTGTCTTAAATAAGGGCGCTTATGCAACGTTTGTCTTATGCTGAATCAAGGCTGATAGGGGCTGGCGTCATGACAGTGACTTCTACTGATAATAATGGTTCGCCTTGGAAATGTGACTGCACTTGTTACAATCCAGAACAGGTTAAATTCATTGATGAAAGTGATGATTCATTAATTTGGCTGGTAGCTTCTAAGACTTATCACGCTGTGTGGGGCACTATTTCTTCCTATTGGAAGTAAAGGCGCCCACAGCGCCTTTTGTATTATTTTGTATTAAACAGTGGCTTTATTTGTTTGACGGATAACAGGAGCCGCTAAATTTACACCATACAAAATTGTCGATAATGCATTTTGTAAATTGAAGGCACCCAAATTAAGCGTGCTTTCTTGCATGCCAGCGACGGCTTTGGTTTGCATTGTGGCTGTTGGTACTTGTGATTGTGCTACCGCAGCCTGAATGTCATCCTTTTTTTGACCTATTGTCACATCCAGCTTTTTCATTTCCTGCTTTTTAGCTTCTGCTACATAAGCGTCTTTGTCTTTCTGGGACATCACGTTGTAGGCTTCGGGAAAGCGGGTTTTTAGATCTTCTAAGAGGCTATCTACTTTGCCATCAAGAATGCTATCAAAGGTTTGTGCGAGTTTTTTGTAATCAATATTCAAAAGCGCGAGAGCATGCTTTTCTAGAATAGCTTTGATCAAGTCAATGGGAGTATTCACATTATAAAGCGTGTAACCCCATTGTAGCGCTTTAAAACCTGCATAGGCTGTTGCTGCAGTCAGGGCACCACAGGCAGGTGCAGGTAAGCCAGTTTTGGTTTCAATTGCGCAAGCGATGTCACTTAACGTTGTGTTAGAAACAAATGGGCTAATAGAATTAATGGCTGTAACGAGTTTTTCACCGCCAACGTATCGCAATGCTTCTGCAAATTGATCGATGCTATAAGTGCCGTTGGAAAGATTATAGACGGGATCGCCACATCGAGCGGCGTCACCGGTTAGCAAGGGCGCTTTTGCCGCTAATTCTTTAGCATATGTTAACCAATTCAGCGACATAGTAGACCTCTAATACGGATTAATGAAAGTTAATCGGATTATAAACATGTGCGTCATGCAATCAACTAAATGCGTAGTAAAGGCGATGAACGCAGGGTTTCAGGTGTGTTAACGGTCTTGGTGGTTGTATTTGGCAGGGGAGCTTGTTTAAAAAGTGGTAGAAAGGCCTTTGCTTTGCCGTTAGCAGCAATTTTGTTTTGATAGCTAGTCATGATTAACGAGTCAGAAAACAGATATTTTTCGGCATTATGATACCAATACTGGCAAGTGTTGAACAAAGCTTGCACCTGTATACCGGCTGTGACGGTGTCATATAAGGGAAAAGAAGCTATACAGCTTTGCCAAAACACCTGGCTATTGGCCGCAACGGCACCCAATGTGGCAAGTTCAGTGAGCAAAGCAGTGGAAACGTTATACAAGGCATTGATTTGTAGCGCCGCGATAAAGCCTTGAAGCACCACTAGGGTACCCACTAAAGCATAATGAAAAGATCGATAAGCCATTTTATTTTGTTGATTGAATGCTCTGTATTCGTAATGATCTTGCAAAGCGGCTAATAAATCACTTAATGAAGGCAACAGCGTTGCCTTGATTAATTCTTGAGCTAAGAGGCTCGCAACCCCTAAGACACTTGCGCCACATAATGCCGCAATCACAACAGCGGCATAACAAAAGACGGTTTGAGCAATTTCATAACGATGCGCTAAAATGTGGTCTTTTAATTCAGTACAATAAAAATCGACAAAATACCAAAGCGTTGCTCGTCCATCTTTTGAGAGAAATGAAGGATCTGAACGGCGCAATTTTAAGAATTGATGAAAATCACGTAATTGACGAAAAATTTGTGCGTCTTGGGCTAAGCCAAAATCAATCACTTCGGCATGACAGGCTTTCTCATCATAGAGAAAATTATATTCATGGGGGTCCATGTGGGCGACCCCCTGACGATGTAGATTGCGAAGGGCACAAAAGGAAGCAAATTCAGCCAAGCGTTTGCTTTTGGGTTTTACCCTAAATTCAGGTACGCCGGGTAAATGCTTCATAATGATCAGCATTTTTTTATTTTCGACATCATGCTGATAGCCAACCAAGAGATCGAGTTGCTGTAAATAAGCAATCTCCCGGTAGGTTAACCGTAATAAATGATGAGGTGAGTAGTGTATATGATTTGTTTTACCCTGAAGATCGATCGATTTGCCAATCAGCGGTTCATTATATTCTGCACAGCCGGCCATAAACACTTTCCCAAAACTACCTTCATCAATCGCTTCCTTTAAGGTAAAAGGCAACACCTTTTGCTGATTTACATCAAAAATGTTGAATGTAGAAGGTGGGGTACCGATCATTGCCTGTATTCCTCATATTAAGAGAACAAGCAGTCCTTTGCTTTGGGAGTATTCACATTACTTAAGTGCGTGTTTCTTTTTCTCAGTATTGGTCGGCGGTTCAATGATACCTGGAATAGTATTGGCACCAACAGGGTAACCTTGCGCAAGCGGCGAATCACGAAGTTGCATTAAAAAAGCGCGGCTATAGGTCAGTCGTTCCGTTGCAGGGTGGCGATTTTGCTCTGTTATCAATTGCTCGATTTTATTTGGACCTTTTTGCATTTTTTACTCCTGTTTGGTGAAAATATGATCAACGTTTAGATTTTGCTTTAGTTTTTGTTTTTCCTGTATTGAGCAAAGGTGCTAAAAAATCACCGGTAAACGAACCTTTGGTGCTGGCAATTTTCTCTGGCGTGCCCACTGCAACTATATTACCGCCTTTATCACCACCGCTTGGCCCTAAGTCGATGATCCAATCGGCCACTTTAATGACATCGAGGTTATGCTCAATGATCACAATGGTATTGCCACTGTTTTGCAAATGAAATAACACATCTAATAATTGTTTCACATCATGAAAATGCAAGCCAGTAGTGGGCTCATCCAGTATATACAGCGTATTACCAGTATCGCGTCTTGAGAGCTCTTTTGAGAGTTTGATCCGTTGTGCTTCACCGCCTGAGAGTGTGGTGGCGCTTTGGCCGAGTTTTAAATACGATAAACCCACATCCATCAAGGTCTTTAATTTGCGATTAATCGAAGGAATGGCGCTGAAGAATTCAAAACCATCTTCCACGGTCATTTCCAGGACTTGATGAATATTTTTTCCTTTATAAAGGATCTGCAAGGTTTCA
>Ga0105045_10002440_pt1 | contig 15686 bp, 14 predicted proteins | sample MAT02_FD_78089 | JGI IMG/M metagenome (GOLD analysis project Ga0105045, IMG submission 78089) | Freshwater microbial communities from Lake Fryxell liftoff mats and glacier meltwater in Antarctica - MAT-02 (megahit assembly) | ecosystem: Environmental > Aquatic > Freshwater > Ice > Liftoff...
CGCAGGACTCCGTGTGTCGGAGTGGATCGGTCTGGCGCTCAAAGACGTCATGCTCGACGAGGGATTGGTGCGCGTGCTGGGGAAGGGCAACAAGGAACGGCTCGTGCCCATCGGCCGCTCCGCGATCGGTGCGGTAGCTGTGTACATCCGCGAACTGCGACCGGTGCTCGAGCGCGGTGAAGGGAAGGGGGTGCTCTTCCTCAACGGTCAGGGGCGACCGTTGACTCGCATGGGGGCCTGGAAAATTCTCCGGAAGTACGTGGAGATGGCCGGCATCACCACCCACGTATCGCCGCACACGTTACGGCATTCCTTCGCGACGCATCTTTTGGAGGGTGGTGCCGACTTGCGTGCCGTGCAGGAGATGCTCGGTCACGCAGATATCGCCACCACCCAGATCTACACCCACGTGGATCGTGAGTATCTTCGCAGTGTGCATCGGCAATTTCACCCGCGTCCGTAGGCTTCCCTCATGATTCTTGTCATCGACAACTACGACTCCTTCACCTACAACCTCGTGCAGTACTTTGGCGAGTTGGGAGCCGAGCTTGCCGTGCATCGGAACGACGCACTCTCGGTGGACGACGTCGGTACCATGGCTCCGAGCGCCATTGTCATCTCGCCGGGGCCGTGCGCCCCGAAGGATGCCGGCATCTCGGTGGCCGTCATTCAGCGCTACGGCGCGCACATTCCGTTGCTTGGCGTCTGCCTGGGACATCAGGCCATCGGTGAGGCCTATGGTGGCGTGGTCACCCGCGCCAGCCGCGTCATGCATGGCAAGCGCTCGCAGATTCGCCACGACGGCACGGGCCTCTTTGACGGTGTGCCCTCGCCGTTCGCCGTCATGCGTTACCACTCCCTGATCGTTGAGCGCGACACGCTGCCGGACGACCTGCTGGTCACGGCCGTCGCGGACGACGATCCCCGCGAGATTCATGCACTGCAGCATCGGACGCATCCGGTCTGGGGCGTCCAGTTCCATCCGGAGTCGATCCTCACGGAGCACGGTAAAACGCTGCTGGCCAACTTCCTCGAGATGGCCAGCGCGCGTCGATCAACCGCCGTCTGAGCCCGATTCGCCGGGAGGCAATATCGGCGTGGCGTGCGGTCGGGGCGGAATGACGAGCGAGAGGAGAACACTGCCCACCAACACGGCCGCCACTACGCCCAACGAGACGCCAATGCCGATCGGGCGCAACTCCGAAAGGAGCATCTTGACGCCGACAAATGCGAGAACGACTGAAAGGCCGTACTTGAGCAGGTGGAACTTGCCGATGACGCCCGCAAGCACAAAGTACATGGATCGGAGCCCCAAAATAGCAAACACATTGGACGTGTAAACCAGGAACGGCTCGCGGGTGACGCCGAAAATGGCCGGAATGGAGTCGAGCGCGAAGACGAGGTCGGTCGTTTCCACGAGGGCCAGCACGACAAACAGCGGCGTCGCCACGAGCCGACCTGCGGTGCCGTTCACGGTCTCCCGGATGAAAAACTTCTGCCCGTGGAACTGCGTGGTGATTGGAAACAGCCGTCGCACGAAGCGAATGACCGGATTCGACTCCGGCTCAATCTGGCTGTTTCCACCGAACGCCATCTTGAACCCGGTGAACACCAGGAACGCGCCGAACACGTAGATGATCCAGTGGAAACGGGCGAGCAGCAGCGCGCCGGCCCCGATCATGAGGCCGCGCATGATCAGCGCACCCAGAATGCCCCAGAACAGCACCCGGTGCTGCAGTTTCGGCTCGATCCGGAAGTAGCCGAAGATCAGAATGAAGACGAACAGGTTGTCCACGGACAGCGCCTGTTCTACCAGATAGCCGGCGTAGAACTCCAGCATGGACTGCCGGCCCATCGTCTGGCCGATCCACAGCCCAAACCCAATCGCCAACGAGATCCAAACGGCACTCCAACCCAACGCCTCCTTAACTGAGACCGCGTGCGCCTTGCGGTTGAACACGCCAAGATCGAGCGCGAGCAGGAACAGAACCATCGCGTTGAACGCGATCCACCACCACGTATTGGGCATGCCTGGGGAGCAAAGTGTCTGGCTCACGTCGCGTTTGCCTTCCCGCGCCGGATTCCGTATCTTAACTGGCGTGAATTTTGCTGCAACTCTGCCCCTGCTACCACGGCAATGCCTGTCCTCGCGGTGATCCCGGCGCGCCTCGGCGCGACCCGGCTTCCGCGAAAACCGCTACGCCTCCTCGGGGGCGAGCCGCTCATTGCCCGCGTCTATGCGCGGGTGCAGGCGCTGGGCGTGGCCTCGGCCTGTGTGGTGGCCACGGACCATCCCGAGGTGCTGGCGGCGTGCGCCGAACGAGGCATCCCGGCGCTCCTGACAGCGGATGATCACCAGAGCGGGACGGACCGGGTCGCCGAGATCGCCGCGCGGTCCGCGTATTGTCAGTATACGGTCATACTGAACGTGCAGGGCGACGAGCCGTTTGTCAGCCGCGAAGCATTGGCCGCAGCCATCGATATCGTCGTTTCACGGCGTGCGCCCATTGGGACCGCGGCCATCCGCGTGTCCCGGAGCGACCTTGATCGGCCCGATATCGTCAAAGTGGTGTGCACTGACGCTGGCCGCGCCCTGTACTTTTCTCGAGCGCCGATACCGTATCTGCGTGACCCAGCGGATGAGGCCGTTCTGGTACCACTCGTCCGGCAGCATGTGGGCGTGTACGCGTACACCCGGGAAGCCTTGGCAATGTGGGTGGCCCTGCCGCCGCACCCGCTGGAAATCGTCGAGCGACTCGAGCAACTCCGCCCTCTTGCGCACGGACTGGCGATCGGGGTGGCCGAGGTCCCCTCGGCGGCACCCGGTATCGACACGGAAGACGACTTGGAGCGCGCCAACGCGCGCTGGACCGACCACTTACGAAGCGCGAATCCGGCGTCGCCGGATCGCTGATGACCTTACACCGATTTTTCGCGCGAGAATCCGTTGATGTCCACCGCACACGCCAACGTCGGGCAGTCCACCACCCCGAAGTACATCTTCGTCACCGGTGGTGTGGTCTCGTCTTTGGGCAAGGGCATCGCTGCTGCTTCCCTCGGGCGCCTGCTGGTCGAACGCGGTTTCCGCGTGACCATGATGAAGCTCGATCCGTACCTCAATGTTGATCCCGGCACGATGTCGCCGTTCCAGCACGGCGAAGTGTTTGTCACCGACGACGGCGCGGAGACCGACCTCGATCTTGGACACTACGAACGCTTCCTCGATCGCCCGCTCTCGCAGGCGAACAACATCACCACGGGCCGGATCTACTCCAACGTCATCACCAAGGAACGGCGCGGCGAGTATCTTGGCTCCACCGTGCAGGTGATTCCGCACATCACCGACGAGATCAAGGGCGCCATCAAACGCATCGCGCCCGGTAACGATGTGGTGCTGGTCGAGATTGGCGGCACGGTCGGTGACATCGAATCGCTGCCGTTCCTCGAAGCGATCCGCCAGTTCCGCCGCGAGGTGGGCAAAGAGAACGCAATCTTCGTACACCTCACGCTCGTGCCGTATATCGCCGCCGCTGGCGAGGTGAAAACGAAGCCCACGCAGCACTCCGTGCGGGAGTTGATGGAGATCGGGATTCAGCCCGACTTTCTCATCTGCCGGAGCGAAAAGCCGCTCCCTGACGACGTCAAGCGCAAGATCGCGCTGTTTTGCAATGTCGATTACGGCGCCGTGATCGAGAGTGCCGACGTACCGACGATCTACGAGATCCCGCTCTCCTTTGAGCAGCAGGGATTTGCCGAACGTGTCATGGAGCGTCTGCGTCTTTCCGCGCCAGCGCCGGATCTCGGCGCGTGGCGCACGATGGTGCATCGCATCACCAACCCTCGCGAGCGCGTCCGGATATGTGTGGTCGGCAAATACACCGATTACATCGACAGCTACAAGAGCGTACAGGAAGCACTGATCCACGGCGGTATCGCCAACGATATCGGCGTTGACCTCGCGTGGACGTCGAGTGACCAGTTCACGTCGCGTGAGAAGGCCCACGAGATCCTGTCGCAGTTCGACGGCCTGCTCGTCCCCGGCGGCTTCGGAGTACGCGGTGTCGAGGGCATGGTGGAAGCAATCCGCGCGGCTCGCGAGATGAACCTGCCGTTCTTCGGCATCTGTCTCGGCATGCAAGTCGCCATCATTGAGTTTTCGCGGCACGTGCTGGGCCTTATTGACAGCCACTCCAGCGAATTTGCCCCCGAGTGCCACGATCCAGTCATTTCGTTGATGGACACCCAGCGTGAACTCACGGACAAGGGGGGCACGATGCGACTTGGAGCCTATCCGTGTCGCCTGCAGCGTGGATCAAAGGCCGAAGCGATTTACGGTCAGTCTGAGGTCAACGAACGGCATCGGCACCGATACGAAGTGAGCAATCGATACCGCGATACGTTCAACGAGCACGGGATGCGTCTGAGCGGCCTCTCCCCGGATGAGTCGCTCGTGGAGATGATCGAACTGCCGTCGCATCCGTGGTTTGTGGGCTGCCAGTTCCACCCGGAGTTGCAGTCCCGTCCATTGCGACCGCATCCGTTGTTCGCTGGCTTTATTGCGGCTGCCAACGAGTACCAGCATCGTACAGGTTCCACCGAGCCCACGGCGTAAGATGGCTGATCTTCGCTTCCCGGCCGATCGCCTCTTCCTGATTGCCGGTCCGTGTCAGCTCGAAGATGATGCCCTCAACCTCCGTGTGGGCGAGGCGCTCGCGCGGCTCGCCGAACACGTGCCGGGTGGGATCATCTACAAGGCCAGCTTCGACAAGGCCAACCGGTCGAACATCGACGGCGTTCGCGGTCCGGGGCTCGAAGCGGGGCTCGCGGCGCTCGACCGCGTGCGGACGGCCACCGGCCTCCCCATTCTGACCGATGTCCATGAGCCGGCGCAGTGTGCGATCGCGGCCCAGGTCGTGGACGTGCTGCAGATTCCCGCGTTTCTCTGTCGACAGACCGACCTCCTGCTCGCCGCCGGCGCCACGGGGCGTCCGGTGAATGTCAAAAAAGGGCAGTGGATGCATCCGGAAGGGATGCGCGGCGCGGTGCGGAAAGTGGAAGCCGGTGCGGTCCTCGCGGCACATGACGCCATCGAGATGGCCGTGACCGAGCGCGGCACATTTTTCGGCTACGGTGATTTGGTCGTCGATATGCGCAGCTTCGCCAGATTGCGGGAGGCGTGCGACGTACCGGCAATCTTCGACGGGACCCACAGCGTACAGCGTCCAGGTCTGGGCAGCGGCGGCACCAGCGGTGGTGCCCGCGAATTTATTCCGCCGCTCGCCCTCGCTGCCGTTGCAGCCGGCGCCCAGGGTCTCTTCCTCGAGACACATCCTAAGCCTGATCAGGCGCCAAGCGATGGTCCCAATATGCTATCGCTCGAAATGCTGCAGCAGCTGATACCGCGCCTGGTGGATATTTGGGATCGCGTGCAACGATGATGGAGCGTCTCTCGGACGAGTTACCGACGCTGCAGCTTGGCGCGCCACGAATCGCGCCGGACCTCGCGCAACGGATCAAGGTTGTTGGGCTCGACGTCGACGGCGTGCTCACCGATGGCGGGATCTACCTCGGCGCCGCATCGCCGGGCCCCGTACGTGACGATGCGCCGTTTGAGTTGAAACGATACGACATCCAGGACGGCCTCGGGATTCAACTGCTGCGTGAGTGCGGCCTCAAAGTCGTCATCATCACCGGACGCGTGTCAGACAGCGTGGCGCAGCGCGCGCGGGAGTTGCAAGTGGACGTTGTGGTGCAGGACCCGCAGGCGCAGAAGCTGGCCGCGTTACGGCAAATCGCCGACCGCTTCTCCTGCACGCTCGATGAGATCGCATTCCTTGGCGATGATCTCCCCGACCTCAGTGTGCTTCGCCACGTGGGCCTTCCGGTGGCGGTCGGCAACGCGGTCGTCGAAGTGCGCCGTGCGGCTCGTCTGCAACTGGTGGCGCGTGGGGGGTACGGCGCGGTGCGCGAGTTTGCCGAAACACTGTTGGCGGCGCGAGGCGAATGGGCAGACGCCGTCGAGCGGTACGTCGCGAGCCGCAGTCTCCCGGCGCCGGACCACGGTTGATGACGAATGAGACAAGTATCGCGCGCGGCAAACGCGTCCTCGCGCTGGAGGCCGAAGCGCTACGCGCGGCGGAGGCTTCCCTGGGCGCGGAGTTTGCCCAAGCCGTCGCCTTGATTGTCGGCGGCCACGGACGCGTAATCGTCGCGGGGGTCGGCAAGTCCGGGCTCGTGGGGCGCAAGATGGCGGCGACGTTTACGTCCACCGGCACGCCGGCGATGTTTCTCCATCCGGTGGAGAGTGTCCACGGCGATCTCGGGATCGTCGGCCCCGACGACGTCGCCATTCTGATCTCCAAGAGCGGCGAGAGCGAGGAACTGCTCGGCCTCATTGACGCGCTCGCGCGGATGGGCGTCCGAATCATCGCGATGACGACGGCACCTGCCTCGCGACTGGCGCGCCACGCCGACGTGACGCTGGATCTCGGAGTGCGCGAAGAAGCGTGTCCGCACGATCTCGCTCCGACCACAAGCACCACCGTGACCATGGCGCTCGGCGATGCGCTGGCCGTGGCGGTGCTTCAGGAAAAGGGATTTCGCGCCGAAGATTTCGCGCGATTCCACCCCGGCGGTGCGCTCGGCCGACGACTGCTCACCCGAGTACAGGACGTGATGGAGTCCGCTCACGCGTCGATCCTCTCGCCGGACGCCACCATGCGGGAGGCCGTGATGCTGCTCGCTTCGCGCCGCGGGTTGGCCGTCGTGGTGGAACAGGAGCGCGTATCGGGGGTGGTCACCGCAGGGGATCTGGCCCGGTTACTTGAGCGTCAGGCCGACGTCTTGAGCCTGCGGGTCGCAGAGGTGATGACCACAACGCCGCGGCTCGCGCATGATCACGAACTTGGGAGTGCGGTAGTGTATCGGATGGAAACGTATGGCATCATGGCGATGCCGGTTGTTGACGCCAGTCAGCGGCTCGTGGGTGTGGTGCATTTGCACGATCTGATGCGCGCCGGAGTGAGCTGATGGTGCATGCGGTGTTCCGGATGGCTCGTTTTACCGTGGCGGCGGCCGCAGCGGCGGCAGTGTTGGGAACGGCCGCCTGTTCCCAGTCGGGCAAAAAGACCACGGTTGTCTCCAAGGCCCGGAAGAACGCGTTGCCCGATTCCGCAGATCAGCGCATCGTCGGGCTCCGGACGGTGATGCAGGATCGCGGCGTGAGCAAGGGATTACTCCTCAGCGATACGGCGTTCACGTACGAGGAGGGCACGCGCCTTGAATTACGCCGCGTCAACGCCACCTTTTACACATCGATGGGTCTCCCCGACGGTGTCCTGACGTCGAAGGCCGGCACGTACAATACCCGCCAGTCGCGGCTTGAGGCGCGCGGCGATGTGGTGATTGTGCGCCAGGACGGGAAGCGCCTGACATCGCAGCAGGTCGTCTTTGACCAGATTCGGAATCAGGTGTTCACGGATAGCGCGTTTGTCCTCAACGAGCCGGATCGTCTGCTCTCGGGAATCGGGTTCGAATCCGATCCTCAGCTCACGAATTTCAAGTGCCTGCGCGCCTGCAAGGGTGTAGCTCCCGTACAGATTCCCACCAAGTAACGGACGCGCATTCGTGCTACGATCACCCACGAGGAGCCATTTCAGGGCGCTCACCCTGCTGTTGGCGATCACCACGGTCGTTGCCAGCTGTCGCGGCGGTCGCGCGGCGGGTCCCTCAAGCGTTACGCCCGCTCCCGTCGTGGCGGCTGCGCGCGACACCGCCTCCGTCCCACCCCCGGTGGTTCCACCTGCGGCGGTGCTACCTGTGATCTCCGACTCGGCCGCGAAGATCGCGGCGGCGCTGGCTGACACGGCGGCGGCCGACAGCGTCGCGGCAGCCGTCGCGAAGGCAGCCGGCGCACCAATTCCCGGTGCCCGATCGACGTCAAAAAAACCGCCCGCGCCGGTGAGTCGTCCATGTGTTCTCGACTTCGCGGATTCACCGCCCGAAACACGGTTCATGTACAGCCGAGTCTCCGACGTATCCGCGAACACGTTTATCGGTGGCGGGTTCATCGGACACTGCCAAGGTGAAAACAATCGGATTCAGGCGGATAGCGCGGAGCAGTTTCAAGACGCCGGCATCATCAACCTGTATGGCAACGTGTCGTTCGAAGAACCGGGTAAGATGCGACTGACGGCGGCTCGGGCAACGTATTTCACCCGCGAAGGGCGTTTGTATGCGGACGGTAACGTCGTCGCGACGCAGCTGGCCACCGGCAGCACGTTCACTGGCCCCAACATGGAGTACTATCGCGAGGTGCCCGGCGTGTCAGCGGCGCGTATGCTCGCGCCCGGACGTCCGACGGCCCGTTTGATCGAGAAGGACAGCACCGGAAAGCCTGGGGCGCCAGTGATCGTTATTGCCAACACCTTTGAAGATCGCGGCGATACGCTGCTCCTCGCGTGGGGGAATGTCGTGATCACCCGCGACGCGATCGAAGGTCGCTCCGACTCCTCGTCCTTTGACAAGATCACGGAACGCGCACGGTTGGTGCGCGGCGCCCGCATCAACAATACCGATCCCAACCAGACGTTTGTTCTGACCGGCGATACCATCGATCTCTTCTCCACCAATCGGCAACTGGAGCGCGTGGTAGCGTTGCACGAGGCCACGGCCACCAGCCAAGATCTCGTCATGCAGGCGGAGCGGATCGATCTGCGGCTGACCCTGCAAAAGATCTCACAAGCCTTCGCGTTTGGGCGAGGCCGAGCCACGGCCCAAACGCCGCAGCAGAACGTGGAGGCCGACTCGCTGCACATCCTGCTCCCGGAGCAGAAGGTCCGGCAGGTGCGGGCAGTCGGGCGGGCGATCGCGCTCGGCGTGCCCGATACGACCCGCATGGTGTCAGAGGATCGGGATATGTTGCGAGGCGACAGCGTGTTCGCCTTCTTCGACTCCACGGCCGCGCCCGACGATACCGCGAAAACGGTGCAGATCCGGGAGATCCGGGCACTCGGGAATGCCAGCTCGCTGTTTCAGATGGCGTCCAACAAGGGACGGACGGTCCCACCATCAATCAATTATACCAGAGGCGCTCGCATCTTTGTCGATTTCGACAGTGGCGCTGTCCGCACGGTCCGGGTCGACTCCGCTGCGTCGGGTGTGTTTCTTGAACCGGTGACTGATAGTCTTGTGGACAGCACGGGTTCTTCCCGCCGGCCGGTGCCGCCACCGGTGCGGCGTCCGCCCGATGGCCCGGAACCCGTGCCGTCGCCAGCCCAGCCCGTTGCCTTTGCCTCTCCGTGGCCTTCTCCAGCCAAACGTCGCGCCCCATGACCGAATCCTTCGCGTCGGATTCCCTCTCTGAAACCATACGTCCCGCTGGCACCGCCCCGTCGGTGCTGTCGGCGGAAGGGCTGGTCAAGGTGTACCGCGGTCGGCGCGTGGTAAACGACGTCGCGCTGCGCGTGGCGCAAGGGGAAATTGTGGGATTGCTCGGCCCCAATGGCGCGGGCAAAACCACCACGTTTTATATGCTCGTTGGGCTCATCGAGCCGCAGGTCGGCAAAATCCTGCTCGATGGCAAAAACATCACGAGCATGCCCATGTACAAGCGAGCGCGCGCCGGCATCGGATATCTTTCGCAGGAGCCCTCGATCTTCCGGAAGCTGACCGTCGAAGAGAACATTCTGGCGATTCTGGAGACCCTCCCGCTCTCCAGGGAGGAGCGTACCTCCCGCCTTGAACAGCTCCTCGACGAACTCAGCATCAAGCATTTGCGCCACAGCAAGGCGTTCCAGCTCTCCGGGGGGGAACGCCGACGACTGGAAATCACGCGCGCGCTGGTCACCGAGCCAAAGTTCATGATGCTGGATGAGCCATTCGCCGGTGTGGATCCGATCGCCGTGCACGATATTCAAACCATCGTGGCGGGGCTTCGGCATCGCGGCATTGGAGTCTTGATCAGCGACCACAACGTGGAGCAGACGCTGGATATCGTCGACCGCGCATACATCATGTTCGACGGACAGGTGAAAGTGTCTGGGACTGTTCGCGAACTGGTCTTGAACGAGACGGTCGCCGAGGACTATCTCGGCCCGACCCTCGCCGCGCGTTTGCGGTCTCGGCTCACCGAAGACGTCTCTGAAGCGGCGGGCGCCCCGTGAGAACCGGGCTGCAGCAGACGACGGGGCTCCGTCAGGAGCTCAAGATCAATCCACGCCTGTATCAGGCGATGGATCTGCTGTATATGCCCTTGCTCGATCTCCAGCAGCACCTCAAGCAGGAGCTGCTCACCAATCCGTTCCTCGAACTCGTCGAACCAGAAGACGAGGACAGCGAGTCCGCCGACGACGAGGCACCGGAGGCAGAGGATCTGGCGGAGCCCGAGGTCGCTGCCGAGGCTGAACCGGAGAAGACCGGAGACGATGAAGTCGACTGGGAGGCCGTGCTGCTCGACGGGTTCGAGACCGGTGGCATGCGCGAGGAGCACGAACAGCGTGAGTGGATCGAACCGGTCACGGTGGATACGAAACACCTGTCGGACCATCTCACCGAACAGCTCGCGATGCTCGAGCTCTCGCCGCGTCTGGCGTTCCTCGCTGATGAATTCGTCGGCAACATCTCCGACGACGGGTATCTGGCCTGTCCGGTGGATGAGATCCAACGCGGCGTCAACGAGCTGCTCGGCCGCGAAGCGGAAGAGCGGGACAGCGACGTCGAGGTCGCACCGTTCAGCGACGACGAGATGCGGGCCGTGCTGCAGGTGGTGCAGGAGCTCGATCCCCCCGGCGTCGGTGCGCGGGACCTCCGCGAGTGCCTGCTGCTGCAACTGCGCACCGCCGGGCTACGCGAGTCACTCGCCTATCGACTGGTGGAAGAAGCGTTTGAAGAACTGATCGCCCACCGCTGGAGTGAGCTGTCCAAGCGCTTCGGCATCAGTGCGCAGGATGTGCAGGGCGCCGCCGATATGATCAAGCAGCTCGACCCCAAGCCGGGCCTGCGCTTCAGCGCCGGTAGCGACAACTACATCATTCCCGATCTGGTGGTCGAGAAGATCGACGGTCACTACCACATTTTCCTCAACGATGGGAATCTGCCGCGCCTGAAGCTGTCGCGATCCTACCAGGATCTCGCGCGCGACAAGAAACGGTTTGATGCCGAGAGCAAGGACTTCATCGCCAGCAAGCTGAACTCCGCCAATTGGATGATTCAGGCCATCGAGCAGCGTCGGCAGACCATGTTGAAGGTCATGCACTACATCGTCGATCGGCAGCGCGAATACTTCGAGCGCGGCGTACAGGGGTTGCGGCCGCTCACCCTGCGTGAAGTCGCCGAAGCGGTGGGCATGCACGAATCCACCGTCAGCCGCGTCACCAACGAGAAGTTCGTGCAGACCCCACGCGGCGTCCTGCCACTCAAGTTCTTCTTCTCGTCCGGGCTCTCGACCTCCGACGGCGACGACGTGTCGGCGCGCGGCATCAGAGACCAGATTCAGAAGCTGGTTGCCGGGGAAGACACCAAAAGTCCGCTTACCGATCAGGCCATCGTGGAGATTCTCCTGGTTACCGGCGTCCAGATCGCGCGGCGGACCGTCGCCAAGTACCGCGACCAGCTCGGAGTGCTCCCCGCTCGGATGCGCAAGCGCGTGTGAACCCGGGCGCCGTCGCATTATTATACCTCGTATGGCAGTGACCACCCGTCCGGAGACCTCCGCCCGACGCAGCGCCACCCGCGCGCGCCTCCGCGTTGACGTGAGCATCCTCGTGCCCGCCAAGGACGAAGCGGGCAACCTGCCGCTCTTCCTCGACTTGTGTGACGCCATGATTCGTGCGCAGCACGCGCGCTACGAAGTGGTGGTCATCGACGACGGATCGACCGACGAGAGCTGGTCCATTCTTCACGCCCTGCAGCAACAATACCCGTTTCTGCGGCCCGTGCGGCATCGGGCCCAGCGGGGCATCGCGGAGGCGCTTCGGAGTGGGTACCTGCACGCGCACGGCGACATTCTCGTCTTTTATCCGGCAGATCTCCAGTTCAAGCCGGAGGATATTCCCAGCCTCGTCGGACCCATTCTTGCCGGCGAATCGGATATGGTGACCGGGTTCAAGCAAGGCAAGTACGAAAAGGCGTTCGTCTCGAGGATTTACAACGGGCTCAGTCGGAGCCTGTTCGATATTCCCGTGCGCGACCTGAATAATGTGAAAGCGTATCGCCGCGAGATCATGGCCGCCTTACCCATGCGTCCGGATTTTCACCGGTACATGATTGTGATGGCGGCCGCGCAGGGATTCACTGTCACTGAAGTGCCCATTCCGCTCTACGCCAGGCACTCGGGCCGGTCAAAGTTCGGACTGTCGCGCATTCCGATCGGCGTGCTCGATATGCTCGCGGTCTGGTTCGAGTTGCGGTTCGGTCAGAAGCCGTTGTTGGCGTTCGGCATGCTCGGCGTCGCACTGTTCGCCGTTGGCGTTCTGGCGGGAGTGAGCGCGCTTGCATGGTTGGTCATCACGGGAAACGGGCAACGCTGGGTGTGGACACTGATCCAGACCTGCCTCATGCTCGGCTCGATCTTTTTCGCCACCGGTTTGTTGGGCGAACAGATTGCGCAACAGCGCGCCGAGGTGCGGGAGCTGCGGCGTGAACTTGATGACGTCGCGATGGATGTTCAACTGGCGGAAACCGGGCGCACCAACGATGTGCCGACCGATCGCAGTCCCGCCGACCGCTGAACACCGCGTCCGACATTTCGCCGAGCACCTCGTCCGTGCGAGTGCTGTTCGTCACGCATAATGTCCCGCGATTCACCGGCGACGCGGCGGGTTCCTTCGTACTCCGACTCGCCGTCGCCCTGCAGAGCGCGGGCGCGATCGTCGACATCATCGCGCCTGGCGCCCCGGGATTGTCGGAGCGGGACGTGCTAGAGGGTGTCAGCATTCGACGGGTTCGGTACGCGAGCGATGCCCGCATGACACTGGCCTACACCGGGAACATGGCAGAAGACGTTCGCGGCTCGTGGAGCGGGCGCGCAGCGCTGCTGCAATTACTCGTGGCGCTGCGCCGCGCCACGCGTGACGCACTCGATGCCGCGCACCGCGCCGGCACGCCCTACACCATCATCCACGCCCACTGGTGGTTTCCGGCGGCGCTCGCACTCTGGGGACTTCGCCGTCGGCACGATCCGCCGCTCGTCATCACGATGCATGGCTCCGATGTCCGACTGACGGCCCGTACCCGCTCAGCCCATCCGATCATGCGCGCGGTTCTCGACGGCGCGGCTATTCGTACTGCGGTCTCGCAGTGGTTGGCGGACACCGCATCACGAATCGCGCCCGACGGCGCGATCCATGTGTCGCCGATGCCGGTGGACACCCGGTACTTCGATCTCCCCACGCCGGAGCAAGGGGGTGCATTGGCCGACCGCGTACGCGAGCCGCGGGTTTTGTTCGTCGGACGCCTCAATGGGCAAAAGGGCCTCGCGGATCTGCTCAGAGCGCTGGCTCGTCCTGAGCTTGACGGCGTTGCGCTGGACGTGGTCGGCGAGGGATCCGAGGGCGACTCGCTACGGGCGGCCGCGAAGCAGTCAGGCATCGACGTTCGCATCACGTGGCATGGCGCACTCACGCAGCCGGCGCTCGTCCCGATGTATCAGCGCGCCGCTCTCGTTGCCGTACCCTCCCGCGAGGAGGGGCTCGGGCTCGTGGCCGTCGAAGCCCAGCTGTGTGGTACGCCGGTGGTGGCCTATGCCGAAGGTGGTCTCCTCGACGTCGTTCGTCCTCAAGCCGGAGGTACGCTGGTCCCGCCGGGCGATCACATCGCGCTGGCCGTCGCCATCGCCGGCTTACTGCGTGATCCCGTCGAGGCGCACCGCTCCGGCGAGGTGGCGCGCGCGGACATGCGAGCGCGATTCGCGCCGACGGCCGTAGCGGCCCGCTATCTCGCGCACTACCGCGAGGCTTCCGCATGAGACGCGTCCTGCATCATCCGGTTGTCCGGTTCGTCCTGCTGGGCGTCACGTTCGGATTCATTGCGTGGGCCTTGGCGGCGCAATGGGACACAATGCGCGCGGCGGCTCAGGATCTGAAGGTCGGCTGGGGCTGGGTGCTCGCCGCCAGCTCCGTGGTCCTCGCCACGTATGCCCTCCTGATCCAGAGCTGGCGGTTACTGCTCCGGGGATGGGGCGGGGAGCTGTCCTACGGCAAGGCCGTTCGAGTATGGACCATCGCCAACCTCGGACGCTATCTGCCCGGCAAAGTCTGGTCGATCGGCGCGCTCGGCGTGATGGCATCCCGCGAAGGGGTATCGGGCGTCGCGGCTGCCGGTGCGGCCGTTCTCGGTACGGTGCTCAACATCGGCGCGGGATTCGCCGTGACGGTGATCTTCGGAGCCGAAGGACTCGATAGCCTGTACCCTGGTGTACGACGGATCGCCATCGCCGGCGCGATTGCGTTCGGCTTTAGTGTCCTGGCCCTTCCGCTGGTTCTGCCCACCGCGCTTAATCGTCTCGCTGTGTGGCGAGGTCTCCCGCTCACCCGAGAACCGTTACGACCATCGGTCATCTGGATCGCCGCGGCAATCAATTGTGTCTCCTGGATTGGATACGGCGTGGCCTTTGCGCTTTTTTCGCAAGGCGTCACACCGCGAATCAGTAGCGATCCGGCGCTCTTCATCGCAGTTTACTCCGCTTCCTACCTCGTCGGCTTCCTCGCCCTCTTCGCGCCGGGAGGTATCGGAGTCCGCGAGTACGCACTCGTTGCCCTTCTTGTGGGGCTGGGAGCGGCGGGGAATGGAGAGGCGGTGCTCTTGAGCGCAACGTCCCGACTTTGGCTGACGGCGCTCGAAGTACTACCGGGCACGATCGGCCTGCTCCTCCTGTCACCAGCGCAACGTGCGACATTAAAGCGCGCCGGCTGAGACATCCGCTCCGGATGTCACAGCCGAACACACCTCCTGACCTCTTCATGGCTCGAACCGACACGACGAACCTGACCACCAACGCCCCGCGATATCCGCTGGCGTGGGGCGCGCTCGTCTGCGTGATCGCCACACTGTTGTTGGCGTGGCCGGCGCTCGGTGGCGCGTTCCTGGTCAATCCGAATTCCGACCAGTACATCGCCGGGTATGCGTTCCGTGAATTTGCGGCGGCGTCCCTGCGGAACGGACAGGGATTTCCGCTCTGGAATCCGTATCAGTTCGGAGGCATGCCCTACGTCGCCGCCATGCATGGCGACATTTTCTATCCGACCTTCCTGCTGCGTATGATCCTCCCCACGGACGTCGCCATGACGTGGGGGTTCGTGGTGCACATGTTCTTCGCCGGCTTCTTCACGGTAGGATTTCTCCGCGCAGCCGGTGTCAGATTCCAAGCAGCGTGCATCGGCGGTGTGGCGTATCTGCTGAGCGGCGCCGTAGCGTCGTATGCGTCACCGGGACACGACGGAAAACTCTTTGTCAGCGCCCTCCTCCCTGCGGCACTCTGGGCGCTCATCCGCGGTATCCGTGACGGATCACTCGCGGCATGGGGCGCTCTGGCCATTGTGGTTGGCTTGGCGGTGCTTTCGCCGCACCCGCAATTGCTGCAATACATGCTGCTGACGTCGGGTGCGTTCGCCCTCTGGGTCGCCTTTGGCGCCCGCAGCATGGCCAGCGACTCGACACCGCTCACCGCCGCGCCGTCCGGATCCATTGTA
>Ga0105045_10002441_pt1 | contig 15680 bp, 13 predicted proteins | sample MAT02_FD_78089 | JGI IMG/M metagenome (GOLD analysis project Ga0105045, IMG submission 78089) | Freshwater microbial communities from Lake Fryxell liftoff mats and glacier meltwater in Antarctica - MAT-02 (megahit assembly) | ecosystem: Environmental > Aquatic > Freshwater > Ice > Liftoff...
CCCGAATCGTCGCCGTCAGCAGCTGATGCAGATCATCGCACTCAGCTCGCTTCTCGGTGCGTGCCGCACGCGGGGCGGCGCGCCGGCTGTCGAGGTCAGCGAGGCCAGCCGGATTCGGAGCATGCCTGCGACGCTGCCCGCCGACGAGCAGGCCGCGACGATCTCGAGTGGACCGCCGTCCACAGGAGACACCGTCGAGTATCTGGTGCTCATTGCTGGACGTCGCGTCGGGCGGCTCAGGCAGTGGCCGGACACGGCCGGCAGCGTCACCACGAGCTACGGTTACACCGACCGTGGTCTCGGCCCGTCGCTCATGCAATCGCTCCGGATGGACAACGCGGGGATGCTGCCCGTCGCCATGCTGATCAGCGGCACCAGCGATCTGAAGTTCCCCGTCCGTGAGACGCTGCGCATGACGGGTCCGCTGCTCACCTGGCGCACCGAGCACGTCGCCGGACGCGGACAGCCCGGATCCGGCTACTACCTGCCGTTCGATGCACTGCCCACCGACATCGCCGCACTCGCCAAGGCGCTGCAGCGAACGAAGTCCAGGTCTCTGGCCATCCTGCCTGAGGGCCGGGTACAGCTGACCACCGGAGCCGCGAGACAGGTGTCGGCTGGTGAGCAGACGATCCGCGTCGCCCCGTTCCAGCTCCACGGACTTGGCCTGACCCCGACGACCGTCTGGCTCGACGCCGATGGGCGATTGTTCGCCAGTGGCGGCAGCTTGCGGATGGTCATCCGGCGCGGCTTCGAGTCTGCGGCGAGTGAGATCATCGCGGCGGAGCTCGCGACATCGCGCATCCGCGACTCGGTGCTGGCCGCGCGCCTCGGCCGTACGCCGCGTGGTCTGGTCGCGATCATCCATGCCAACCTGTTCGACGCGGTCGAGCGGCGCATGAAGCCGTCGCAGACGGTGATCGTGCGCGGCGACCGGATCACCGAGGTCGGCCACGACGGCGCCGTGTCGGTTCCGGCCGGCGCCGAAATCCTCGACGCCGCAAATCGCGCGCTGCTGCCAGGCTTGTGGGACATGCACGCGCATGTGCAGGACGACGACGGGCTGCTGCACCTGGCGGCCGGCGTGACGACCGTGCGCGACATGGCAAGTGTCAGCAGCGAACTGCTCGCCCGTCGCAGCCGATTCGACAATGGTTCGCTGCTTGGCCCGCGCATCATCGCGTCTGGCGTGATCGACGGGCCAGGTCCGTACGCGGGCTCGGGCAGGGTGCTCGTCGCGACACCCGACGCGGCGCGCGCAGCGGTGGATGCGTATGCCGACATGGGCTACCAGCAGGTGACGGTCGCTTCGTCGCTGCCGCCATCGCTCCTGCCGGACGTCGTGCGCGCGGCGCACCAGCGCGGCCTGCGCGTGAGCGGTGATGTGCCGTACGGCATGACGGCCGAGCAGATGGTGAAGGCAGGTGCCGACGAATTGCAGCATGCGAACGTGCTGTTCCTGAACTTCCTCGCCGACTCGAACATCGACACGCGTACACTGGCGCGCTTCACATCGGTCGCGCGATACGCTGGCAGCGTGGATCTGAAGCGCGACGCCGTCACGCGCTTCATTGCGCTGCTCAAGGATCGCAATGTCGTCGTGGACCCGACGCTCAACGTGTTCGAGCAGCTGTTCACTGCGCGTTCTGGTTCATACGACAATGCATCACTGCCAATCGCGCAGCGCTTGCCGCCCATTGCGCGGCGCAAGCTGCTTGCCGGCGGCTTGCCCATCACGTCGGTGCAGGAGCCCGTCTACCGTGGCAGCTTCATCACCATGGAGCGCCTGGTGCGTGCGCTCCACGAGGGTGGCGTTCGCCTCGTGGCCGGCACTGATGCGCAGGCAGGTTTTTCATACCACCGTGAACTCGAGTTGCTCTCCGAAGCGGGGATCCCCAACACGGAGATCCTCTACATCGCCACACTCGGTGCATCACGCATCATGAAGCACGACACGGAGCGAGGCAGCATCGAAGCCGGGAAGATCGCCGATCTCGTGCTCATCGACGGTGATCCATCGCAGCGGATGCGCGACATCCGGCGCGCAGAAATCGTGATGAAAGGCGGCGTGATGTACCTGCCCGACTCGCTCTATGCTGCGGTCGGCGTCAAGCCCGCAGCGCGCAAGGGCAGGATACCCACGCGTGAAATTCGCGCTGAGGATGTCGTGTGCCGCAGTCGCGTGCAGGCGGTGAAGACAGGCGAACCGGCGCCACTGGACTGCGCGGTCGCCGACACCATCAGCCCTCGTCCCCGCCGCCCCGCCACTGCGCTGCGCCGTCGCGTGGTGTCTCCGCCAGCCGTCAGGCCCTGAGTGGGTGCGCAGCAGCAGCTGAAGGCGCTGCCGTGCACGCGGACGACGTGGCCAGCGAGTGACGTCTCGTGTCGTCAGTGAGTGACGGCCTCAGACGTCCACATCGTCATCCACCACATCATGCTCGCCCGTTCGCCCTGGCCCGTTCAGCTTGTTGCGCAGCGTGCGCACGCTGATGCCGAGCAGCTCGGCGGCGCGCGTCCGATTGTTGCCGGATGCTTCGAGGGCGCGCTGAATCAGGGCGGCTTCGGCTTCGTTCACGTTCAGCGTTCCGAGCCACACACCGTCGCCGCCGCCATTCGCGGCGCTCATCACCGGTGCCGGTCCGCGGCCGACGATCGGTGTGCCGCGTGGTATGGGTGTCATCACGCTGCTGGCGACATCGAGCCCGTAGCGCGCGGCGTCGAATGCGGCTGGTGTGAGCATCACCTCATTCGAGAGGATCACGGCACGTTCCACGGCATGTTGCAGCTCGCGCACGTTGCCGGGCCACGGATACCGCTGCAGCATCTCGATCGCCTCTGGCGTGATGCCCTTCACGTCCTTCTTGATGTCGGCGGCCGTGCGCATCACGAAGCGATACGCCAGCAGCGGAATGTCTTCCGGGCGATCGCGCAGCGGCGCGATCAGGATCGGGATCGTGCTGAGCCGATAGTAGAGGTCCTGACGGAACGTTCCGTTCGCGGCATCTGCCTGGAGCTTGCGGTTGGTGGTCGCGATGATGCGCACGTCCACGCGGATCGGGCTGGTGCCGCCGACGCGCTCGAACTCCTGCTCCTGAAGCACGCGCAGCAGCTTGGCCTGCAGGTCCAGGCGCATTTCGCTGACTTCGTCCAGCAGCAGCGTGCCGCGGTGTGCCCGCTCGAAGGCGCCTTCCACCCGCTTCAGTGCACCGGTGAACGCACCCTTCTCATGCCCGAAGAGCGCGCTCTCGATCAGGCCCTCCGGCAGCGCGGCACAGTTCAGCTGAATGAACGGCTTGTCGCGACGGTCGCTCTGGTCGTGCAGCGCCCTCGCCAGCAGTTCCTTGCCAGTGCCCGATTCGCCCTGCAGCAGCACGGTGGCGCGTGTCGGCGCGGCCATCGCGACCGTCTGCATCAGGCGGCGCATCACCTGCGAGTCGCCGATGATCTGGCGCTCGTTCCGGAATTCCATCACCTCGCGGCGCAGCGCGTCGTTCTCGCGGCGCAGGCGCACCAGCTCCAGCGCCTGCTCCACCGCGAGCTCCAGCTGCTGCGGCCGAACGGGCTTGGTGATGTAGTCCACCGCGCCGGCCTTGATGCTGGCCACCGCATGCTCGATCGACGCGTAGCCGGTCAGCATGATCAGCGGCACGTCGTATCCTTCGCGCCGCAGCAGCGACAGGAACTCCAGTCCCGAGAGGCCGGGCATCCGATAGTCGGAGATCACCAGGTCGATGTCGCCGCGAGCGAGCACCTGCAGTGCCTCGGGCACGTTGCGGGCGCCGATCGGTGTGTGTCCAGCCTGCTGCAGCGTGTCCTCGAGGATCAGGCCGACACTGGGTTCGTCATCCACATACAGGATCGTGGCCATGCCTGGGGAGCTGCGGGTGAAGCCGACGCGTGGGGTACGCCACTGAGCCGGACCCTTCAGCCGGGAAAGGCGTGAATCAGGGTCAAGCGGCAAAACGTTCCGTCCGATACCTCACAAGAGTAGAACCACGCTTCGCGCGTGCAAGGCGCACGGGACAGATGTTTCGGCGCACCGGTGCAACTGAGCTCACCATCGAGGGACGGAAGCGATGCGGGTCACCACGTCACAGGCGCAGCGATCCCAGCTGGACTACATCCAGGGCAACCTGCAGCGGCTGGTGAAGGCACAGGATCAGGCAGCAACCGGCAGGCGCTTCGACCGCGGATCGGAGGACCCCGCCGCCACCGCCGACGTGCTCCGCGCCGATGGCATTCTGGCCAGCTACGCCCAGTTCGCCCGTAATGGCAATCTGGCGATCGCCCGCGCCAGCGAAGAGGACCGGGCGCTGAACAACGTGCAGCTCATCACCGAGCGGGCGCGCGAACTGGCCTCGCAGCAGACGGGGTCCAACTCCACCGCCGCCACCCGCCTCATCGCCAAGGCCGAGGTCGATCAGCTGATCGAGGCGGCCATCGGGCTGGGCAACACCCGGTTCAACACCGGCTACCTGTTCGGCGCGTCGCGCGAGTCCCAGGAGCCGATGGCGAACACGCCGAACTCCGTGCCGCCGTTCGTCACGAATGCCGCCATCCTCACCAATCCGAGGTTCGAGGTCGCCGCCGGACAGCTGTCCACACCCAACCACAACGCCCACGAGATCTTCTCGGACAGCGGCGTGATGGTGGCACTGCGCGACCTCTCAAACGCCCTCGGCGCGAACAATCCGACCGCCATCGCCGCCGCGATCCCGGCGCTCGGCGCAGCCAGCGACGTCGTCGGCCGGCTGCTCGGCGAGACCGGGGCCAAGGTCAACGCGTACGAGACGATCCGGATCCAGATGGCCGACGCGACACTCGACACGAAGACACGGCGCTCGCTGTTGTACGACATTGACCTGAGCGAGGCCGCCGCGAATTTCGCGCAGGCCCAGACCGCCTATCAGGCGGCGCTCAGCGCGGCAAGCAAGGTGATGAACCTCAACGTGCTGGACTACCTGCGATGAGTGCTGCCATGGCCACCGGTGAGCTGGTGCACCTGCAATCCGTCCTCCTCGGCCCGCTCGACATTCGGGCCGACACGCTCATCACCTTCGTTGCCGGCCTGCCCGGCTTCGCACACCTGCGCGAGTTCGTGCTGGTCGAGACTCAGCGCAATGAGCTGGTGTGGCTACAGAGCGTCGACGCCCTGGAACTGACCTTCCTGCTCGCCGATCCGTTCGCCCTCGTGCCTGGCTTTGAAATCGACATCCCCGCGTCCGATCTCGCCGCGATGGGCGGCGGTGATCAGCAGGACGCGCTGCTGGTGCTCGCCGTGGTGCAGCTCGAGGGCGGTGAACCGACGGCGGCCAACCTCCAGAGCCCGATCGTCATCGATCGCATCCGCCGGCTTGGCCGTCAGGTCGTGCTGCCGGACTCGCGCTACGGAATGCAGCATCCGATCACGATCGCGTAACGCGCGCGTCGTGCACTGCGATCGCGCGGCTCCGTGTGAGGCAACGGTGGTGCGCCTGCGCCGGGCAGACGACTTCGCGACGTGAGCCTGAGTGTTCGTGCTCAGGCCGGCCCGAGCTCCGCACCGCTCAGCGCTGCGCTGACATTTGTCAGCACACGCGACCAGTCGCCCCGCGCTGTCTGTCGGAAGATGCGCGCGGCTGGATACCAAGGCGTGCTGTTGCCGCATGCAGCCCAACGCCAGTCCGGCACGTGTGGAAGCATGATCCATACCGGAACGCCAAGCGCACCCGCGAGATGTGCGATACCGGTATCCACAGTCATCAACATGTCCAGTGTGCATAACTCACGTGCAGTCGCGAGCCAGTCGCCGAGATGTGGGGTTTCCCATGCGTCCGTTGGCATGTCGTGACGATCCATACCGTGTTGCAGACACACGAATGTGACCTTTGGGTGTGTGCGGAGCAGTGCGTGCAGCATCGACGGTGGAATGGACCGCACGGCGTCATTCCGATGTGATGGATTCCCAGCCCAAACGATACCAACACGTTGCACATGCGTTGCATTGCGACGCGGCGTTCCGGGAATGGTGATGTAGGTCCCGGTGCGGTCGGCGCTCCAGCCCGCGTCGACATCGAGCAGCAGAGGCAACGAAAGGAGTGGCACCCAGAAATCGGTCTGCAGCGGTGTGTTCCGTGCGACGGCATCGAACCCTGCGGCCTGCAGCAGCGCCACGGCATCCGGCTGGCAGGTCACCACGATCTTCGTTGCCGCCTGCAGTCTCGGATGCTTCACGAAGCGCAGGAACTGGAACTGATCACCGACGCCCTGCTCGCCGATCACGGCGATGGAGCGACCCTTCAGCGGCTCACCGTGCCATTGCCGTGCGGAGGTTGCTGGCGTGAGCCTGGCGCGCGACTCGAAGTCGGTCCAGCCACCGCGCGTATCGCCCAGCAGGTGCCGCAGGTATCCTCGCGTGACGCGTGTGCCCGGCGAGTGGGGTCGGATGGTCAGGCTCCGTTCACACAGCTGCAGCGCGCCCGAAAAATCGCCGAGGTCGTGACGGATGAGTGACGCGGTCAGGAGGCAGACAGGGTCGTTGGGCGTGAGAGCGAGCGCTGCGGAGATCTCTGTCCAGGCGTCGTCGGGTTGTTGTGCGTCGCGCAGCGAGGCAGCCAGTGCTGCGGCTGCGGCACCATCGTTCGGGCGTTCGGCGCGCACGCGTCGAAAGCAGCTGACGGCCGCAGCACCGGCTCCCGCCTCCACCAGCGCCTTGCCGAGCGTGAACTCGCTCGTGGCGTCGCGGCGGGCGGCGTGGCGGAGTGCGCGTCGGAGGGTGCTGCGGGCTTCCAGTTCGTGGCCAGCGAGCAGCTGCGCATTGGACAGAATCAAATACAGCTCCAGCAGCGCCGGGGCCTTGGCGACAGCGGCCTCGTAGCACTCCAGCGCGGCGGTCGTGTCGCCAGACTCGGCCGCCGCTGCGCCCTCGACGCACAGCATGAGCGCCGCAGTCTCATCGCAGATCACGTGATGGCTGGTCTGGCTCATCACGTCACGGTTCGAGGGTGCATCGTGGCATACCGGTCAAGGCGTCGACGTGCGCGCGGGCGGCAGCGAGCACGGGAAGCCAGTCGAAAAGGGTGGACTGACGCAGCAGCGTGACGGACCGATACCAGGGCGTGTCGCTCCGGTCCACCATCCAGCGCCAGTCGGGGACGAACGGCACCAGTACCAGTGTCGGCACACCGAGTGCGCCGGCGAGGTGCGCGACCGACGTATCCACGGTGATCAGCAGGTCCAGCTGACAGAGTGCGTGTGCGGTGTCGTTCATGGAATGCAGCGATGCACCCAGATCGAGCACGCGTCCCGCGAGCGCATCGAGCGGTGGGACATTCGCGCCGTGACGCTGCAGACTGACCAGCTGTGCGCCTGATTCGAGCAGCGGCTGCAGAAGCGCAGGCGCGATGCTGCGTCGCGCATCGTTGCGGTGGTGCGGATTACCCGCCCAGACGAGCCCAACGCGCGCGCGTCCGTTCCTGTGCCGGTCATGCAGCGCTTCACAGATGCTCGCCGGGCATGCACCGACGGGCGACAGGTACGGAGTGCCGTGCAGCTGTGTCGGCGTGTTCACGCCCAGCAGGTACGGCAGCGACATCAGGCTCGCATGCACGTCGTGCGCGGGTATCGCATCGGCATCGCTGTGCGCGTCGACGTTGGGCAGCCCGCTGAAGAGCACCTGCAGCGCGGCGCTGCAGCGAATGGTCACCCGTCCGCCGCGCGCGACGACGTCCGCAGCGAATCGTGCGCACATGATCTGGTCGCCGAGTCCCTGCTCGTGGTCCAGCAGGATGTGTCGGCCCTCGAGAGGTGCGCCGTTCCAACTTGGCGTGCGCAACGGCGTTCGCTGCAGCGGCATCTCCGGCACATGCACGCGCTGCTCATGCTCGCGCCACCCCTCATGCCAGCGGCCCAGCATCAGCAGCTGCAGTGCGCGGGCGAAGCGCAGTGCCGGGGCATGCGGCGCACGTTCCAGCGCGGCATCGTAGGTCGCCAGCACGGTGGACCACTCACCGAAGTCCTTCATGATCTCGGCTGAGTTCTGGAGGGCGGCGAGATTCGATGGATCCAGTTCCAGCGCCCGCGAGATCGTCCGCAGCGCGTGCATCGGGTGGCCTGCGGCCTGCAGCATGCCGGCCAGATTGTTGAACGCATCGCTGCGCTGCGGGTGCTGCAGCGTGATGGCGTGGAATGCCTGCACCGCCTCCGCGTACGAGCCCTGTCGGCGAAGCGTGTCCGCGTGACGTACCAGTGACTCGTACCGTGTGGCACTTGTGAGCGGCGCCGGTGGTGTGCGCGGGCGCGGAGGCGTGTGCCGGCGGCTCATGCGCGCGCGCCCGTCGGTGTGAACGCGCACCGGCGATGCCATGCGCAACCATGCGCGGAGATCGCCGCTTCGAGGTGGTGCGTCATGCCGATGGGCTTCGTCGCGCCTGTGCGTGCCACGCGTCGATTCGTTGCGCCACCTGTCGCACGACGGCGCTCCAGTCGCCCACCGCGTCCTGTCGCAGCACCCGGACCGACGGATAGAACAGCGAGTCGTCGCGCGTGCGACCCCAGCGCCACTCCGCCGGGCACGAGACCATCACCCACGTCGGGACGCCGAGTGCACCGGCGACATGCGCCACCGCCGTGTCCACCGACAGCAGCACGTCGCACTGCCGCAGCGCCTGCGCGGTGTCGGTCATGTCGATGCAGTGCGGGGCGATGTCCAGGAATGTGCCGCGCAGTACCGGATCGATCGCATCGAGCTGATCGCGCGAGGCGCCCTGCTGCAGCAGCACGATCTCCACATCCGGCCGTACGAGTGCCGGCAGCAGCGATGCGAGAGGCATGGAGCGCGAATGGTCCTCGGTGTGCAGCGGCGTGCCGCCCCACACGAGGCCCAGGCGCAGCGCGCCGGTACGGGTGCGATGCAGCCGCGCCGCCAACGTGCTGTCAGCTGGTGGCAGCGCGATGTACGGTACCATCGCGCTTCGCATGTCATTGCCAGCGTGCAGCTGATGCGGCAGCGACATGATGTCCACATGTACATCGTGCGGTGGCGCGGGCTTGCTGGTCGGCACGACGTCATCGATGCCGCGCACACCGGTCAGCAGCCGCACGAGTGCCGGCGCACAACTCACTGTGATGCGGCCCGCGCCGGCCTCGCGCAGTGCAGGAGCCCATCGCACGAACTGCACTTGATCGCCCAGCCCCTGCTCGCCACGCACCAGGATGTGCGCACCCTGCAGCGGTGCGCCGGACCAGAGCGGCGAGGTGGGCGGATTGGGGCGCAACGTCAACTCGGGACGTTCCAGGCGACGCTCGTGCAGCAGCCAGCCCTGCTCGAAGTGCTCGCAGGTGCGCAGCAGCATGGCATGCGTGATCGCGAGGTTTCCGTCGTCAGGCGCAACGGTGCGCACCTGGTCGCAGACGGTCATCGCCTCGTCGATTCGGTCGTTACGGTGTAGCAGCTGCGCCAGCACGTTCGCAACGGCCGGGTCGTCGGGCGCCAGCGCGAAGGCATGTCGCGCGATCTGCAGCCCGTCCACCAGTCGATGCGACCGTCGCATGGACTCTGCGGTGTCGCGCCAGACGGTGGCGTTCGTGATCTGCAGCGTGGCCGACGCGAGGAATGCGTTGGCCGCCTGCGCATGATCGTTGATCAGGCAGTACGTCTGCGCGAGCTGCGTGTAGCTGTCGGCGCGGTGCTGGTCCAGGCCGATGGCACGGATCAGTTCACGCTGCGCATCCTGCATTCGTCCGGCGCCGCGCAGCGCGACACCATGCATCGCCGCCACATCGGCGGCCTCCGGGGCGAGTACGGCACCAGCAGCAAACCGTGCGAGCGCCTGCTCCGTCTTCCCGCCGTGCAGCGCGCGTGCACCAGCCGCGCATTCGGCGAGGGCGCGGGAGTGGCGTGTCTGCGCGGCAGGACGCATGGCGGCATGGAGAGGGGCTTTGAGCGGCATCTGTGCGAGAGGATCGGCACGCAAACGGATGCCGCTTTAGCAAGCGCGACCATTGGCTCAAGTCCGTGCCGCTCGTGCCGAGACTCGTGGGGGAGCCGGACACCGAATCGCGGTCCCGGTTGGAGCATGGATGCTCCACAGTCAATCAAGGAGGATTTGTTTCATGCGTATCAATACGAACGTTGGTGCACTGAACTCGACGAAGAACGCCTTCGTGAACACGATGGCAACCGAAAGTTCCATGCGAAAGCTCTCGTCCGGCCTGCGGATTTCGCGCGCGGCAGACGACGCCGCTGGTCTCTCCATCGCCAACAAGCTGCGCGCACAGAGCCGCTCGCTGACGGTGGCTGCGGCGAACGCCGAGCAGGGTGGTGCGATGCTCCAGATCGCGGAAGGTTCTGCGTCGACGATCCAGAGGATCCTCGAGCGTCAGAAGGAACTGATCGTCCAGCGTGACTCCATCGGCAACAACAGCTCGGTGAGCGGCACGCTGAGCGCCGAAATCAACACGCTGACCACGGAAGTGGACCGCATCATCACGTCCACGAACTTCCAGGGTTCCAGTGTGTTCGCGAACCTGTCGTTCCAGGTGAGCGATGGCCTGGCGGGTGGAACGGTGTCGGTGAATGCGTCACTGACATCAGGGACCGTGTCGATGTCTGGCACGTCGCTCATCTCGAATGTGGACGATGCCTTGACGGCCATCAACAGCGTCCTGGCGAACATCGGTGCCGGCCAGAATCGTCTGGACTACACCGTGCAGAACCTGAAGTCCGCCGTGGTGAACGTGAAGGCTGCCGAGTCGACGATCCGCGATGTCGACATGGCTGAGGAAATGGCCAACTACACCAAGAACAACATCCTCACGCAGGCAGCGCAGGCCATGCTCTCGCAGGCGAACCAGAGCTCGCAGAGTGTCCTGAGTCTTCTCCGCTAGTCCTGAAGGACCGTGAATGACGCTGGCCGACCGTGACGTGCAGTACGACGCGGTCGGCCAGCGCACTGGGGAGTGAGCGATCATGGGGACGAGCATCGGCGTGAACGGGCTGGCGTCAGGCGTGCAATGGCGCGATCTGGTTGACCAGCTGGTGGCAGCAGACAAGGCGCGCAGTATGGGGCCGATCCAGACCCGGATCTCGGGTGCGGAAAAGCAGAAGACCGCCTGGACCGAGATGGCTTCGCTGGTGCAGAAGCTGCAGGATGCAGGCAGTGCACTGCGGGTCGGCACGTCGTTCTCGAATTTCGCAGCGACCGTGTCTCCGAGCTCGCAGACCAACCGCGCGCTGATCTCCGCAAGCACCACCGCCGCCGCCCGCCCGGGTTCGTACCGCGTCGAGGTGGTGGACCTGGCACGCGCCGAGAAGCTCAGCGGATCGGTCGTCGCCGATTCGACGGCTGCCCTGGGCATCGCCGGCTCGTTTGCCGTGGCCGGCCAGACCGTCACCATCGCGGCGACCGACTCGCTCGAGGGCGTGCGTGACAGGATCAATGCACTGAATACCGGCGGGACTCCCACCAAGGTGTCCGCCTCGGTGCTCACCAGCGCCGCCGGCCAGAAGCGCCTCGTGCTCTCGGCGGACGGTGTCGGCAGCGCAGGGACTGGCCTGACTGATGGCCCTGAAGGGGTACTCCGCGATCTCGGCTTCAAGGACACGCGTTCACGCTCTGTCCCGTCGTCCGGGCTCGCCGTCGCCGCCGCACTGGGCGTCACGATGCCGCCGCCAAGCAGCATCCGCGTCGGCACCACGACCATCGCCGTCGACCTCGCGCTCGACTCGCTGAGCATCATCGTCTCGAAGATCCGTGCCGCCGGCGAGCAGGCAGAGATACAGTCCGAGACCGTCGGTGGCGTGCAGTCATTCCGGCTCAGCGTCGGCAAGAACGTCACCGCCACCGGCGATCCGAACAGCGCCGACACCATCACGGCGCTCGGTTTCGCCGCCGGCGCGCAGGGCAGCGTCCAGCAGGTCGTCGCGTCGGGCCTCGCATTCCAGGATGCGACGAACAGCCCGGCCGCCCTGAGTACCGCGCTGACGGATCTCCGTGCCGGTGGTGTCTCGCTCGGCGTGAACGTCGGCGACACGCTCACCTTCAGCGGACAGCGTGGCGACGGATCGACGGTCACCACGTCGTTCGTCGTCGGCGGTGCCGACACGCTGCAGACGCTCACCGACAGGCTGAACGACGGCACGACAGGCTTCGGCGGCGGTGCGCGACCGGCACAGGCCTCGATCGGTCCCGATGGCAGGCTGCGACTCAACGACGGCAGTGGTGGTGACTCGCGCCTGCGCCTCGCCATGACCGTCGCGCCCGCATCTGGCGGAACGCCGGCGTCACTGCTCGGTACCTTCGGCACCGAGACCGTCGGGCGCTCGCGCGCGATGGTCGTGGGGTCCGATGCGCAGGTGCGTGTGGATGGCGTGTTGCTCACGCGGCCGTCGAACACCATCGGCGATGCGCTGGAGGGCGTCACGCTCAACCTCCTGCAATCCGAACCCGGCACGGAAATCGGTCTCACCGTCACGCGCGACACTGATGCCGCCGTGAAAGGCATCAAGGATTTCGCGAAGGCATTCAACGACGTCGTGTCATTCGCGGCAGGCCAGCAGCTCACCGGCCAGCCGCTGCAGTCCAACAGCTCGCTGCGCCGCATCCTCAGCTCGTTCACGCAGGCGCTGCGTACCGAGGTGCCCGCCGGCGGCGACTACAGCCGCAGCACGCTGGCCGGCATGACGCTCTCGCGCAGTGGCTCGCTGGATGTGGACGACACGAAGATCCGTGCCGCGATCAACGCCAACCTCACCGGCGTGCAGGCGCTCTTCGGCAGCGCCGGCATCGGCAATGCGATGGTCGCAGCGACGACGAGCGCGGCGCGCGCAGTGGACGGCACGATTCCGGCCTCGCTGTCGAGCATCACCGAGTCGAACCGACGCCTCACGTCGCGGATCAACGAATTGCAGACCCGCATCGATGCACGGCGGGACGCGCTGATTGCGCGCTTCACCTCCATGGAGCTGGCCATGAACAGGCTCCAGCAGCAGGGCAACTCGCTCACGTCGACGATGACGGGCCTCAACCGCTCGAATTGATCGTCGCACCCGTTTCACACACCACCCGCGCAGCCACCCCGTGACCTACCCATCACGCGTCTCGCAGTACCGGGAACTCCAGGTGATGTCGGCCTCGCCGGCACGCCTGATCGTCCTGCTGTTCGAGCACCTCGAAGTCGTGATGCGCCGCGCGCAGACCGCCATGCGCAACGAGCAGGTCGAGTTGCGGGTCGAGAACATTGGCAAGGCCCGCGCGATCGTCAGCGAGCTGCTGACGACGCTGGATATCGAGAAGGGCGGCGACATCGCCATCGACCTCTCGATGCTCTACGGCTTCCTGCAGGGTGAAATGGTCGATGTCGGCATCCGCCGCGATGCCGTGCGCCTGGGCCGCCTGATCGGCATCGTGAACACGCTCAGTACCGCGTTCGCACTGGCCGCGAAGCAGGTGGACGAGTCAGCTGCCGCACCGCTGGCCGCCACGGCCTGATGCGGCATGATCCGGTCGATCCCGAACTGCTCGTCCTCGACCTGCTGGCGCGGGCCGACAGGCTGGCGCTCGAGGCGAGCCTCGCACTGGAAGCGGGCGACGACGCGCGATTGAGTGACCTGCTCGACGATCGCGGCGTCGCCATCGACGCCGCCAGTGCCGCCGCGCGCGCCGCGTCGGCCGGCGTGCTGACCGCCGACGTCACGACGCGCCTGGCCACTGCCATGCGCACGACCATCGCATCGGGCGACATGCTGCGCAGCCGGGCGCTGCGCAGCCGCAATGAAGTCGTGGCGGAACTCGCCGCACTCGAGTCACGTCAGCTCGCGTCACAGGAATACCTTCCCGACACGCCGCACGGCAGCATCGACGTCGTACTTTGACACGTCTGCGCCCATGTTGCCGCCGGCGACGTCGCGCGTATTAAGGACGATGTCACAGACTACTCAGATCTCCAGCCACACGCTGACGCCGCGCTGGACACACGCGATCGACGTCCACGCATTCTCCCGCCACGAGGACCTCTCGTCGTTCGCCGCGATCGGACTCTCGCTGCTCGCCATTCTGCGCGACCAGCCGGTGCCGCGCCCGGCCGTGCCGCTGGCCGACGCGCCGCGACGCACGCCGGAGCGGCCCGTGACCACTCCAACGCCGACGCCCAGCCCGCTGCACGTGCCCCAGGAGGAGGAGGACCGGATGCAGTGTCAGGCCCGGTCCGCCACGGTCTCGCGAACTTCCTCGCGAGATTGCTAAAGTTTCATTTGTTTTCGCCGATACCCTCCCTACGGAGGTAAACAACCATGCAGATCAACGGAAAGGGCAGGATCGATCCGAGCGCACTCAGCATCGTCAGGCCGGGTGCAACGGAGCGCAGCGCGCCGACGAGGCGCACGGAAACGGTGGCATCGACACCGGAACGTCCGAAGCAGGACACGGTGACATTCAGCGACGAGGCACGTGCGCTGGCCAGCGGATCATCCACGCGTGCCGCGAGCAGCACCGAACGGGTCGAGGATGTGAAACAGCGGGTCATGCTCGGCGCCTACAATACCGCCGAGATGGCCGGTGAAGTGGCCAGGCGCATCCTGCAACGCGGCGAACTCTGAACGAGTGAAGGTCGCAGTCCAACGCGAGGGTCATGAACGGTCGTGCGGCAGCTGCTGCGTGACCGTTCATGGTTTTCGCCACTGGACACGACGACACCATCATGACCTGTCGACATGCGCGTCGTGACTGCGCGCCACGCAAGCGCGCGGCGGGACATCGATACTCGCAGATACGCGAAGGCAGTGGCCAAACGCGTACTCAAGACGCGCACGTATCGGACGACACTTGTACGCGGGACAGCATCGACCTCGAACGCTGAACGGCACTGCAGCCGTTCCACCAGACTGGATCATGCGCATCGTTGCACATGGTCTTCCACCCGTCAACGGCAGAGACGCGACAATGAAGTTCCTGGTTGTGGATGATTCAGCAACGATGCGCCGGATTGTGGTGAATTCCCTCCAGCGCATCGGCTTCACCAACTGCGTCGAAGCTGCGGACGGCGTCGAGGCCCTCGCGAAGTTCGACAGCTCCATCGCCTTCGTCATCACCGACTGGAACATGCCCAACATGTCCGGCACGGAGCTGGTGCAGGCGCTCCGGCAGCGTGACGATGGCCGCACGGTGCCGGTGCTGATGGTCACCGCCCGCAGCGTGCGCGAGGACATCATCACCGCACTCGAGGCAGGCGTGAACAACTACATCGTGAAGCCCTTCACGCCGGCCGTGCTGAAGGAAAAGATCGAAAGTCTCATCGTCACACCGGCGGCTTGATCATGGCAAACGAACGAGCCTCAGACATCATGTACGACACGGCATCGACGCTGCGCCTGCTCGATGCGGAGCTCGGCGAACTCGCTCCGCGCAGGCCGGCCGAGCCGTCAGCCGCAGCGCCGGCATCATCCACGGCCGCGGCGGCCGCCGCCATCGGTGCCACCGATCGCGTGCTGCCGCTGCTCCCCGCGCTCTTCGTTCGCGCCATGGGTGAAGTGCATTCCATGCTCGCCTCGATCCGCACGGGCCGCGAACACATCCGCGTCGCCGCGACCGAGCGCCTCGCGCACACCAACGAGAAGCTCGACGAGGTCTCGTCGGCCACGGGCAAGGCTGCCCTCGACATCATGGATGCGCTCGACCGCGCCATTGCCAAGGTCGACGAGCTCG
>Ga0105045_10002442_pt1 | contig 15678 bp, 15 predicted proteins | sample MAT02_FD_78089 | JGI IMG/M metagenome (GOLD analysis project Ga0105045, IMG submission 78089) | Freshwater microbial communities from Lake Fryxell liftoff mats and glacier meltwater in Antarctica - MAT-02 (megahit assembly) | ecosystem: Environmental > Aquatic > Freshwater > Ice > Liftoff...
GACTCTTGGAAAAGGGTTAAGAGTTAGGTGCTATCAGTTTAGCAAGCCAGGGAAGCCCAAGTAACTCGGCCCGCAAATCCTCAAGTGAATCCTTGTTGGGAATGATATCGGTGGCGAACTGCTTTTTGACTTCCAGTGCGAGCTGTGTTTTTTCACGAACGACCAATTCTTGTTCGCTCCAACCTCGACTTTGAATATTCGCCAAACGCATCTTCAGGGGAGTATCGATGAAGATAATCTTGTCACACAACGATTGCCAACCAGCTTCAATCAAAAGAGGTGCATCCAGGACCAGAAGTGATTGAGTACCATTTTCTCGAACTGCCTCAATTGCCTGCTTCGCTTCTTGAAAGATGACGGGGTGTAGGATGGCTTCCAGTTGCGATAGCCGGTCGCTCGGTCCAGAAAAGAAACACTTTGCGAGAAACTTCCGATCCACCGCTCCACGAGCATCCAAACACTCGTTACCAAATAGTTTGACAATTTTCTCGCGAATATCCTCTCGGTTTAGCAACCTATGCCCAATCTGATCTGCATTAAAAACAGACGCGCCCATCGATTCGAGTATCCTTGATATTTCGCTTTTGCCTGAAGCGATTCCTCCAACGATTCCAACAACCAAACCATGGGCTATGTCTTCTCGAGAGGGCTTGCCCTCAGCGGGCAATAGGGGCTTGCCATGCTGGGAAATGCTAGACATTGCGGCCTGGGTAATATATGGCAGTGTGTGGTGAGGGTTTCAACGGTTTTTCAGTCGAGTCCGGTGAAGGACGTTGCTGGATTCAGTCGAACCTTCATTGTAAGTCGATCCCCGATGGTTTTGCCATCGGTCCACCCCTTAGGATCGACTTTTTTGTACACGTCTTTGCTTAGGGTGGTCATAATGGGTCAAAATCGAAGCCAAAGTTGCTCGAAAATTGGTTTTGCTGCTCTCGTCGCGACCGGCTTGATAACGAGCCGTGGATTAGCCCAGGAGACGGCGAAAATTGATTTGCAGCCGATCAACTACTCTCTTGACCGAAGCATCACCCCGTTTTCTTCAGCCGGATTGATCCGCTTCCTTGAAGAAGGCGTTGATTATAACTCGACGGCGCCGCAAACAACGGAAGATGTTGCGACTTCGACTCTCATTTCTGAGGAACAAACCAGGTCCCGACAGCCCGACGGAACAGGTTTGACTGACAGCCCCGGATACTCCGAGCCATTCTCGGGGCCAATTACTTTAGCGCCGTTAGTTACCCCAAACACTATCACAGCAGGGATCGGCACGAACGCCCTTCCTGAAGACATGGTCAACGGTCGGTTGCCTAAGCCAATAGCTCTTCCTACCGGTACAACTCGCGATAACCCACCTCTTACATCAACCAAGACTTGGGTTCCTGGTGGGTTTTGCCGTCAACCATTGTATTGGGAAGACCCCATGCTGGAACGACACGGGCACCAGAGTCACCCCATCCTGCAGCCCGTATGCTCGGGAGCTAAGTTTTATGGAACCTTTCTAGTGCTTCCCTATCTAGCCACGCTCCGGGATCCATTGTCCGACGTTCATACCCTAGGCTCTTATAGTCCCGGTTCTCCCGCTCCGGCCCTCAGGTTTCGACCGCATTACGATGCGAAGGCCATTCGGAACCAAGTCATTATGTCAGGCGCAGCCACCGCGATTTCGGCTCCGTAGGGTCGTTTTTCAAGCGTACCTTCTTACCATGCCGCCTGGCCAATTTTCGATAAACCGATTAGGCCCTTCTGTTTTGTTGACCTCAGACCACAAGCTGTCTAAACTAAAGGTATAGTTGTCGGACGTATTGCTCGAAACAGGGTAGCAGCCCGAATGTCAGATCTAGGAATACTTGTTCCCACCGGAGGTGGTGAGGACTTACCACTAAAACGTGATCGAATCCTTATCGGTCGACGTGACTCTTGCGACATCGTTCTTCGTTTTCCCAATGTCTCGGGACAACATTGCAAGCTAACACTCGAAGGCGGCTATTGGTTCGTCAAGGATTTAGAAAGCCGCAACGGAACGAAAGTAAACGGGTATCGCGTAGTAGGCAGAAAACGTCTTGATCCAGGAGTAATCCTGTCTGTTGCCAAGCATCAGTTCGAGGTCAAGTATGACCCTGAAGTTCTTGGCGCAACAGGTCCACCACCGGCTGATGATGATCATATTGAAGGAATGATGCGAACGTCGCTGATGGAGCGAGCAGGACTTGCTCGTCGTAGTGATCAAGAACCTTCGAAAAATAAACGTCCTGAAATAGACTAGTCGACTCAAAAAAAATTTGGGTCGTTCTCGCGGCAAACTGGAATCTCAACCTGCTGTTTCTAGCTCGTCATGAACGTATCTTCGTGCTCGTAGCCTGGAGCGCAGCAACATAGCAACTTGAGATCGACTTGGCCGTCATTGTGAATCCAATGCACCGTGCCTGGAGGGATTGCGACCGCATCTCCGACATCAATACGACGCACTTCGTTCCCGAGATACATGATCGCCGTCCCGACGAGAATGTAATAAATCTCTTCGGATAGTTTGTGATAATGCGACTCTGTTTTGATTCCGGGCCCAATGGTGGCCTCCGCTAGACTTTGATTGAAAATTCCTGAATTTCGATGAGACAGTAGCTCTCGAATCACTGAACCATCTTTCGTGACGAACGCAGTACACTTTTCAATTTGAACAATATCCATCAATGGGCTCTTTTTAAGTGAACTATTTTTTTTTCGTGTTTTTCTCGTCTTTGTCCGCCGAATTCATCCGCCTCAGTACGATTCTGCGGATATCCATCACGGCGACATTCGCTTTACTCCGCGGTCGAACCTCCAACGTGTGTTCCCCTTTGGATAACATAAACGTTCCAATGCGTTCCCCAATGATGCTTTGAAAGTCCCCAGTATCTCGCACCTTGAAGAAGAGTGATTCGGAATCCACCAAGACCTCAACCTTGGAGCCTCCGTTCCCCGAGCCACATCCGTAGAAAATCTCGACTTCATATTCGCCGGTCTCAGGCACAATCAATTTCCAGGAAGCCCAATCGTCGGGATTGGTCCAGTACCCTAGAACATTTTTATAAGTCTCCGGTTCATAACGTAGCTTCTCGCCATAGACGGATGCCTCTATAGCTTGGAGCCGAATCTCCTTGCTAGGATCAGTCACCCTGGGTTCGGCACCAACGACGGCTTCATTCATTGCTTGTCGCCAAGGGCGCAAAGGCTCGGCAGTGCTTAGAAAATTCGTGCTTAGAAAATTCGTGCTTAGAAAATTCGTGCTTGGAACCAACTTCGAAACATCTAAATCGAGGTAAAGCCTCCGGTGCGATTCAGAATCAAAGTCTTCATTGATGGAACATTCTTGAGCGCCAATGGAATACCGCCAATCCCGCATTTTCTCGAGCATGGCTTGAACTCGCTCTGGTTGCTCGGCTGCCAAGTTGCTCGATTCGCTAGGGTCAGCATCCAATTCGTACAATTCTACAGACCCATCTTCGTAGTTCTCAACTAGCTTCCAATCGCCGACACGAAAGGCACCAGATGGACGCCCACCCTGGTTCGTATAGTTTGGAAAATGCCAGTGGAATTCACGGTCAGTCGGCTCGTCAGCCTTTCCCAAAAGACGTTTCTTGATGCTGACGCCGTCGAGTGGACCAACCGTTTTTGCGATGTCCATTGCGGCAATATCCATCAATGTAGGCATCAAGTCGGTCAACATCATAGGTGTCTTACAAACTTGTGGTTGCTGAATCTTGGATGGCCAAGAAACTATCATCGGCACTCGTAACCCCCCCTCGTACACGAACCCCTTGCCAGCTCGAAAAGGCGAATTAAACGTGGCTGGCGAATCGGGGCTTTCCAGTACGTGAAGTCCTCCATGATCACTAGTAAAAACAACGATCGTATTGCCCAGGAGCCCAAGCCGCTCTAGCGTCCCAATGACTTTGCCCACACAGTCGTCCAAGGTTTGCACCATGGCTGCATTCGCAGGATTGAAGGTCCCTTGGTTAAGCTCGACGACTGTTGGATTAACGTTGAGTGCAATATGCGGATTGTTGTGAGGAATGTAGCAAAAAAACGGACTATTCTTCTTCTCTTCAATAAACTTGATGGCCTCTCGGGTGATCGCATACTCACTCTTTCCTCCCTCAAATCGCTCATCTTGATGATTAAAATCCCCAAAGGGCTTTGAATCTGCAGGCGGCTGAAACACTTCATCGAATCCCTGGTTTTTCGGACCGAACTGCCCTTCTCCTAAATGCCATTTACCGAAAATCCCCGTTGCATAGCCGATACTCCGAAGCGATTCAGCAACCGTAGTCTCTTCAACCGGAAGTTGTCCTTCGATGACAGGTTGGACAAGCCTCTGAGAGCGACAGTCCGCACGTCCAGGAAGAAAGTTAGTCAAGTGCAGCCTTGCGGGATGCTTCCCGGTCATTAATGCGGCTCGAGACGGAGAACAAATCGGCTGAGCACAAAAACACTGTTCGAAGCGAATTCCAGTGGATGCAAGTCTGTCGATATTGGGGGTCTTGTGTTCCGATCGCCCGTAACAATTTAAATCCATATAACCTAGATCATCCGCCAAAATAAGGACTATATTCGGAGGTTCTTCGGTTGATTCCTCGCCGTTTGCGCAGCAAACCCACGAAATCGAGAGGAAGGCAAAGATAGCAACCCTGGTGCAAGTGTTCATTTTCATACGATAAGCTCTCGGACTAGAATACGGATGCGACGAAATGTAAACCATGTGAGTGTGTGGGATTTAGAGTCCAAGAAGAGGTGTCTTTGGTATCAACGCGGAAATGGATTCCGGTTACACTTGTCAAGAAGCAAACGTCGCCAGAATCAAAACAGGTCTGCTCAAAACAGAGTTTAGTACACGGAACTATCTCGGATTTGTGGTAAATCAAAGCGTTTTGAACACCGAGATTCTAGCACTTTGAGACCAAGCCGAGACTCCCTTTCAAACAATCTTGCCTGAACCATGTTCAGTCGATTAGCATACCCTTTCATTCCTAATATTTTTCTATGACCTCCAATACAAGCGTTAATATTGTCGAAGCGGACGGCCTACAGATTAACCTAAAGAATCAAACAGTCGCCGGTATTCTCGCATTTTTGTGGCCCGGAGCAGGACACTGGTATCAAGGTCGATACGGAAAAGCAGGGTTATTTTCGACTTGCATACTGGGACTTTTTGTCGTCGGGATGATTCTTGGGAATGGCAAAGTCGTCTATGCGTCATGGGACGCACAAGATTACCGTTGGCACTATGTACTTCAAGCTGGAGTGGGGTTACCGGCCGCACCAGCCGCACTGCAGTGGTATTTCCAGTCCGACAGTGATTCGGCATTGCTTCGAGGCTGGATGGCAAAGCCAGCGTCGGCAAAAGTCCTGTCGGATTGGCATCTCCAGACATCAGCCGGATTCGACTTGGGAACACTCTATACGATGGTCGCCGGATTACTGAACCTGCTGGTAATCTTCGATGCATTTGCCGGCCCTATGGCGATTCCAGGTCACGATTCACGCAACAAAAAGTTGCCCAAAGAAACGACTTGATTCCGACTCAAAGAGTAAACGGTCGTCAAGAAAATCGTCAGGAACCCAAATAATTTGTCGGGCTAGATGTCACTCGCTGTTCGAAGGTAAATCCTTCGGATGTCCTGGTTACCGAAATTCTATCGGGAAGCATCGGAGCACAGTTTACCGAACGATCTTCAAGACTGAAGAAACGGCGGAGCGATTCCCAATGACTGCGATTATAGCCGCCAACGGACCAACGCCGACGATGGTATTCATTAATGATCGCTTGCTGGACGATTTGCCATGGTGTTCTCGTAATGCTGTCTGGTGCTAATTGAAAACAGCGATCGTTAAGATTACGAAGGTTTTCCGAAGCCCAACTTTGGCTCTGTAAATCAATATCGTCAAATACTTCGCCAAGCACACCGGATGCGTTTGCGATCGCGGCTCGCACGTCACGACCATAGTGCTCCTGGATAGCTGGAAGTAGCTGATTACGAATACGATTTCGCGTGTAAAGTCGAGATGCATTGCTACTATCGGTGCGAAAAGACTGTTTATGCATTTGAAGATAATCCAGGACTTCGCTGCGCCAAACATCAAGCATTGGCCTGGCCAGAACGAGATCCTGCCCCAGTCCACGAAACGCTGGCATGCCTCGCAACCCCGAGAGTCCTGAACCACGGAAGAGATTGTGGAGAACGGTTTCAACTTGGTCATCCGCGTGGTGACCTACCACCACATATCGAGCACCCAGATTATAAGCGGATTGCTCGAAGAAACGGTATCGCATCACGCGGAGGGACGCTTCGTCGGTCGACGGTTGATCGTTCATTTGATTCCCCAGCGGCCCTTGCGAGAGATTCGTTATCTCACCTTCTACAAATTTCAAACTGAATCGCCGTGCTAAGTGTCGGACGAAGGCCACATCGGCTTCGCTCTCGGCCCCTCGTAGCTTGTGATTCCAATGCGCAAGTACAAGAGTCGTTGACGTGGGGCAAATACGCTTGAGCGCCAGCACGAGAGCCGTTGAATCGGCGCCTCCACTACATCCGATCACCATGGTTAAATCAGACCATCGTTCCACTGGCCACCGCTCAAGGATTTTACTCTCCAAAGTCATACTACTCATCCAAACCCTCCCCTGGCTTTGCTCGACCCACCCGGAGGGTGGCCTGACGTCACTCTCCCTCTGAGAGAGTCTGCCTGAAAGGCAGCATGTCCCTGATGCGAGGTAGCATCAATTCATTCCTAGATTTTCCGAGACAAATGCCCAGCTATCGGCGGCTGCTTCGATGAGTTTCGTTACCGGGGTTCCCGCACCGTGTCCTGATCGGGTTTCGATTCGAATAAGTACAGGAGCCGAGCCTTGATGCGATTCCTGGAGTCTTGCGGCGAACTTGAAGCTATGACCTGGCACCACGCGATCATCGTGATCGGCAGTCATCACCATCGTCGCGGGATACTTGACTCCCTCTTTCAGGTTATGCAGCGGCGAATAACGATAAAGATTGGCGAACTGAATCTTATCATCGCTACTACCGTACTCGTTCACCCAAGCCCAGCCGATCGTAAACTTATGAAATCGCAGCATATCTAGGACGCCTACCTTTGGCAACGCCGCCGCAAACAAGTCGGGACGTTGCGTTATAACGGCTCCCACCAGCAAACCTCCGTTACTACCGCCACTGATAGCAAGCCGCTCCGGCTGCGTGTATTTGCTGGTGATAAGAAAGTTTGCCGCAGCGATGAAATCGTCGAAGACGTTCTGCTTCTTATCCAGCATACCTGCCTCGTGCCATTCGCGTCCGTACTCACCCCCACCTCGTAAGTTGGGAACCGCATAGACTCCCCCCATCTCCATCCACACGAGATTCGATGGAGAGAAGCTTGGTGTAAGAGAAATATTGAAACCACCATATGCGTAAAGCATCGTTGGATTATTACCGTCTAACTTGAGTCCCTTCTTGCTAGAAATAATCATCGGTATTTTTGTTCCGTCTTTGCTGCTGTAGAATACGCGTGTCGTTTCGTACTGGCTACCATCAAAATCAAGCTCAGGTTTTCGCCAAACGGTACTTGTGTCGTCGGTAAGCGATAATCTGAATATCGTCGACGGTGTGATATAATTTGTGAAAGAATAAAAGGTTTCTTTCGTATTTCGCTGTCCGCCGAATCCTGCCACCGTTCCAAGCCCGGGAAGCTTGAGGTCGCTCATCGGTAGACCGGAAAGATCAACGCGACGCACAAGGCTTGTCGCATCTTGGAGGTAGCTCACATAGAAAACATCTCCCAGCAGAGAGATCCCTTCGATTGCTTCTTCCTTTTCGGGGATTAGCACTTGCCAGTTTTCAGGAGCACTTTTCTCAATATTGATCGCGATCAACTTGCCCTTAGCTGCCTGGTTATCCGTGAAGAAGTAGAGCTTTCCCGAGTCGTTACCAACGAAGCTATATTCAAATTCAAATTCCGAGATCAACTCGATAACTTCGGGCTTCTCTGGAAGCGAGCCACCGGGCAGTTTCATATAAAAAATCAGCTTCTTATCTTCGGTTCCTCGCCAGACTGTGATAATGGCGAACTGGCCATCGTCCGACACGGATGCTCCGAATCCCCATTCCTTCTGATCGTCTCGATGATAGATCATCGTGTCGCTGGACTGCGGTGTACCGACTCGATGGTAGAAGAGTTTTTGAAAGTAGTTGACGCCACTAAACTCTTTCCCTACTTCTGGCGCATCGTACCGACCGTAGAAAAAACCTTTCCCATCTTTGGTCCAAGAGACACTACTAAACTTGATCCATTCGAGCTTGTCTGAGAGGTCTTTTTTCGTCGCAACATCACGGATGTACCAAGTGTTCCAATCGCTTCCGGCTGCGGCTAGTCCGTACGCGAGGTACTTACCGTCATCGCTGGGAACCCATCCCGACAGAGCGACGGTTCCATCTTCACGAAGTGTATTGGGGTCAAGCAATAGTTGTCGAGGTGATTCGATTGAATCGGCCGTATAGAGTACGCTTTGGTTTTGCAAACCATTGTTGTGCGTAAAGAAGTATTGTGAACCGTATTGGATGGGTTGACCATAGCGTTCGTAGTTCCAAAGCTTTGTTAGTCGGTCGCGAAACTTCTCCCGGGCTGAAATCGTATTCAGATATCCAAAAGTTGCCTTGTTTTGCGCTTCAACCCAAGCCGCCGTTTGCGGTGATTCAGTATCCTCCAGCCATCGGTAAGGATCCTTTATGGTCATGCCGTGGTAGTCGTCAGAGACTTCTGATTTTTGGGTGACTGGATACACAATCGATTCAGTTTTCTTGGGCTTCATTTTAGTATTGGTTTCAGTGGTTGTTTGCCCAAGCGAGGAACGATCAGATGAGGTAGACATCAACGCCACGAATAGACTGGCAAAAATCATGGATAGCCGCATCGCTTTAAGCTTGTCATAACGATAGGCACCTAGGTAGACGAACCTTATTCCTGCATTGCGAAGTGGTGTCTCTTTAATCAAGGTCGTGCGCATGGTCTGGTTCCTGTACGGGAATTGTCTGGCTCATATGAGCTTGACGAAGTGTTGAACTTGCGCACGTTAAATACGCGAACAAGCCTATTACGAACAAGATAGTAGAGCGGGCAAGCCAGATCCAAATTCTATTTTCTTGTGGGACGTCAGTCAGATAAATCAAAGACCAAAAATTGGACACCAACCAGCTGAGCATGATCACAAGGAGAAATGAGGGAACTACATATCGAATAACCGGGTAGAAGATCTCTGGAATACGAATTTCGCTTCCTCGAGTCAGTTCCACTCGCATGTTTTTAAGTCCAAAAATCCAAGCAAAAATAATTGTTTCAATCAACGCAAAGACAACCAAAAAGATCGTTCCAACCCATTTATCGTACTCATCCAGGTAACCTTGGCCGAACAGCATGACAATCGGGAAACCAAAGAGGTAAAGCATCGCTCCACATAGGATGGTGCTTTTTTGGCGGGTCCATCCGAATGCTTCTTGCATGAAGGCGATGACCGGTTGACACAGACCGACCGAAGAAGTGATTCCGGCGAAGAAGAGCAGCCCAAACCACATCGCTCCGAGCACCCGACCGAAAGGCATCTGCTGGAAGATGACTGGCATTGCGACAAAGCCAAGATCAAAGGAGCCGCTTGCTGCGATGGCCTGCGTCGCAACTAGCCCGAAACTGGCGACCGCGATGGGAATAGCAATAGTGGCTCCGAGAACGACTTCGGCAAACTCGTTAGTCGTTACCGTAGCAAGCCCAGTCAACGCACAGTCTTCGTCCTTTTTTAGATAACAAGAATAGGCCTGAATCGAGCCGGTACCGATCGAGAGCGAGAAAAAAACTTGCCCCGCAGCGGCAAGCCATACTTCTGGATTCAACAGCGATTCAAAACGAGGCTTCCATACAAAATCCAAGCCAGCCCAAACGTTACGACTCGGTATCGATGGATTGGGCGTTCCCATGCTGAAGACCGCAACGACCAACAGGATCGCAAAGAGAAACAACATTGGCATGGCAAACTTCGCAAGCAGTTCGATGCCCCCTTTGATTCCGCGAGATAGGACATAGCAGTTGAGGGCAACGGTGACAGTCCAAAAGGTTAGTACTGGGAAGATTGACGTAAAATACTTTCGCTCGGCGATGGGCGTTACTCCTTGAAAGTCACGAAGGAACTGCATCGTATGGATACTCTTTAATGGCGAGACAAGAGAAGCTACTTCTTTCTCATCCAGACGGCCGTCCGCGTTGAGATCCAAGCGGACAAAATCTTCGCGGCTGCCTGTCCATTTGTCTGGTGTTATCGCACCGATTCCGTCTCGGGGTTTGTCCTTGAGTGCTTCCACCAATTGGTAATAGGAAATGTTCTCAATTTCTGGGGGCATAGTTGCCTGAAGCGATGCGTCGTCGGGCGTAAAGTACTGGCCCGTCGCGGAGAAGGTTGCATAGGCTAGAGTCCATGATTCGATGTAAGTGTAGTAGATTGCGAAAAGGAGCGGCAAGGACACCCCGAGCGAGCCGATGACCGTGCCCCATCGAGACTTGCTCAGACGACCAAACATGCCTGGCGTCGAATGGTGCCCGAAGATCCCACCGTAACGACCCATCGTCCACTCGACCCACATCAGTGGAATCCCCAGAACCAGTAGGGCGATGAAGTAAGGGACCAGAAATGACCCGCCGCCATACTCGGCAGCCAGTCTCGGAAATCGCAGGAAATTCCCCAATCCGATCGCGTTCCCAGCGACCGCCAGAACCAAGCCTAATCTGGTCCCCCAACGTTCTTTTTCGATTCCACTCATACCATGGCTCCCCACTTCGGCTTGTCAATCTACACGATTCTGGTAGATACTACTCGACTTGACAAATCTCTTTTACCCCAACCAATCCTTTCAGTACATCCGACCAACGCGCCCTACTATGGATTTGCAACAACTTACTCGCGATCTGCATGTAAAAAACGATAGTAAAATTATCATGTTGGTAGCTGATGGATTGGGCGGCCTACCAATGCAACCGGGTGGATTGACGGAGCTGGAAACAGCCAAAACACCCAATCTTGACGCGCTTGCTGCGCGAGGAGTTCAGGGCGCAAGTATCCCTGTCAAACCAGGAATCGCGCCCGGTAGCGGCCCAGGACATTTAGCACTGTTTGGTTATGACCCTCTTCAATACCTAATTGGCCGCGGAGCTCTTGAGGCAACTGGCATTGGTTTTGAACTGAAGGAAGGAGACGTCGCGATTCGTTGTAATTTTTGTACGCTCGACTCGAGTGGTAACATTGCTGACCGCCGAGCCGGACGAATAAGTAGCGAAGAGAGTGCCCCGCTAGCCACGTCGCTCCGGCAAATTAAAATTCCGAACGTGGAAATTTTTGTTGAACCCGTTAAGGAGCATCGATTTGTAGTCGTGTTCCGGGGAGCCGGGCTAGGTGACGGAGTTGCCGACACGGATCCTCAGCAGACGGGTGTTCCACCGCTTGATCCGGTTGCGACCAATGCTGCGAGCAAAAAAACAGCCGACATTGCCAAGGAATTTTTGCGTCAAGCAAAAGCAATCCTCGCCGGGCACCCGAAAGCCAATTTCCACACAATGCGAGGCTTTGCGGCCAAGCCATCACTTCCGTCGTTCAGCGATGTTTATGGTCTTAGAGCTGCTGCGGTCGCAGTCTATCCGATGTATAAAGGGCTCGCCCGGCTTGTCGGCATGGATATTGTCGGGAATGCCAAGACACTTGCAGAGCAAATCGATGTAATGAAAGCGGCATGGGATCAGTACGATTTCTTCTTTATCCATTTCAAGTACACCGATAGTACTGGCGAAGATGGCAACTTCAACGAAAAGGTAAATCGAATCGAAGAATTGGATACAGCGATTCAAAACATCGCTTCGCTCGAGCCAACGGTGTTGATCGTGACTGGAGACCACAGCACACCAAGCTACCTTCAGAGCCATTCATGGCATCCGGTCCCGACGCTGCTCATTAGCGACTGCTGCCGCCCAGATCCCCACAAGACCTTTAACGAAACCACTTGCATCACAGGTGGACTCGGTCATTTCGAGGCCAAGTACCTGATGGCTCTTGCCCTCTCGAATGCAGGACGGATGGGTAAGTTTGGAGCGTAGGGCGCGCGGCAGAGTGAAAACTACCCAACGCTCTTCCAATTCTTGATTATGATGCGAAGGCGTCTGAGTCGGCGTCTTTTCCTTTCCGTATACCTTGATTCGCTCCAATAATGCATGGCCCAAACGCTGTTGAAAAAGAAGACGTACAGGATATTGCTCGGCGAAGGACGATCGGACTGTGGCTCCTCGCTGCATACGGTTTCTTTTACGCCGCATTCATCTTGATATGCGCGTTTTTCGTGAAACAGTTGGAGAAGTGGGAATGGCTTGAAATTTCCGCATCGATTTGGTTTGGGATGGGATTGATGGTCGGTGCGATTGTTCTGGCGTTCCTTTATGGTCGACTGTGCCGCTCATGATTTACGAATCGAATTGGCTGGCAGTCGGTGTTTTCTTTACGATCGTTGCGGCGACTCTTGGACTAAGTTTTTATCTCGGATCCAAAGCGAAATCGAGCTCCGGTTTCTTCGCCGCTGGTGGTTCTATACCTTGGTTTGTCAATGGAATCGCATTTGCTGGCGATTACTTATCAGCCGCATCATTTCTAGGCATCTGCGGAATGATCGCATTTAATGGCTACGATGGATTTCTTTACTCCATCGGCTACTTAGCAGGCTGGGTGGTTGCCTTATTGGTCATTGCCGAGCCACTGAAGCGGATGGGGAAATATACGTTTGCAGACGCTTTGGATAGCCAGTTTGGCTCAAAGGGGATCAAGCTAGTCGCGTCCCTCAGCACCCTGCTGGTGAGTGTTTTTTACCTAATTCCTCAGATGGTTGGGGCAGGGGCACTCGTGAAGCCATTGCTCGGTCTGCCCTATTCGGTGGGGGTGGTCATGGTGGGCGGAATCGTGATCTTGATTGTTTGCACAGCAGGAATGGTTAGCACTACCTATGTGCAGTTCATCAAAGGGGGACTGTTAGTCATCTTCTCGTTGATTTTGACTGTCATGATTCTCAATCGCGGGCTCGAGGTTCGTGAACCTACTAGAAACAAGACCAGCACCAACATTGAAAACATCTCGGATGCAATGGTGGTTCAGAACAGAAATGGTAAGCGTTGGGTCGACGGTCAGATTCAAGGTACTTCGCCAGGTGAGCATGATTTGCAACCAGTGGGCAGAGTTGCTGAACTTCCGAAGCGATTTGCGTCCTCCCAGACCGGTCCGCTTGGGCCGCTTGAATATTTAAGAGTTCTTTCTCAGTCGAAGGTTGAAATCTGGACGGAATCGAAGAGCAGTGTTGATGATTTCCCGACAAGAACCTTTACGCCGAAAGTGATCGATGGACGGGAAGTGCTACAACCCGGAATTCACCCGACGTTCAAGGGTATTCGTAGCAATCGCTGGATTGAAAAAGTCGATTTTATATCGCTGATGGTGGCGCTATTCTGTGGCACTGCGTCTCTTCCTCATATCCTGATTCGTTACTACACGGTGAAGGATCAAGCATCTGCTCGAAAGAGTACTATCGTGGGCATTGCTTCGATCGGTTTCTTCTATGTACTCACGCTTTATATTGGACTCGGGGCCATGGTCAGTGGAGCTTTAGATGTCACTGATCCCAATATGGCAGCGCCGCTTCTAGCGAAATCATTCGGTGCTTGGCTCTTCGCAGCAATCTCTGCTATCGCGTTCACGACGGTTCTTGGAACGGTCAGTGGCTTGATCATTGCCTCAAGTGGAACGATCGCACACGATTTGGTTGGCAGCGTAATGGGAATCGAGCTTTCCGGTGAAAAACAGGTCCGCATTGCCAAGATCGCTTCGGTCGGTGTTGGAGTCATCGCGGTTTTTCTGGGACTACTCTTCGAGGGAATGAACGTCGCATTCCTAGTGGGCTGGGCTTTTTGCATTGCAGCGTCAGCAAACCTCCCATCGCTCGTGATGTTACTTTTTTGGAAAGGCACGACCAAACAAGGCATTATCATCGGTGTATTAGTCGGACTATTTAGCTCTCTCGGGTGGATCCTTTTATGCGCCGATACTTACGCAAAAGTCTACGGCTTGCCTGCAACCGATGCTTGGTTTCAGCTAAGCCAGCCTGGTCTTGTCACTATTCCACTTGGATTCTTGACTGTGTGGCTGACTTCTATCGTGACGAAAAGATCTTCTGGGGCTTAGTTTTTTGCTCCAAAACAGATTTCTCGTCCTTACTCTCTGTCTCGAACCTGTTCAAACAAGCGATCGCAGTCAGATCGAAGTTTCAGCATTTGGTCGGTACTCCACCGCTGTCCAACACGACTTGCGGTATGCAAGGCGGCGATTCCCACGATGGCAAGTATTGGCACGATGCTCATGCAAGTAGACTGAGGATACTTCGCACTCTCTGGTCGACTACATGACAGGCAATGGGTACATGAAGTTCAAACGTAGGCCTGAGGAGAGGTAACGACATCAGAGGTGTCCTTCCGATTCAACTTGAGCTCGAGTCAGCTTTAATAGGTCGCTGGCATCTCGGAAAGCGATACGCTCACTTCATAGCGTTGTCCGTCCCGAAGAATGACAGCCGGTACGGGGCTTCCAGTGGGGGTGAGTCCAACCGTTTGCACAAGGTGCCCGTCATTATCGATTGCCTTACCATCAAATTCCAGAATCAGGTCCCCCATGCGTATTCCAGCTTGCTCAGCTGGCGAGCCTGGCCGCACCGCCTTAACCAAGGCTCCAGTGGTTTGAGTGAGTCCGATTTGCTTTGCTTTGTTGGCATCAAACTGATTGTCCATTACCACGCCCAGATAACCGCGCTGAAGCTGCCCAGTAGATACCAGCTGCTTCGCAACTTGCGTTACGAGATTAATCGGAATCGAAAAACCAATCCCCTCATTCCCGCCAGAGTTGCTTGCGATGGCCGTATTGATCCCGATGACTTCGCCTCGCATGTTCAAGAGTGGACCACCGCTATTACCCGGGTTGATCGCTGCATCCGTTTGAAAGAAATCCTGGATATCAATCGCTCGACTTCCAAGCTCCAAATTACGACGCCCCTTCGCACTGATAATTCCTGAGGTAACGCTGTGTGATAGCCCAAAAGGACTACCAATTGCGAATACGGAATCACCTATCTCGATAGAGGTGCTATCTCCGAGGCGGGCAGGCAGAAGCCCTCGACCTGACACTTGAAGTAACGCAGTATCCGTCGCGGCATCCGATAGAACCCGCTTTACTGCCAGCCGCGTCTTATCGTTTGTCTCAACTTTGATCGCATTCATGGCGGCGGAGTGAACCACATGGCGATTCGTGACAACATAGATATCGCCAAGAATCGACATCAACACGCCGGCTCCTGCTTCCTCGACTCGCTTGGGTTCGGAACGGCCACTGGTAAGTGTAGTCTCTCCGCGTGTTTCCTTGATCGCTTCGATATGGACGATCGACGGAGAGACTACCCGGACGACCCGACGCAAAAGGCTCTGCTGCCGCTCAAGGAATTCAACATCCTCGGCAATCTGTGCAAATTCGGCATCCCTACGGTCGATTGCCCCCACGTCGCTGGGTATCACCGTACTTCGAACCGGCTTACCAAACTC
>Ga0105045_10002443_pt1 | contig 15678 bp, 13 predicted proteins | sample MAT02_FD_78089 | JGI IMG/M metagenome (GOLD analysis project Ga0105045, IMG submission 78089) | Freshwater microbial communities from Lake Fryxell liftoff mats and glacier meltwater in Antarctica - MAT-02 (megahit assembly) | ecosystem: Environmental > Aquatic > Freshwater > Ice > Liftoff...
CAGTGCGCCGGGGGCTGCAACTCGTTTCGGGAGAGAATCATGATCCCGACAGGCAACGGCGTTCAACCGGCCCGATGGTTCGACATCGAAGAATCAGGCGACTATATTGTGAAAGTGGCAGTCGAGCGACCCGACGAGGTCACGGTCGAGTTCTCGCTGCTCGGGGTGGAGTGCCAGTAGTACCGCTAGTCGCGAGGCGTGGCGCGAGTCAGGCACGAGTCGAACCCGTGCGTTCAGCGTCCGGTCACTCGTCGAACGCGACCAGCCACAGCGTCGCCTTGCCCGCCGTCGGGTGACCCTGCTGCTTCGCGACCTCTCGCAGAATCCCGTGCACCCACGGCAAGCTCGCCTCGACGCGGGCTTCGGCGGTGGGATCGGTCGCGGCGCGCTCGACGAGCGCCTCGAGTTCGCGCCGCACGGTCGGAGCTAGGTGCTCGGCGAGCCTGTCGAGGGTGACCACTGCGCCCGCCGGGACGATGATCTCGAGGCCGTCGCCGCCGACCAGTGTCGTCGGTGCGTCGATGTGCAGCATGTCGAGCCTACGCAGCTCGATGACGGCGCCGGCGCGATGGCGTTGGCGTCGAGCGTCGCGCACGAGCGTGGTGTCCGCGGTGTCGCCGGTGGCCACGAGGCGCGCCGCGACGCGATCCCAGGGAATCGGGGCGCGGGCATCGAAGGCGGCCTTCGCCTTGGCCGCGAGCTCCATGGGGACGGTCGCGGACGGCGTCCAGCCCGAGGGCGGCGCGGCCTTGGAGCGCCACGCGGTGTACTCGACCGGCGCCGTCGCGGCCTGACCCTGCACGAGCGCGTCGGCCACACGCAGGTGCAGGTGGAGCCGCGCGTACAGCAGGGCGCGCGCGTGGGGTGCCGCGTCGCTCGGCAGCCCCCGCGCGCGTCGCCAGACGAACGCGGCGAAGGGGGTGCTGTAGCCGGGGACCGCCTCCGCCGCGTCGAGCAGGCCGGTGAGCTCCGCGAACGTCTCGGGCGCGCCGCCGATTCGCGCGCGTGCGTAGGCGGCGATGACCTCGCCCAGATCGGTGTTCGGCTCGGACAGCGTCGTCGCTGCGTCGGCGACGGCGTGCCAGGTGGCGTCGCCGGCATCGGCCTCGCGCAGCCGATCGAGCAGCGAACGCCACCCCGAATCGAGTTCGAGCAACCAATGGCGCTCCGTCGACGCAAGCAGAGGCGACGGGAACTCGTCCACGAAGCCCGCGAGCGCCGTGTCGGCGGCCGGCGGGGGCTCGCCGCGGTCGACGGCGTGCTCCTCCTGGATCGGCTGCTGCTTCGCGGTGCGGACGCAGCCGTCGAGGAACGCGAGCGCGAGCGCTGCGAGCCGCACCGCACTCGCGGCGCCTGGCGACGCGACACGACCACGACCGTCGGACGCAGGGCGCATGCGCGTCGCGATGCGTCGGGTGAGTCGCGCGAGCGGCAGCGGCGGAGCGTTCGCGCTCGCACCGAACGCGAACGCGACTGCGAACGCGTCACGGCGGATCTCGACGCCGTTGCGCGTCTGCAGCCAGCACTCGCGCGGATCGAGCGTCGGATCGTCGCCGGGCCGGCGGAACCGACCGAAGCCCTGCGCCCAGATGTCGCCGAGCCGCCGCTCGCGGATGTTGCCCTCGCGCTCGCGCGGGTCGGTCGTGGTGCACGGCATCACGTCGCCGTTGCTCGCGATGACGAACGAGATCCGACCCGCGCCGCAGGCGAAGGGTTGATCGCGCAGGTAGACGTCGTCGGCGCCGGCGCTGCCCCACTCGTTGCACAGCTCGACGTGGAACGTCGTCCGGCGCCGCCGCGCGAGCTCGACGACCCGGCGGAGCTGCGGCGCGGTCGGCAGCAGCGCCAGGTGCTCGGCACCGCGACCCTCGGGCGCGAACAGGTGCAGACCCCAGGTGTGGGCGCCGGACTCGACGACGATCGGATACAGCGCGGCGAGGTGATCCGCGTTGTCACGGGTGACGGTCGTGCCGACGACGATCTCCGGACAGCCCAGCTCCCGGAGCATGCGGATCGCTCGCAAGGCCGCGGCGTAGCTCCCGGCGCGCCCGCGGAAGCGATCGTGCGCCACTTCGTCGCCGTCGAGACTGATCGCGGCGAGACTGGGTGGGTGCCGGGCGAACACCTCGCGCAGCCGCTCCACGTGCGCGCCGTGGGTGTGGATCGCGTAGGGCACGCCCTTGCCGATCGCATGGTCGATGAGCTCGGGCATGTCGCGGCGCAGCGACATCTCGCCGCCAGCGAACACGAGCGTGGGCGCGCCGAGCCGCGCGAGCTCGTCGATGATCCCCGTGCGCGCCTCCTCGGTCGTCAGCTCGTCGGGCGCGCGCCGGCCCGCCGCCGAGTAGCAGTGCGGGCAGTGCAGGTCGCACGCGGACGTGGCGATCCACTGCACCGCGACGGGCGGACGTGCGAGCGCGCAGGCGTGGAAGAGCGCGGTCTCGGTCTGCCACAGCGTCGTGGCCGTGCCCACGTGAACGGGACGCTCGGTGAACCGCTGCAAGATGCCCACGGGTGGATGGTAGCAGCCGCCCGGGGAAGCCGCGGCGTGGGGGCTGGAGAAATCACGGCAGCCAGCGGCTCGGATCGAGCCAACGACTCGTGCCGAGCGCGGGCCGCTTCGACCCCCGAGCGGCGCGGAAGAACGCATCGACCATCAGCAGGTTCGCGACCGCGGGATACGCCGTCGAGATGCCGCCGATGCCCGCGCGCGCGACGTAGGCACGGGCGCGGTCCGAGTCGCGGTACTGCCCGCGCAGAAAACCGTAGGTCTGCGCCGCCGAGCCGGTCTCCTCGACGTCGAGTCGCGCCGTGTAGGCGGCCTGTCCCTCGGCCGTCTTCGCGTCGCCGAAGGCACGCACCGCGAGGTGGAGCGTGCCGCTGGTCCCGTCCTCTTCCACGTGCGACCACACCGACACCGTCGAGACAGCCGACATCAGCGACAACAGGGCCGCGGAGCGCTCGCGTTCGTGCAGGAGCATGGCGCTGCCCACGGCCTCGACGAGGTTCATGCGCACGTCGGGCGCGTGCAGGCCGTCGAACTCGAGGTGCAGCGCGAACGACGATCGCCCGCCACCGAGCGACGCGGCCATCGGAGCCGGCAGCGCGCCGAGCAGCTCCGGGGGCACGGGCGCGAGCGGCTGTCTGAACAGCCCGTGCACCGCCGAGTCGCCGAGGCCGAGGGTCGCGACGAGCCAGCGATCGGACGCGAGGACCATCGCGCGGGGCTGCACCTCGAACTCCTCGAGCTGCGCGCGCTGGGCGTCGGTGAGCTCGAACTCCGCGATCGCGACCTCGTCGGTGCCGTCGTTGGTGTCGAAGGGCTCGGTACGCACGCCTGTCCCCGGCCACATCGCCTGGAGCGCTCGGGTGAGCTCCGGCGCGCGCTTCACCAGGCGCCGCAGCAGCGCGGGATTCTTCGCGCCGCCGATGAGCACCAGGCCCAGCGGACCGCCGGGGCTCGCGAGCAACCACTCGCCCGAAGTCGCGAGGATCGCGTCGACGACGAGCTCCGTGTCGGGCAGCTGCTCGGCGACGCGCTCGATCGTCGCCCGCGGATCATCGTTCAAGCACAGCAGCGAACTGCCGGGGACGAGCTCGGACATCGTCGTCGGCACCCGTGGCACGCCGAGATCGCCCTCGGACAAGCCGAAGACGACGTGCAGCAGCGCGTCGTCGGCCGTCGCCAGCAGCGGGACGCCGGCGAACTCTCCGAGCGCGCTGGCATCGCGCACCGCGTCGGCGCCGAGCGACGTCGCGAGCGCGTCGCGCAGCTGCGCACCGGTCCCGACGGCGCGGTAGGCCGCCCGCGCGGTGGCATCCGCCGCGCACACCTGGAACCCCGGCCGGTCCGCGAGCGGCCCGCACTCCAGCGGCAGCTCGGTGCCGGTCATCGCGCGAACCAGCGCAGGGAGACTCTGCGGGCCGTCCGCGGCCGCGACGACGACGCGGTGCCCTGCGATCTGGGCGAGCACCACGCCGCGTTCGAGGTGCACGCCGCTGCCGGCCAGGTTCGTGTGGATCTTCGGCAGCGCGGCGAGCACCTCGCCGACGGGGCCCGGCTCGCCGCCGCGTACGAGCAGCGCCCACGGTTCGCGCAGCCCTCGGCTCGCCCACTCCAGGCCATCGAGCAGCGCGAACGGGTCGCGGATCGCCAGCCACGGCTCCGCGTTCGCGGGTACCAGCTCGAGGACCTCGGCGGCCGATCGCGGAGGCGCGGGCGGAACGAACGGCGTCGCGGCCTTGGGCGCGGCCTCGGCCGGTGGCGCGGCCGGTGTCGGCCCCGCGGGCGCATTGCGATCGCCGTACGCGAGCGCGAGACACAGGCCGAGCGGTGCCGCTACGCGCCGTTTCATCCGCGGATGCTAGCACCCGCGGAGCGGAGCATGTTCAGAACAGTCCGCCGAGCCCGTTGCCGATCTGATTGTCGACGTTCACGATGCCGTTGCCGGCCGCGTTCAGTCCGTTGGTGGCGTCGCGCACGACGCCGCGGGCGAAGTCCGTGGCCGCCTGGACGCTCTTCTCTCGAGGTTGCCGCGCCGCGGCTCGGCACGAGGTCCCATGCGGGGTCACGTCCCGGTGAAGTTCGGCGGCCGCTTCTCCAGATACGCCGCCAACCCCTCGGTCGCATCCTCCCCCTCGAACAGCCGCTGCTGCAGCTCCCGCTCGAGCGCGAGGCCCTCGGACAGCCCCACCTCGGCGCCGCTCTGGCACGCGCGCTTGATGAAGCCCACCGCGCGCGACGGTGCCTTGGGTGGCACGAACTCCGCGACCCACTGCAGCACGTGCTCGTGGAAGCTCGCATGGTCGGCGTCGTCCCACACGTGGCTGATGATGCCCATGCGCTCGGCGGTCTCGTAGTCGAACGTCGCGCCAGTCGCCATCAGCTCGATCGCGCGGGCCTTGCCGACGGCGCGGACGAGGCGCTGGGTGCCGCCGGTGCCGGGCAGCACGCCGAGCTTGACCTCGGGCAGGCCGCACTTGCCCGAGCCCTTGCGGGCGACGCGGAGGTCGGCCGCCATCGCGATCTCGAGGCCGCCGCCGACGCAGTGGCCGTCGATCGCGGCGACGACGAGCTTGGGGGTCTGCTCGAGCCGCTGCAGGGTCTCGTTGGCGTGCAGGCAGAAGTTGTACTTGAAGTAGGGATCGGCGCCGCGGAGCATCGCGATGTCGGCCCCGGCGCAGAAGAACTTCTCGCCGGCGCCGCGCAGCACGATGGCGTGGATGGCGGGATCGAAGCGCGCGCGCACGATCGCGGCGTCGAGCTCGGTCATCATCTCGTGGGAGTAGCAGTTCGCCGGCGGGCTGCTCAGCGTGATGCGGCCGATGCCACACAAGGACTCGAATTCGACGAGCGACATGGGCGGAGCATACACTGGGCACGCAGCGATGGCCGGACCCGACGAAAGCCCACACGGGGGCGTGCACGTGATGCCGGTCGCGATCGGCTGGGGTCAGTGCGATCCCGCCGGCATCGTGTACTTCCCGCGGTTCTTCGAGCTGTTCCACGCCGCGATGGAGACGTGGTTCGGCGAGCGGCTCGGCATGCCGTATGACCAGGTCATCGGTGCGCGCAAGATCGGGTTCCCCGCCGTGCACACCGAGGCGGATTTCCGTAGGCCCACGGGCTTCGGCGAGCGCGTCGCCGTCGAGCTGCGGGTCGCCCGGATCGGCCGCAGCTCGATCGAGTTCGTGTACGTCATCCGCGGCCTGGCTGACGCGACCGACGTGCGTGCGGTGGGGCGGACGGTGTGTGCGGTGATGGACCTCGACCCAAGCAGCCCGATCTTCCGCCGTTCGCTCGAGATCCCCGCCGATCTGCGTGCGGCCATCGAGGCGTTCGGCGTGGCCGGCTGACGGGGCTGCGGCGCCGCGACGCCGCGGGAGGTCTCAGCAGGGGTCAGGCTGCGTCCACGAACTAGACGATCGCGAGACACGTCTACGGCCACGCTCACGGGCCGCTGCGCGCAGTCTACGGCGCCAACTGATTGGCTTGCTCGCGGACTCCGCCTCAGCCTGAGTTGACGTCGCAGTCCCAAATGCCAGCAACGTCATCGCCCCGCCGAAACATCCAACGCAGAATGTCTACCAAGTTATCTCTCTCCCCTCGTGACTCCCAGGCTTCCCATGCATCTCCTCGAGTGTCCAGCGTTTGAAGGATGAACATGACCTCAGATTGATCCCCGCATGAGACCTGCAACGGTCGGACAGAGAGCGCGTCGAGTTGCTCAGGGCCAACTCCGAATGCCCGGCGCAGCGGCGCACACGCCTTGACCCGCTGGTCCAACTGCTCGGCGAATAGCTCCGGATCTCGATCATCCCCGCGCAGCGCCGCGACGCATGGATACTCGGTACATTCGACGGATTCGAGCATCGGATCGAGGCCGCAGTCCTCCAATGCAGATACCAAAATGTCTGCATACGCTTCCGGCTCTTCGCTTTCGGGGCCATGTTCGGGCCAGGACTTGCGAACGGCGGTCCGCTCTCCGGTGCATTGAGCAAGTCGTGCTTCACAGGCGAGTGCGGCCAAGCGCTCCGCTTCGCACTGGCGCTCCGTTGCGTTTGAAGTTCGCTCCCGGACACACACGAATTCGCGCAGCCTCGCGTCCCGCGAATCTGAAGGGGCCTCCGTTGCGAGCCGCGGAGGTGGCGACGAGGAAACGCCGGATACAGAGTCAGTGAAAACCCACGCAGCGAGACCCACGACGAGGCCGCCGCACAAGCTGCCCCAGACGAACGCGGAGAACTGGGCTGACATGATGCGGGCCCGAGGGCACAGAGGTCCGACCGCTGCCGGACCTCTGGCTGAGTCAGTTCAGAAGCACTTCTTGCACGTCCCCTGTGTGCACTTTCCGCTGGGGTCAGTGCCAGTGCACTTGAAGTTCCCAGAGATGAAATTACACCCCTTCCTGAGATACTTACACGAAGTTGAGCCGCCACATGAGCCGTCGAGGCAGTCATCTCCATTCTGTGTGAAGGGGACCGACGTGATCCCTGGGCTACACACTCTCCACGCCTGAGCAAGCTGTGACGGGGTCGTCGCATTCTCCAGGCCGTCGCAGCACGCCTGATTCAACTCATTGTCAGGATCGCAGCTGCTCAGCATCGCGCTCGCCGCTTCAGGCGCGCCATCGGCGAGCAGACTGGCGTCGTCCGAGTACAGTGGCTCTGCGGACATCGGCGCGCCCTCGCTGAGTCTGTCCGGGTGAATAGCTTGGCCCGCCACGGCAGCGTCGGCTCTCACGAGAGAGCCGGCATCTGCTTCACCGAAATTCAAGAACGGTGCGAGACAGCCAGCGACGACGACGACGATCGTGAAGAATGAGTTCTTGACTTGACTTGACTTGACTTGACTTGACTTGCGATCCCATGGGCGTATCTACCTCTGCGGGGAGTTTGGGTGCCTTGATCCAGACAGTCAAGGAGAATTTGACTGACGGCGAGAGAATGCGTACGCAGCGTCCCGGCAAGGCGTCAGCGACAGGCGTTCGACGAATGGCCGTTCGATTAATCTCCAGCTCGCTTCCGCGAAACCCCCTTGAGAGCCTGTAGCGGAGCGAAGTGCGTGTTCGCCGCCACGGTCACCGCGGTCAAGCCCTGGTGTCTGCTGTTTCGGGGTCGCGTCCGTCCGTCGTAGCTGGCTGCGGTTGGGCCGGTTGGGTAGGATTGGCGGCCGAAGGTGCGTGCCTGCCATCTCCGGCGCGCCTTGGCCCCCGTTTCCCCGTTGCCGCAGCCGCCCCGCCTTTTCCCGCTCCGCTGCCTTGGCCCCCTTACCCCGCCGCCTTGGCCCCCTTCCCCCCTCCCCGCTGGCGGGCTCGGCAGCCGCCTGGGTAAGAGCGGGTGCGCAGGGGCGGCCCGTTCCGCGGCGCCGCGGGTATGCTCCGCCCGCCATGCCCGCTTCCCGTGCCCCGCGCCCCGCCGTGTCTCCGCTGCTCGCCCTGGTCGCGCTCGCCGCCCTGGCCTGCGGCCCCAAGCCCGCGACCGCGCCGCCTGTGGCCCCGACCCCGAGCGCGCCGCAGCCGATCGACGCCGATGCAATCCGCGGTCACGTCGGCTTCCTCGCTGACGACGCGCAGCAGGGCAGGGCGCCCGGCGGCGAGTCGGACACCCGCGTGCAGCAGTACGTGACCGAGCAGATGAAGGCGGCGAACCTGCAGCCGGCGTTCGGCGACACGTACCTGCAGCCGTTCGAGGTCACCGACGGCGTCCGCGTGGGCGCGGATCAAGAGACGCTGCTCGATGTGTCGGGCATCGCGGTCGCGCACCAGATCGTGCCGTTCTCGGCCGACACGACCGCGCCGGTGGTCACGCGCCTGGTCTACGTCGGCCACGGCATCGCGACCGAGGGCAAGGGCACCGGCGACTACGCGGGCCTCGACAAGCAGGTCGCGGGTGCGATCGTCGTCGCGCTGGTCGGTGGTCCCGACGATCCCCACATCAACCCCGCGAGCACGCGCGCGGCGACCAAGGCGATCAGTGCCCGCGATCACGGCGCGGTCGGCTTCGTGCTGTGGGATCCCTCGGGCAGCGGCTACCCCAACCATGGCGAGGCGGCGGATCTGGGCCTGCCCGCGGTGTACGTCGGCAAGGCCGGCAGCGCCGCGCTCATGACCGCGCTGCGCGGCAAGCCCAAGGGCGGCGCGGTCGCAGCCGATCCGGTTGCGGCGGATCTGCGACGGGGCACCAAGAGCCGCAAGCCCGGCACGCTGCAGACGCCCGTCGAGCGCGTGCGGCTCACGACCGCCAACGTCGGCGGTCGACTGCCGGGATCGGGCAAGTCCGACCGCGTCGTCGTCGTCGGCGCGCACATGGATCACCTGGGCTTCGGCACCGACTCGTCGCTCGCGCCCGGCGAGCATGCGGTGCACAACGGCGCCGACGACAACGCGTCGGGCGTCGCCGCGATGCTCGAGATCTGCGGCCGCATCGCCGCCCTCGACGTCGCCGCCCGCCCGTTCGACCTCGTGTGTCTGGCGTTCGGCGCCGAGGAGATGGGCCTGCTCGGCTCCAAGCACTACGTGCAGTCGCTGCCCGAGGCCGAGCGCGGGCGGATCGCCGCGATGCTGAACTTCGACATGGTCGGCCGGCTGGGCCCCGACGGCCTGGTGGTCGCCGGCGCCGGCACCTCGAAGGCGTGGCCCGGCCTCATCGAGGCCCACCGCGGCGCGCTGACCGTGCGCACCACCGACGACGGCTACGGGCCCTCCGATCACGGCAGCTTCTACGAGGCCAAGATCCCCGTGCTGCACTTTTTCACCGGTCCCCACGAGGACTACCACCGGCCCACGGACGACATCGACAAGGTGAACTTCGACGGCGCCGCGCAGGTGGCGACGGTCGCGACGCAGATGCTCGCGACGATGCAGAAGGACGCGCTCGTGCCCGACTACGTGGAGGTCGCGCGCCCGGCCGGAAGCCGCGGCGGCGGCTTCCGCGTCTCGCTCGGTACGATCCCCGACTACGGCGCCAAGGTCGACGGCGTGCGGCTGTCGGGCGTGCGCAAAGGTGGCGCCGCCGAGCAGGCCGGCGTGGCGAAGGGCGACGTCATCACGCGCATCGGCGCCCGTGACATCCACAACCTCGACGACTACATGGCGGCGTTCGCCGAGATGAAGCCCGAGGTCGCCATCCCGATCGTCGTCCAGCGCGACGGCAAGCCGGTCGAGCTGTCGCTGGTGCCGCAGGCGCCGAAGTCCAACTGAGAGCGACAGCGATTGGAAGGGGGAAGGTTCCGCCGGGCTTCGCCCGGTGGAAGGGGGAGCGGGCCGCTCCCCCAGAAAGACTGAACCGCCCGCTCTGCTACACTCCGCAGCCGATTCGAGACGCCATGTCCTCGCCGATCTCCGCCCACGCCATCCGTACGCGTTTCGTCGAATTCTTCGCCGGCCGCGGCCACACCCACGTGCCGTCGAGTTCGCTGGTGCCGCGCAACGACCCGACGCTGCTGTTCGTCAACGCGGGGATGAACCAGTTCAAGGACGTGTTCACCGGCCGCGAGCAGCGGCCGTACAACCGCGCGGTGACCGTGCAGCGCTGCGTCCGCGCCGGCGGCAAGCACAACGACCTCGACAACGTCGGCTTCACGCCGCGGCACCACACGCTGTTCGAGATGCTCGGCAACTTCTCGTTCGGCGACTACTTCAAGCCCGATGCGATCCGCTGGGCGTGGGAGTTTCTCACCGGCGAGCTCGGGCTGCCGGCCGACCGTCTCGTGGTCACCGTGTTCGACGGCACCGGCGAGGCCGCGGATGCCGACGACGAGGCTGCCGAGCTGTGGCGCGAGTTCGTGCCCGAAGGTCGCATCTATCGCTGCAGCGCGAATGACAACTTCTGGTCGATGGGCGACACGGGCCCGTGCGGTCCGTGCTCAGAGATCCACCTGTTCAACGGCGATGTGGCGCCGGCCGCCGCCGCCATCGCCGGCCGCGGCCCCGCGCACGAGGACACCGCGTACGTCGAGCTGTGGAACCTCGTGTTCATGCAGTACGAAAAACACGCCGACGGCAGCATGACCACACTGCCCAAGCCCAGCATCGACACCGGCTCGGGCCTCGAGCGCCTCGCCGCCGCCGCCGCGCGGGTCGGTTCGAACTACGAGACCGATCTGCTGATCCCGATGGTCGAACGCGCGCGGGCGCTCGCCGGTGCAGCTCGGCCCCTCGATCGCGGTGAGGCGCCGCTGCGCGTCATCGCCGACCACTCCCGTGCGACCGCGTTCCTCATCGCCGACGGCGTGTTCCCCGATCGCGGCGGGCGCTCGTACGTCCTGCGCCGGATCATGCGTCGCGCCATCCGCCATGGCACCGAGATCGGGCTCGACCAGCCGTTTTTCCACGAGGTCTGCGCCGAGGTCGTCGCCAACTTCGGCGACGTGTATCCCGAGCTACGCGAGCGCGCCTCGACCATCGACGAGGTCGTGCGTGCCGAAGAAGAGGCGTTCCGGCGCACGCTGGATCGGGGCCTGCGGCGCGTGCAGCTCGCCTTGGGCGAGCACGACCGTGCCGCCGGCACCGCGTTCTCGCCAGCGGTGGCCGCCGATCTGTACGACACCTACGGCTTCCCCCTCGATCTCACCGCGGTCATCGTCGCCGAGCACGGGCTGACGCTCGACGAGGCCGCCGCCGAGGTTGCGCTCGAGCAGCGCCAGGCATCCGGCAAGGCCAACACCAACCTCGGCGAGGAGCGGGCGGTCGCGGACCTGTACTTCGCGCTGCACGGGGCCGTCGGCGACACCGAGTTCCTCGGCTACGACGCGACTCAGGCCGACGCCCAGATCCGGGCGATCGTCGTCGACGGCCGCGAGGTCGACGAGGCCGGTCCGGGTGTGACCGCCGAGCTCGTCCTCGATCGCACGCCGATGTACGGCGAGAGCGGCGGTCAGATCGGCGACGCCGGGACGATCGCGTCCGGCGCCGCGACGCTCACCGTCACCCAGACCACCAAGCCCAAGGGGGCGATGCACGTGCACCAGGGCGCGGTCACGGGCGGCACCCTGCGCAAGGGCGACCGCGTGCACGTCCAGGTCGACGCCGCCCGCCGCGACGCGATCCGGCGCAACCACAGCGCGACGCACCTGCTGCACCACGCCCTGCGCGAGCACCTCGGCGATCACGTGCTGCAGAAGGGCTCGCTGGTCACGGCCGATCGCCTGCGGTTCGACTTCAGCCATAGCCGCCCGGTGACACCCGACCAGCGCCGGCAGATCGAGGCAACGGTGAACGCGATGATCCTCGCCAACGCGGTGGCCGACGTCCGCCAGCAGTCGATGGACGAGGCGAAGGCGCGGCGGGCCATCGGGCTGTTCGAGGCCAAGTACGGTGAGCGGGTCCGCGTGATCCAGTTCGGCGACAGCATCGAGCTGTGCGGCGGCACCCACGTCGATCGCACCGGCGACATCGGTATGCTCGCGATCGTGTCCGAGACCGGGATCGCCCAGGGTGTGCGACGCATCGAGGCCGTCACCGGCATGGGTGCGCTCGGCTACGTGCAGGGCTTGGTCGAGCTCGTCGATGGTACCCGCGCCCAGCTCCACGCCCACACCGCCGAGGAGGTGCCGGTGAAGATCGAGCGCCTGCAGCACGAGCTCAAGGTCCAGCAGCGCGAGGTCGCGAAGTTACGGCAGCAGATCGCGACCGGTGGTGGCGGTGGCAAGGACGACGTCATCGACGTGGGCGGCATGAAGGTGGTCGTGCGCCGTGTCGAAATCTCCGATGCCAAGGCGCTGCGCGTCGCCGCCGACGCGATGCGCGACAAACTCGGCTCGGGCATCGTCGTGCTCGGTGCCGACGCGGAGGGCAAGGCGATGCTGCTCGTCGCGGTCACCAAGGATCTCGAGGCCCGCGCGCCTGCGGGCAAGATCATCGCGTTGCTCGCCGGTCACGTCGACGGCAAGGGCGGTGGCCGGCCCGAGCTCGCGCAGGCGGGTGGGCCGAACATCGCCGGGCTCGACGCCGCGCTCGCGGCAGCGCCGGCGGCGATCGGGGCGGTCGCGACGGGCTGAGGCGGGCAGTGCGGTCGAGCCGCCCCAGCCAAGGACGTCAGCGCGGCAGCGCGGCGTCCTGATACAGCGAGAGCTTGTGGCCGTCGGGGTCTTCGAACTCGGCGGACCAGCCGCCCGGCGCCTCGGTCACCGGGGTGACCAGCGCGACGCCGGCTGTGGCGAGCGCGGCGACCATGGCGTCGATTCCGCCCTTGGCGAGGCCGAAGACCACCTGCGGCGTGGTGCCGCGCGTCGCTTCGCCGGGCATGAACACGAGCTCGACGTCACCGAGGACGCGCGCCTGGAGGTAGCCACCCTCGAAGTCCTCGACCTCGAACGCGATGCCGAGGGTGTCCGAGTAGAAGCGGTGGGTGCGGACGAGGTCCGCTACGACGAAGACGATCGCGAGGTTCTCGAGCTGGCCGTTGAGCATTGTGCGCCTGTTCTGTTCCGCGCTGAATCGGACGCGCGGGCGAGGGTCGTTGCCGTGCTGCCGCCGTCTGTGAGCAGCTCCGCGAAGAAGAGCCCATGGCCATCGGGATCGGCGGCCGCGACCACCCGCCGCGCGCGCTGCTCACGGACGAGCCGGCCCGCGAACCGCGGCAGTAACTCGACCTGGCTCCGGCGGATCCGCGGGAGGTCGGTGTGCGCGGCGGGCTCGGGCACGTCGGGGCGGGCGAGCGGACCACGCTCGCGCAGGGCCTGGAAGCGCTTGCGGAGCGCCGCGTCGTCGATGCCGAGCGCCGATCGCAGCTCCGCCTTCTCGAGCCCCGCGGCCAACAACAGCAGCGTCGTGCGCAACGCGGGCGACAGCGTCGAGTACAGGGGAGCCTCGACGTCGCGCTCGCACGCCGCGAGAGCTCCGTGGTCGAGGTCGTCGATGGCAGCATGCAGCTCGCGGGCGCGGCGGCGTCCCGCGCTGCGCGCGAGGAAGGCCCCGTGTCGTCGCGCGGCCCCATGGGCGCTGTGCAGGAATGCATCACCGTCGAGCGCGAGCCCGCGCCGCAACGCGGACACGATGAGATCCTGTGCGAGATCCTCGGCCTCGTGCGCCACGCGGCTGTGGCGCCGTGCGACGTCGACGAGGAACTGGCGCATCGACTGCAGTCGCGAGGGGGCCATGCCGAAGCCCCACGATGGTACGGGATGGCGCCGGCGCAGGGGAGCCGCCATGGCGTGCGGGCCTCACCGTGGGCCCGACGAGGCGTCGCGGGGCGCCGCGGCGATCCCTGGGATGGTCGTCGAAACCTCGGCGCGCCGTCGGGTGTCCCATGCACGTCCGCCGCGATGGGAACGTCGCTGTGGGCTTCGTCCGCGGCCTCGCCGTGGGCCGCGGCCGCCCCGGTGCCCTCCGGTGCCGCGGCCTGCGGATCGGCAGGTGGTGTCTCGCGCCCGCTTGTCGCGGGGTCCGAAAACCGCGAGCGCACTGCGATGCGCCGCGGTATGCCACCTGGGTGACCGCACCGATGAGCGAGCAACATCACCGACACCACGACACGCCGCTGGGCGCTGTGCTGCTCATCGGCCACCCCGCAGGCCTGTGTGGTGTGTACTTCGACGACCACGTCGGCCTCGCGGGCATCGAGCGCGGCCGCGCCGCGGGCGATCGCGAGCTCGACGATGCGCGCGATGCCCTCGACCGCTATTTCGCGGGCACGCTGCGGGCGTTCGCGCTGAGCGTGGCGCCGCGCGGCACGGCGTTCCAGCACCGCGTGTGGGCAGCGCTGCGGGCGGTCCCGTACGGGGACACGACCGACTACCGGAGCATCGCGGCGCGGATCGGCCAGCCCGGCGCCGCGCGGGCTGTGGGCGCCGCGAGTGCCCGAAACCCGCTGTGTGTCATCGTTCCCTGCCACCGGGTCGTCGCAACGGGCGGTGCGCTCACGGGCTACGCGGGCGGTCTGCTGCGCAAACAGGCGCTGCTCGACCACGAGCGCGCGCGAACGAAAGCCGTGGTACCGTGGCCGCCGCTCCATGGATGATGCGGACATCACGGCGCTCGCCGAGCAGCTCGGCCTGACCTGCCCGATCGACGATGTCGTGGTGTGGGCCCGCCGCCGCACCGAGGATGTGCTCGGCGCTGCGCTCGACGCCGACCTCGGCGCGCTGCTCGAGGGACGGGCCGCGTACGAGCCGGTCCCGACCACGACGCCGCGCTACGTGGCCCAGACCGAGACCCAGCCGGGTTTGCCGCGACCGGTCGCGATCGCGGTCCGCCTGCCGTTGCCCCCGGTACCGCAGCGGCCCGATCTCGCGGCGCGTTCGCCGGGCGAGAGCGCAGACGACCTCGAGATGCTCGACGAGGAGGACCTCGAGCTCGTCGAGGAGTTCGGCGACGACGGCGATGCGGATGGGGACGACCGTACTCCCGGCGAGTCCGACGGCGAGCCCGGCGACCGTGACCGCCATCTCGGCGAGGGAAATGGCGACCTCGGTGATGGTGACCGCGAGGTCGACGATCCGGGCCCAGCGGTCAGCAGCCCCGAGTGGAAGCGCGCCCTCGCCGACGCCCAGGGCGAGTAGACGCAGCCTGCCGGTGCTCGCGCGAGTCCCGTGCTCACGCGGGGTCCGGCGGCGGCCGCGTCATCGCCAGGAACGCCGCCGCCATGTCGCCGATCGCCGTCGACGACAGCTCTTCTTGTTGGGCGATCTCGTAGGCGCGGATGCTGTCGGCCGGCAGCTCCTCGATGAACCGACTGGGCGGCCGCGGCAGCTCGCGACCGCGATCGAGTCGCATGGCGGTGCGGGTGAGCCACAGCCGCTCGCGGGCCCGCGTGATCCCGACATAGAACAGCCGCCGCTCCTCCTCGAGATCGCCGGCGATCGCGTCGCTGATGCGCGGCGAGGCGACGCGGCGGTGGGGCAAGGTGCCCTCCTCGAGGCCGATGAGGAACACGAAATCCCACTCGAGGCCCTTGGCGCTGTGCAAGGTCGCGAGCGTGACCTCGCCGCGGGCGGCGAGCAGCGCCTCGGCGTCGGGCTCGGCGTCGGATTTGTCGAGCGCCATCGTGCCGAAGTAGTCTGACCACCGCGGCGCCTTGCCGCCGGCGCGCCGCCGCTGCTCGAAGCGGTCCACCGAGCCGAGCAACCATTCGACGCCGGCCATGCGGTGGTCGGTCGCGGTGTCGGATCCCATCTCGCGGCGCACGTGGTCCTTGAACCCGATGTGCTCGAGGACCCCGCGCAGCGCCGCCGAGGCG
>Ga0105045_10002444_pt1 | contig 15676 bp, 14 predicted proteins | sample MAT02_FD_78089 | JGI IMG/M metagenome (GOLD analysis project Ga0105045, IMG submission 78089) | Freshwater microbial communities from Lake Fryxell liftoff mats and glacier meltwater in Antarctica - MAT-02 (megahit assembly) | ecosystem: Environmental > Aquatic > Freshwater > Ice > Liftoff...
CCGATCGACGACCCCGCGATCCGGTCGGCCGTGACCACGCTGTCGCGGCCGATGTAGCACGGACCGACAACCCGCGTGAACGCCTGCACCTGGCATCCGCGTCGCAGCAGTACCGGCCCTGCGCTCGTGTCGAACATGGACATCGGTTCGATCGTCGCGCCGGCTTCCACGTACACGGGATGGCCACCGAGCACCATCACCGGAACTGCAGCCGGCGTGGCGCCGCCAGCGGGTAGCGAAGTGGTCGACAGCGTCGCGGCCAGCGCCGGGATGTCACGTTGTAGCAGCGGCTGCAGGGTCCCGATCAGATCCCAGATCTCGTCCAGCCACACGCCGTCGAGGTCGAGCGCTTCCGCTTCGTCACCGGTCCCGTCCGTCAGTGCGCGATCGTGCATCAGCGCGTACGACCCATCGGCCAGCGCCGCGAGCGTTCGCTCGTCGCGCATCGCGATGTCCAAACGACGCGCCGCCACGCGGCCGGCGATCGTGATCACCAGCGCGGACTGCAACACCGCCGGAGCTGGGCCATCGAGATACGGCAACGCCCGCGCATTCACAAGCCACGTGCCCGCGGCCAGCGACTGCCCGTTCACGAACGGTGGAGCCTCGAACTCGGCAAACCCCTGCAAGTGCGGCCTCGAAATAAACCCGCCGCTCCCGACACCGAGCGCCGTCTCCCAGCGCTCGCGCACCAGGAGCGCACCCGCCCGCATCTCACTCAGCGGGCGGCTCGTGGCGAACGGTTCGAAGCCCCGTGCGATCGCGTCGTCGTACACGGTGATCACGACCCGCGCACCTCGGGCGGAAGCGCATCGAGCAATGTCTTGAGATCGGCCGCCTTTTCGCGCGTCGTCACCATCACCAGCCCCTCGCGGGCGACCACCACGAGGTCGTCTACGCCATACAGCACCACGCGGGTGCCATCGGCATGCACCACGTTCCCCGATGCCTGGAGCGCGAACGTCGGGCCCAGCATCGCGTTGTCCTGGGCATCGTGCGCACGCACGCGATGCAATGCGGCCCACGTCCCCACGTCATCCCATCCGAACTGTCCGGGAAGCACCAGCACGCGCGCGCTGCGCTCCAGCACGCCCACATCGATCGCGACCGACGTCACCTGCGCGAAGAACGCCTCGAGATCGTCGCCGGCGGCCGTCAGCGCCGGCTGCACTTCAGGAGTGTGGGCACGGATCTCGTCGAGCAGATCGCCCACGCACCACGCGAAGATCCCCGAGTTCCAGAGGAAGCCGTCGGCCACCATCTGCGCGGCTCGCTCGCGGTCGGGCTTCTCCACGAAGCGCGCCACGTGCCGCACGCCCTCGCGCATCGGTGCGCCAGGCTGGATGTAGCCGAAGCCCGGATCCGGACGCGACGGGACGATCCCGACCGTCACCAAGGCGCGTTCCTCGAGGGCAATCCGGGCCGCCTCAGTCAGCGTCGACCGATAGGCCTCGACATCACCGATGGCCCAATCGGCGTGCACGCAGATCATGACCGCGTCCCCGCCGGCGCGCTGCGCGATCACGTGCGCCGCCCAGGCCAGGGCCGCGCACGTGCCGGCGGGCCGCGGCTCGGCGATCACATTGGCCGGGGGCAAATCGGGCTCCATCGCCAGTACCGCGTCGCGTAGCGCAGCATTGGTGAGCACCAGCGTCTGCGTCAACGGGGCGAGCGGCCGCATCCGGTCGAGCGTGTCCCGAAGCATGGGGGCGTCGCTGATCAGCGGCAGCAGCTGCTTCGGACGTTCAGCTGTGGACAGCGGCCAGAAGCGGGAGCCCACGCCACCCGCGAGGACGACGTTCCACAGGTTCATGGCACCACCGGCGTCGTTCCGGTATAGGTGCGCACCCGCTCCAGCAGGCGCCGCGGACTGAAAGGCTTCGTCATGATTTCGGAAACGCCAAGGGATTCGACTTCGCGCAATTGCGCGTCTTGTCCTGCTGCCGTGAGGACGATGCAGGGCAGGTGACGCCACCGCTCGTCGCCGCGCAGGATCCGCAGGATCTCGGTGCCCGTCATCCCCGGCAGCATCAGATCGAGCACCATCAGCGCGACCGACGGCGTGGAGTCGAGGTGTGAGAGCGCTTCCGCGCCATGCTCAGCCAAGAGGACGGTGAATCCGGCCTGCTCGAGCCGAGTCCTGATGATGCGTCCGATGTGCGGCTCGTCGTCGACGACCAGCACGACCGCGTCGAGCGCAGGTGCCCCGGCGACGGCGTCGGCCGACGTCGGGTCCGCGGGTCGCGCGCTCAGACCAGCGAGGCGATCTGCGCCCGAAACCGACGGAGATCGTACAGGAGCGCCGAAAGGTTGGCATCGGGGCGCAACAGCACGAGCAGGAAGGCGTCGGGCGACACGGACGTCACGACCACGGTGCCGAGGCCGTACTCGAGCACCATCAACCCGAAGTCACCTCGGCCGGCCGCGACGCCCATCTCGGCCGCGGCGAGAGCCATGGGAGGCACGTAGGCAGCTAGACCGTCGGGGTCGAGCGCGGCATCGGTGGCGCCGTCGATCAGGAGACCGTCGCGCCCGAGGACGATGGCGGCATCCACTCCGTCGCGGCGGCGCAATGCACTGACGAGATCGCGAATGGTGGGCATGGCGGAACGCTGGTCGCGAAGCGGGATGAAGTCAAGCGAGAATGTTCACCTGATTATGCTGGTCTCGACGGCACCAAGCGCTTGCCCGGACACGAGTTGAGCGGTAACCTCCACATTCGAACTGCTATCGTTTCCGACCATGGGAGTCACCCTGCTCGCTCGTTCCCTCGGCGCGCCTCGAGTCGCTCGGCGCGCCATGTCACTCGGGGCCCTGATTATCACGGCCGTCGCCCTCGTCGCGTGCGACGACGCGAACAACCTGCTTCAGGCCGCGTCGTCCGAAAACGTTGCGCGCAATTACAGCGTGTATGCGCTCTCGGGCACGTCATCGGCGCTTCCTGCGGCGTATTCGTTCACGTCGGAGCTCCTCGCCCGTCCGCAGCTGCTGGCCAACGGCGGCGTCAATTTCGACGTGGCGTTCGACCTCACCAGCGACAATAAGGTCAAGCTCCTTTCCGTCCGCTCCGTGGTACCGCTCCCGCCGGCCGGTGTCCCCAGCATCGGCATGCTCAGGTCCACCAGCAGCTACAGTGCGCTCGAGCGCGCGCCCGATCGCGGCTACACGATCGATTCCACGCTCGTCATCGGGATCGGTGAAACCGCCGTGCTGCAGCTGCCCGGTTCCGGCTGCTTTTCCGGCGAGCCGTATTACGCCAAGCTCGTCGTCGACAGCATCATCGTCGCCCAGCGGCGCATCGTGGTCGGCTCGCTCGTGAACCGCAATTGCGGATTCCGCGCGCTGACGGTTGGTATCCCGAAGAACTGATTTTCGTATGCATGATATTCGGTTGTTGCGCGACCAGCTCGAGCACCTGCGCGACGGTATGCGCCGGCGCGGCAAGCTCGCCGAACTTGGCCCCATGCTCGACCGCGCCGAGTCGCTCGAGCGCGAGCGGCGTGCGGCGATTACCGAGCTCGAGGCCCAGCAGGCACGTCGAAACAAGGTCACGGCGGAGGTCGGCCAGCGTCGCAAGGCGGGGGAAGACGCGACCGAACTCATGGCCGAGGGACGCGCCATCGGCGAGCAGATCGCCACCCTCGAGCAGCGTCGCGCGGAAACCGAGGCGGCGGTGCAGGTCATGCTGTACGAGCTGCCCAACATCACCTTGCCCGACGTGCCGGAGGGCGACGAGACCGCCAACACCGTCGTGCGCAGCTGGGGCACGCCGCGCACACCCGACGCGTCCATCGTGCCGCACTGGGACAAGGGCGAAGCGTTCGGCATGATCGACCTCGCGCGTGGCGCGAAGATCAGCGGCTCGGGCTTCATCGTGTACCGCGGTCGCGGCGCACGCCTCGTGCGCGCCCTCATGAACATGATGCTCGATATTCACACCGAGGAGCACGGCTACGAAGAGACGTGGGTGCCGCTCGTCGTGAATCGGGCGTCGATGACCGGTACCGGCAACTTTCCGAAGTTCGAGGAAGACGCGTACGCCGTCACCACCGACGACCTGTTTCTCATTCCCACGGCCGAAGTCCCCATTACCAATCTCTATCGTGACGAGATTCTCGACGCGAGTGAATTGCCGAAACGGTTCTGCGCTTTCAGCGCCTGCTTCCGGCGTGAGGCGGGCGCCGCCGGGAAGGACACGCGTGGTCTCCTGCGTGTACACGAGTTCGACAAGGTCGAGCTGGTGCGCTACGCGAATCCCGAAACGTCGCTTGACGAACTGGAGCTCCTGACCAGTCAGGCCGAAACGATCCTCCAGCGGCTCGAACTGCCGTATCGCGTGTTGCTCTTGGCCGCCGGCGACACGGGCTTCTCCAGTGCCAAGACGTATGACCTGGAAGTGTTCGCGCCGGGCGTCGGCAAGTGGCTCGAAGTCTCGAGCTGCAGCCTCTTCACCGACTTCCAGGCGCGTCGCGCGAACATTCGCTATCGTCCCGCGCCGGGCGAAAAGCCGAAGCTCGTGCACACGCTCAACGGATCCGCGCTCGCGTTTTCGCGTATCATTGCCAGCCTTCTCGAGCACCACCAGCAGCCCGATGGCTCGGTCCGGATTCCCGAGGCGCTCCAGCCGTACCTCGGTCGCGCTGAACTGCGCTAGGCGTCGCTGACCATGCGCCGTCGCCGTTGGCCCGTCGTCGTCATGGTGCTCGGCGTGCTGGGGCTGCTCTCATGGTACGTCGTGTACACGCAGGGTGTGGTGCGAGAGCTGCGCGTGGCGGCAGCGGGGCAGGGGCAGATGTACTCGCGGATCTTTCGCGCGCTGCAGGACACCAGTGCCACGCAGGATCCGACCGTGACCTTGCTGGAGCTTTCCCAGCAGATCCGTGAGTCGGGGTTGCCCCTCGTGCTCACCGATCCCGACGGCCGGGTCTCAGCCGTCGCCAATTTGCCGTTCGACGAACCCCTCGACGGTGAGCGCACGAAGGCGTTCGTGCAGGAGCTCGATCGGCAGAACGCGCCCATCCTGCAGCCCGGTGTTGGTGGCATCCACTACGGCGACAGCCCGATCGTGCGCGGCTTGCAGATCATTCCCATCCTGCAGGCCATCGGTATCGGGCTCCTCGTCGCCTTCGGCATCTATGCGCTGATCGAGCGCGGACGGGCCGATCGCGAAAAAGTGTGGGCCGGCATGGCGCGCGAGGCCGCACACCAACTCGGCACGCCGTTGTCGGCCATGGCCGGGTGGCTCGAGCTCCTGCGCGATATGGTCACGACGACCACCGCGGTGCGCGCCGTCGACGCCATGGAGCAGGATCTGCAGCGATTGGAACGGGTGTCCCATCGGTTTGAACGTATCGGCCGTCCGCCGCGCGACGAGCAGGTCGACTGCGCGGCGCTTGTCGAGCGGCTCGCGTCCTACTTCGCCGCGCGCGCGCCGACGCTCGCGCGCACGGTCCGCGTTCGCAGCGAGCACCCCGAGGGTCCCCTCATGACCCGCGGCGACAAGGTGCTGCTGGAGTGGGTCTTGGAAGTGCTGATCAAGAACGCCATGGATGCGCTCGCGGGTCGCGACGGGGAGGTCATCGTGTCGGCAGTTCCGCTTCCGGAAGGCGGTGTGCGCATTCGCGTGCAGGACGACGGCCCCGGTATTCCCCGCAAGCTTCGACAGCGTATTTTCGACGCCGGTTTCACCACCAAAGATCGTGGATGGGGCATCGGACTCTCGCTCGCGCGTCGGATCGTGCAGGAGAATCACGAGGGCAAGCTGGTGCTCGCCGACACCGACCGCGGAGCGGCCTTCGACGTTATCTTGAACGGATGACGACGACGGGGTGGTCCGGTTCTCTCTTTGACGCGGTGCCTGCGGCACCGCTGCTCGATCTCGACGCGCTCACGCGTGGCCTCAATCCCGGCCAGCGCGAAGCCGTGTTTCACGACGATGGCCCGGCGCTCGTCCTCGCCGGTGCCGGCTCGGGGAAAACCCGCGTCCTTACCACCCGCATTGCCCGGCTCATCGGCGATCGCGGGGTCGCTCCGCACGAAATTCTCTCGGTCACCTTCACGAACAAGGCGGCCGGCGAGATGCGGGCCCGCATCGCCAGGTTTCTCGGGCACGAGCCGAAGGGAATGTGGTGCGGCACCTTCCACGCGCTCGGTGCCCGCATGCTGCGCGGTGTCGCCCCGATCGTGGGCCGCCAGCAGAACTTCACGATCTACGACGAAGACGATACCATCGGCGCCGTGAAGCGCGTCATGGAACGTCGAAAGCTCAGCCCGACGCAGTTCGCGCCCAAGGCGCTTCTCAGCGCGATCTCGAGCGCCAAGAACGCCCTCGTCTCGCCCAGTGAATATGCCCGCACCGCGCGCGACACCTTCACCACGGCCGTCGCCGGCGTCTACACCGATCTCGAGCATGCGTTGCAACAGGCCAACGCGGTCACGTTCGATGACTTGCTGGTGTTGCCCGTCCGCGCCATGGAGCAGGACGAAGCGCTGCGCGCGCACTATCAGCGCCGCTTCAAGTACGTGCTCGTGGACGAGTATCAGGATACCAACGCCGCGCAGTTCCGCTTCGTGCAACTCATGGGTGGCGGCTATCGCAACGTGATGGTCGTCGGTGACGACGACCAGTCCATCTACGGCTGGCGCGGCGCCGATATCCGCAACATCCTCGACTTCGAGCGGGCCTTCCCGGGTGCGCGGATCGTTCGCCTCGAAGAGAATTACCGCTCCACGCCGAACATTCTCGCGCTCGCCAACGCCGTGATCGCCGAGAACACGGAGCGGCGCGGCAAGACGTTACGCGCCACGCGACCGGAGGGGGAAACGGTCACGCTCGTCGAAGCACTGGATGAGCGCGACGAAGCCGACTTCATCGCCGACACGATCACCGCGCGCATGTCGCGCTCCGATCTCGCGCGGCGCGACTGCGCGGTGCTGTACCGCACGAATGCGCAGAGCCGCGCCATCGAAGACGCGTTCCGTCGGCGCAATATTCCGTATCGGCTGGTCGGCGCCGTCCGCTTCTACGATCGTCGGGAGATCCGCGATATCATGGCGTACCTGAAGCTGGTCGCCAATCCCGCCGACGACGAGGCCTTTCGCCGTGCCGTGAACGTGCCCAAGCGCGGACTCGGTGACGCGACCATCACGCTGCTGGTCGAGCGCGCGCAGCGCGAAGGCGTGCCGCTGCTCACGATTGCGTCGCGCATCGACGTGATGGCCGACCTGCGCCCCGCGGCGCGAACCGCCCTCACCGATTTCGTGTCGCTCGTGCAGCGGTTGCGCGCCGCGGCCATCGACTCGGCCGTCGATGAACTGCTGCGCGATCTCGCCGCGTCGATCAAGTATGCCGATCATCTGCGCGCCGAAGGGCCGGAAGGACTGGAGCGCATTGAAAACGTGCGCGAACTCATCGCCGGTGCGGCGGAAGTCGTGGCCGACGAAGGCGGTGAAGTCGGACTCACGCCGCTCGATCACTTCCTGCAGTCGTCCACACTCGTCGCCGGCATCGATAAACTCGATCCGAATGCCGACGCGGTGACCTGCATGACGATGCACAACGCGAAGGGACTCGAGTTTCCGCTCGTGTTCGTGTCCGGCCTCGAAGACGGTCTCTTCCCGCTCGCCCGCGCGGCCGAGGATCCTGGTCAGCTCGAAGAGGAGCGCCGTCTGTTCTACGTGGGCATCACGCGCGCCGAAACGAAGCTGTATCTCACCTGCGCCGAGCAGCGTCGGCGAAATGGGGAGATGATGTTCTCCATGCCCTCGCGCTTTCTCAAGCAGGTCACGATCTCGTTGGCGGAACGGCAGAAGACGGCGCGCGCGAAGTCCGAAGGACGGGGTAGCTTCGCCTCCCTTGGCGGTTCGCCGTCCGGACGCGACAGCGACGATTCGTGGGGGCGCAGCAGCTACAGCGCCGGTGGTGGTGGCGGGGCGAAGCGCGCCGGCGGGCAGTACGGGAGCGCGTCGTACGGTGCGGGTAATACCGCGTTCGGCAAGAGTGTCGGGTCGTTCTCCACCCCCGCGCGACGTGACCGCCCCACCGAGCCGGAAGATGAGTCGCAGGATGCGCCGATGTTCGTCATCGGTGAGAAGGTGCGTCACGGAAAGTTCGGTTCGGGTACCATCGCCGAACTCACTGGCAGTGGGCGCGACTTGAAGGTGCGCATCGATTTCGAGGACGAAGAAATCGGCCGCAAGACCCTGGTGCTGGCGCAGGCCAAACTCGAACGCGGGTGGGACTAGGTGTCGGTTACGAACGATGATGTGCTCCATGTGGCGCAACTCGCGCGCCTGGCGATCGACGACGCACGCCTTCCCGGTCTCGTCGCTGAGCTGAACGGCATCCTCGAGCACATCGATGCGCTGCAGCAGGCCACGCTGCCCGCCGATATCGGCGGGCGCGCCGAGGCAGGGATGCCGCTTCGCGCCGACGACGTGCCGCCGGTGGCGCTCCAACGCACCCGTGAAGCGTTCGCGCCGGCCACCCGCGATGGATTCTTTCTGGTGCCCCGTCTGGCCACCCACGGCGATGCGGGTGCCTCTGCCGCCGATCGTCTCTCCGAGAGCGACGCATGAGCGCGGAATCGCTACAGGCGCACACCGTCCAAGCGGCGTGGGCGCAATACGATGCCGTCGATGCCGGACCCACCGGTCTGAACGCCTTCCTTTCAATTGATCGCGAGGGATCGCTGGCCGCCGCCAACTCGGTGACGACGAGCGCGAGTGCCGCGGATCTGGCCGGCGTGCCGGTCGCCATCAAGGACAACCTCGCCACGCTCACGTTGCCGACCACCTGCGGCTCCCGGATGCTCGAGGGATACGTCAGTCCCTACGAAGCGACCGCCGTGCGGAAGTTGCGCGACGCGGGCGCGATCGTGATCGGCAAGACGAACATGGATGAATTCGCCATGGGGTCGTCCACCGAAAACAGTGCCTACGGCCCAACCCGCAATCCGGTCGATCGTTCTCGCGTGCCGGGCGGCTCCTCCGGTGGCTCCGCGGCGGCCGTCGCCGCCGGCGTCGTTCGGCTTGCGCTCGGCTCGGAAACCGGTGGCTCCGTGCGTCAGCCAGCCGCCTTCTGCGGGATCGTCGGCGTCAAGCCCACGTACGGACGCGTCAGTCGTTTCGGTCTCGTTGCCTACGCCTCGTCGCTCGATCACGTCGGCGTCTTCGCGCGCAATGTCGCCGATGCCGCGCTAGGCCTCGAGATTATCGCTGGTCATGACCCGTACGACGCCACCTGCGCCGCGCATCCGGTGCCCGCACTGCGCACGTCGGCCCAGCGCCTCGTTGGTGCGCAGCCGCTCGCCGGTCTCGTCGTAGGTCGCCCGGTCGAGTATTTCACCGACGCACTCGACCCCCGCATTCGTGCACACTGCGATACGTCGCTCGAGCGTCTGCGTGCGCTCGGCGCCGAAGTCCGGGATGTCTCGCTGCCACACACGGCGCTCGCGATCCCGGTGTACTACGTGCTCGCGCCGGCTGAGGCCTCCAGCAATCTCGCGCGCTACGACGGCGTGCGCTACGGACAACGCGCGAAGGCCGATGGACTGCGCGAGATGTACGAGCGCACGCGCTCAGGCGGTTTCGGTGCGGAAGTGACGCGTCGCATTCTGCTCGGTACTTACGTGCTCAGTGCCGGCTACTACGACGCCTACTACCGTCGTGCACAGACCGTACGTTCGCTCATCACGCAAGACTTCGAGCGCGTGTTCGCGTCGGGTGTACACGTGTTGTTCACGCCTACCGCCCCGACGCCGGCATTCCGCATCGGTGAAGTATCGGATCCGTATGACATGTATCTCAGCGACATCTACACGGTGACGGCCAACCTGGCCGGCATTCCCGCCATGTCGCAGCCGATTGGCCTCGTCGACGGACTACCCGTCGGTGGACAGTTCATGGCGGCCCGTTTCGACGAAGCCACCATGTTCAAGGCGGCGGCCGCCCTCGAGCACGCCCTGGGAACGGAGGTAGGGGCATGAGCACGACATCGCCGGCCGTGGGGGCCGCTATCGATTGGGAGCTGGTCATCGGGCTCGAAGTGCATTGCCAGCTGAAAACGCGCAGCAAGATTTTCTGTGGCTGCGCGACATCGTTCGGCGAAGCACCCAACACCAACACCTGTCCGGTGTGCCTCGGGTTGCCGGGGGCACTGCCGGTGTTGAACGCACACGCCGTCGAACTCGCCACGCGCGCGTCGCTGGCCCTCGGCTGTACGGTGCACGAGACCTCGGTGTTCGCGCGGAAGAACTATTTTTATCCTGACCTGCCCAAGGGATATCAGATATCGCAGTTCGAGCAGCCGATCGCGACCGGCGGCACGATCGTCGTCGATGACACCGTCGATCCGCCGCGTGCGATCCGTGTCCATCGCGTGCACATGGAAGAAGATGCCGGAAAGTCGGTGCACGATCGGTTCCGTGACGCCACCGCCATCGATCTAAATCGCGCCGGCACGCCGCTCATCGAGATCGTGTCGGAGCCCGAGATTCACTCCGCGGCCGACGCTCTGAGCTACCTCCGTCGCCTCAAACAGATCCTCGAGTATACCGAGGTCTCCGACGCGAACATGGAAGAGGGCTCGCTGCGCGTCGACGTGAATATCTCCATCCGTCCACGTGGCGTCGAAACGCTCGGCACGAAAACCGAGGTCAAGAACCTCAACTCCTTCTCGTCGGCCGAGCGCGCCGTCGAGGTCGAGTTCGCGCGGCAGCGCGCGCTCCTGGAGAGTGGCGGTCGCGTCGAGCAGCAGACGTTGCTCTACGACGAGAAGCGCAATCAGGTGCGATCCGCTCGCAGCAAGGAAGGCAGTCACGACTACCGCTACTTTCCTGAGCCGGATCTTCCGCCGCTCTGTCTCACCATCGCGTTCGTGCAGGAACAGCGCGCGTCACTCCCCGAACTGCCGGCCGCGAAGCGCGACCGCTTTGCGGCGCACTACAGACTTGGTGCGGCCGACATCGAACAGCTCATCGTGAATCGCGCCTTGGCGGATCGCTTCGAAGCCGTCGCCGCTTCAGCGGGTGATGCACGTCGTGCGGCCAATTGGATGCTTGGCCCTGTGCTCGCCGCCGTGAAGGCATCAGGGGGCACGCTGCTCGACCACGCGGTCGATCCCGCTCGCCTGGGCGCGCTCATCAAGCTCGAAGCGCAGGGCGACGTCTCCAACACGGCGGCCCGTCAGATCTTCACGATCATGGAGCGCGAGTTTACCGAGCCGCTGGTCATCGCGACACGCGAGGGCTTACTGAAAGTCACCGATGACTCCGCGCTGGTCGCCTGGATCGACGAGGTCTTCGCCGAGTCACCCACCGAGGCCGCGCGCTTCATGGCGGGCGAGCAGAAGCTACAGGGTGTTCTGGTCGGCCAGGTGATGAAGAAGTCGAAGGGGTCCGCCGACCCGAAAAAAGTCAATCAACTGCTGGCCGCTCGCGCGGGCTAAACAGGGGCGTCGGGAGTGAAGCGGCATACCGAAGCTCCGTGACCGGCATGCCGAACATCCGATCCGCTTCCAGCGCCGCTCGCACATCACCGCCTTCACGCTTTGCCTGACGGCGGACCTTTTTCGCATCGCGCAGCGGACTGTCACCCGATGGGTCGAAGCGAAACGCGTCGCTGCTGTCCCACCTCGTGAATAGATCGACGATGTAGTCGAAAGATCGCGCCATGTAGCGTCCCACTTCGGCGTCGCTGAGGTCCCAACGGCTCTTCTCCGAAACGAGCTGGAAGATGCGCTGCCATGAGTCCGTGTCGGTGACGTACACCATGCCGCGGAAGATGCGCCGATTGGTCGGGGTGCCGAAGAGGGTGGGGCTCAGAATGTGATCGAGATGCAAGTCGGCCGGCGAGTGATCGACGGACAAGAGCTCACGGGCGCGCCGAGGCCACGGATCGCCCAGATGCGTGTCGATTCGGCTCTCCCAGTAGCTGTGACCGAGCGCCGTCGTACTCGAGGTCACTGCCAGCTGTCGCGGGACGAAAAAGTTGTGAGCCACGACATCGGCGGCCAGATGCGCGAGATAGCCCAGGCCGAAAGCACGCAACGACGGCGGCTCTGCTTTTTCATGGATCTCGAGACCGACGCGCCACGAATGACAGTGACGCCCGACCTCGGCGTACTTCTTGGCGATGCTCGTATCTGCCGCGATCGACCCGTACAGAAAGTCGGTCGGATAGGCCGCCAGCAATTCTGCGATGGTCGATGGCACGAGCGAAAGATTCCGGAGCAGCGCATCGCCCAGGAAGACGTGCGTGCCCGGCGTCCAAGCCCAGGCGTCCGTGGGGAAGCAGACCAACGCCACCAGCACGGCGAGTCCCCCGGCAATCCAGGCACTATGGCGGCGCAACACGACGCGCTCAGTCTTCGTCGTCGTCAGCATCCACGGGGGCTGGAGTACGACGCGGCCGCCGCTGGCTCAGTCCCGCTGCCAATTCGCCGGCACCCGCGCGAACACCGCGTACCGCCGAGACCGCCGCGAGTGCGGTGTCTTCCAGCTCGTCCTGCAGCACATCCAGCACGGCGTTCACATCATCTATGCGACGTGCCGTGGTTTCCGCCGCGCCGAGCAGCTGCATACTCAGGGCCTCGGCTGCATCCGTGACGCGCTCGGCATCCGTCCGGAGCATCGCGACCACTTCCCGTGCGTCGCCCACGATGGCCGTCGCGTTCGCCAGCAGGGGCTTCGCGTCGGTGGTGAGTTTGTCGACCGTCTCATTGAACTTCTGCAAGCCGGCGCGCATCGAGAGGATCAGCAGAATCGTCGCTATCAGCACGCCGACGCCGAGGATGAGCACGACGATCTGAAGCACACCGCTCGTCCACTCCAGCATGCCACGATCGGGGATCGTGCGGGCGATGATGGTGTCCGGATACGTGGCGGCCTGCAGGAGCCGCGCAGACAACGCACTGACAAAGGTCATAAGGATGATCTAAGGGTTTCCGGGAGAGTCGGGAAGGGGCTGAAGCGATCGATCGACGTAGCCGGCGTCCAGCCGGTGACGGTCGGGGCGTGCGTGCCCCGTTCGCGCCTGCTATTCTTCCGCTCTCCCGATCGCTTCGTTCAATCGCCGCGTTCAACCCCGAGTGCATGTCCGCCGTCCAGTTCATCGTCGAAGGGGGTCAGCGTCTGAGTGGCTCGATCCGACCAGCAGGCAATAAGAATGCCGCGCTGCCGATCGTCGCTGCTACGCTACTGACCGATCAGCCGGTCCAGTTACATAACGTGCCGCGGATTCGGGACATCGAGACCCTCGTGGAGCTCGTCCGCACCACGGGCGCGGAATGCGACTGGAATGGTCCGAACTCGCTGCGCGTGCACGCGAAGTCCGTGCAAGCGACCGACCTCGATCCGCAGATGTGCGCGCGCATCCGCGCGTCGATCCTGCTGGCCGCGCCGCTGCTCGCGCGTTGCGGCACGGTCACGCTCTCACCACCCGGTGGCGACGTGATCGGCCGGCGTCGGCTCGACACGCACTTCCACGTGTTGCATGCGCTCGGCGCCGAGTACGAATTGGGTGAGCGGTTTCGCTTCACCGCGAAGGCCTTGACCGGCGCCGACGTGTTCCTCGATGAGCCCAGTGTCACGGCCACTGAGAATGCGCTCATGGCGGCGGTCGCTGCCACGGGACGCACCGTGCTTCGCAACGCGGCCAGTGAGCCGCACGTGCAGGACCTCGCGCGCTTCCTCGTCGCGCTCGGCGCGCGTATCGACGGCATCGGCTCGAACGTCTATACGATCGAGGGCGGGAGGCCGCTCGGCAGCGCTACGCACGAGATCGGTCCCGATCACATCGAGGTCGGGTCGTTTATCGGACTCGCAGCGGTCACGCGCTCGGAGATTCGTATTGAACGGGCCGGCGTCGAGCATCTCCGCAGTATCCTCATGGGGTTCGAGCGGCTGGGCATTTCCTGCATCATCGACGGCGACGACCTCATCGTCCCTGCGGAGCAGTCGCGCATGATTCAGAGTGACCTCGGTGGACACGTCCCCAAGCTCGAGGATCAGCCGTGGCCGGCGTTCCCGGCTGATGTCATGTCGATTGCCATCGTCACGGCGACACAGTGTGAGGGGATGATCCTCATGCATGAGAAGATGTTCGAGTCCCGCCTCTTCTTTACCGACAAGCTGGTGAGCATGGGCGCCCGTATCGTGCTCTGCGATCCGCATCGCGCGATCGTCTCCGGTCCGACGAAGCTCCGCGGCAGTACGGTGGAATCGCCCGACATCCGTGCCGGCATGGCCATGCTGCTGGCCGCACTGTGTGCGGATGGGACGAGTGTCATCAACAACGCCCAGCAGATCGAGCGTGGATACGAGCGGATCGAAGAGCGACTCGGCGCCCTCGGCGCCCGGATTCGGCGCGTCGAATTGAGCGCCCGCTGACCACGGGACAGTCATGCGTCTGATGCCGCTGGGATCGGCGGAGCCGGTGTCGGGCATGCCCGATGGCGTGCTGGCCTGGACCACGACCCGCGCCGACGGCTCGTTCGGGTTGGGATCGCAGGACCCGGTGGCCGAGGTGATGGATCGATGGGCCGGGCTCCAAAGCGGGCTCGAGGCGCTCGGGATCGAGCGACTCGCGACGGCCCACCAGGTGCACGGTGCGATCGTGGAGCGGCACGCGGGCGGCTGGCGCGGCTGGCTGCGCCTGCGCGGCGTTGATGGTCACGTCACCACGACGCCGGGGACGGCGCTGGCCGTAACGATCGCCGATTGCACCCCCGTCTTTATGGCGCATCCGGGTGGAGCGGTCGCCGCTCTGCATGCGGGTTGGCGCGGCACGGCGGCGCGTATCCTCGACGCGGGACTCGACGGGCTCAGGGCACTCGGGTTTCCTGCCGACGAATGTGTCGTGCATCTCGGCCCGTCGATTTGCGGTGCGTGCTACGAAGTGGGACCTGAGGTGCTCAGCGCCGTGCATGGCGTTCCGGCGTTTGAAAAGGGCCAATTGGACGTCCGCGAGGTGCTTTGGGAACAGGCGCGGCGCCGTGGGGTCACCAGGATTTCAGCCAGTTCGGCTTGTACGCGATGCCACGCGGACCGGTTCTTCAGCCATCGTGGTGGAGATCAGGGGCGCCAGCTCGGCGTAATTGCGCTCCAGTCATCTTGACCTTGTCGCTGGTGGGGCGTAGGTTGCCAGTCTACAGAGTAACTCCTTCGTGAATTTCGCCCGCCTCGCGCGGGTGGGTGAAGTGTGGGGAAGGTCCCCACACTTTTTTGTTCTTCGGTGTTTGGTTTTTTCTGGTTCTTACTGGAGATGTGCAGGTGGGCGAGATAGTCGAACCCATTGTCGCACAAGAGCTTGACACGCTTGGTTTCGATTTGGTGGAGATTCGGCGCGGGGGCTCACGCTCTCGTCCGGTGTTGGAGATCCGAATCGACCGGCGCGACGGCACGAAGGTGACGATCGAAGACTGTGCCAAGGCATCCCGTGCTGTAGAAGCGCGTTTGGAAGCTCAGGCGTTGGTCGGAGAGCAGTACGTATTGGAAGTTTCTTCGCCGGGCGCAGACCGGCCGTTGAAAACCGCTGCCGATTGGCGCCGATTCGTCGGACGCCGGGCAACGGTCACGAGCGGCGCGCTGGCGGGGGGCAAACAGGAAGTCGAGATCCTTGCGCTGGATGGCGAGGAAGGCGCTGAAGTCGCGCTGGTGCGTGATCCGAAAGGGAGGGA
>Ga0105045_10002445_pt1 | contig 15673 bp, 6 predicted proteins | sample MAT02_FD_78089 | JGI IMG/M metagenome (GOLD analysis project Ga0105045, IMG submission 78089) | Freshwater microbial communities from Lake Fryxell liftoff mats and glacier meltwater in Antarctica - MAT-02 (megahit assembly) | ecosystem: Environmental > Aquatic > Freshwater > Ice > Liftoff...
GGCTTCCAAGCCTGGTTCATCCCGGGGTCGTTCCGCTTCTGCCTGGCCTGCGGCGTCGCACACACGTCCGCCGGCAAGGACTCGCTGCGCCTCACGTCCCTGGCAGGTGAAGGTCGCAGTTCGGCCACAACCATGCTGACCCTGTCAGCGCTCCGCTACCTCTACGAGCAGGACCAGCAGCTCTCCGCTGAGGCCAAGAAGGTGCTGGGCTTCTCGGACAACCGGCAAGACGCAGCCCTACAGGCGGGCCACTTCAACGACTTTTTGCAGGTACTGCTCACGCGCGCAGCACTGCTAGCGGCTACTCAGAAGGCCGGAGAAAACGCACTGACCGAGCGCGAAGTTGCAAACGCCGTATTCGAAGCGCTGGGCTTCCATCGCGAAGATCCGGCGGTTCGCGCCGAGTACATGCAGCAGCCTGAACTCAAGGGCAACACCCGCCGCCAAGTACAGGAAGCCATGCGCGGCATCCTGGGCTACCGCACTTACTTCGATCTGCGCCGCGGCTGGCGCTTCAACAACCCCAACCTCGAACAGCTGGGGCTCGTGCGAATCGGCTACCAGGACATCGATGACCTGGCCGCTGACGCCTCGGAATGGGCTGAGGCGCCACAAGTGTTGCAATCCGCCAATCCCGAGGCGCGCGCCAGGGTGCTGCGCGAGCTGTTCGACTTCATGCGGCAGGGGCTGTGCATTGCCACCCGCTACCTTGATCGCACCGAGCTGGAGCAACTCCGCACGCAGAGCTACGCGAATCTGCGCGAGCCTTGGGGCTTCACCGAAGACGAGCGCCCCATCCCGGCACGCTGGTTCGTCACCGCTCGCCCAAAAGACGAAGCCGACCGGCGAGGGCGCCGCATCCTCATCGAAGACTTCCTGGTGATCGGTTCGAGCCGCTCACGCCTCGGCCGCCTTCTTCGCCAGGGCAGCACCTGGGGCGGCGCCAACCCCTACTACAAGTCGATCAACGACCAAACATGGTCCGATGTGATGAAGGCGCTGCTGTCAGCTGCCGAATCCTACGGTTTGGTGCGCAAGGAAGAGACCGACTTCGGCATGATCGGCTGGCAGCTCAACGGCACCGCGCTGCTATGGCAGATGGGTGACGGTCGAAGCCAACGACAAGCCGTAGACAACGCGTTTTTCCGCGGCCTGTATCGCAACATCGCCGGCCTGCTCAACAACCCGGTACACCAGCTCTTCGACTTCGAAGCCCGCGAGCACACGGCACAGGTCGAACAGGATGACCGCATGGAGCGTGAAGCCCGCTTCCGCTTTACCGAGAAGGACCGAGATGAGTGGCGCAAAAAGAACGGCACCGAGCTGGAATGGCTGCCGGTGCTCTTCTGCTCGCCGACGATGGAACTGGGCGTCGACATCTCGTCGCTCAACACGGTTTACATGCGCAACGTGCCTCCCACCCCGGCCAACTACGCGCAGCGCAGCGGCCGGGCAGGCCGCGCGGGGCAGCCAGCACTCGTTATCACCTACTGCGCCAGCCAGTCCCCACACGACCAGTACTACTTCCGCGATCCCGTTCGCATGGTGCATGGCCAGGTCAATGCGCCGACCCTGGACCTCGCCAACCTAGAGCTCGTGAAGAGCCACATGCACGCCATCTGGCTGGCAGAAACCGGCAAGCGCCTGGGCAACAGCGTTCGCGATCTGCTGGACATGAACCATCCAGAGACGCTGCCCATCACCGAGGACATGGCTGCCGATCTCGACAAGCCCGAGGCAAAGCGTCGCGCCCATGAGAGAGGGCTACGCGTCCTGGCGATGCTGGACAGCGAGCTCACGGAGCGGAACGCGCCCTGGTACACAAGCCAGTGGGCCGAATCGGTTTTTCAGCGCGCCTACAAGGAGTTCGACGTTGCGCTGCAACGTTGGCGTGACCTGTATCGCGCCACGGCCCAGGCGATCGAGCTTAACTTCAAGATCGAGAACAACCCAGCCGCGAGTGAGCGCGAGCGGCGTGAAGCCCAGCAGCGCCACAACGAGGCGCGCAAGCAACGAGACCTGCTGCTGGCCGGCGACAGCGCCTTCAACTCCGACTTCTACACCTACCGTTACCTGGCCTCACAAGGCTTCTTGCCTGGCTACAACTTCCCTCGGCTGCCGCTACTTGCCTACCTTCCAGCCCGCCGTGGCTCCATCGGACGCGAGAGCTTCTTGTCCCGGCCCCGCTTCCTGGCCCTGGGTGAGTTTGGCCCTTACAGCCTCATCTATCACGAGGGCAGCCAGTACCGGGTCACCAAGGCGCTGCTGACCATCACCGGGCAAGACCAGGTCAGTGAGGGCGCGCGCCTTCCGACTGAGGTGGCGCGCTTGTGTCCCGCCTGCGGCTACGGTCACTTTCGCTCCCAGCGTGACAAGGACCGCTGTGTCTCATGCAACGCGCAGCTCGCAGACGCACAGGAGGTCAAAAACCTCTACCGCATTGAAAACGTCTCGACCAAGCGCGCCGAGCGCATCACGGCCAACGAGGAAGAGCGGGTCCGCCAGGGCTATGAGATGCAGACCACACTCCAGTTCGCTTCGGCCGACGGCAATCTGCAAATGGTCACGACAGTGGTGGGAGACCAGACCAGCCCGCTCCTGGAGATGCAGTACGGCCCTGCCGCGACGGTATGGCGCATGAACTTCGGCTGGCGCCGCCGAAAGGAGAAGTCCATCCAGGGCTTCATGATGAACCCGGTCACCGGCCACTGGGTCGGCGGCGTTGACGACGGCAACGGAGAAACCGAAGCGCCGGCCGACGCACCTCCGGACAAGACGCCGCCGCAACGCATCGTTCCGTATGTCGAGGACCGCCGCAACATCCTCATCATCCGGCCGCACCACAAGCTTGGTGTGCTGGAGGCCGAGACACTCACCACATTGCAGTACGCACTGAAGCGAGGCATCGAGGCCGTCTACCAGCTCGAGGAGAGCGAGCTCATGGCCGAGCCCCTCCCAACCCGGGACAACCGCCAGTCCATCCTTCTGTTCGAAGCCGCCGAGGGCGGAGCCGGTGTGCTCACGCGCCTTGCGACGGAACCCGATGCCCTGGCCGCCGTGGCTGCCAAGGCGCTTGAGATCCTGCACTTCCGCACTCCGCCGGCCGGCCAGGCCTGGGCACGAAACACGCTCGTGGAGGAACTTGACCACAACGGAGAGCCCTTCTGCGAGGCCGGTTGCTACCGCTGCTTGCTCTCGTACTACAACCAGCCAGACCACAGCCTGATCGACCGAAAGGACAAGGCCGCTGGCGGCCTGCTGCTTGACCTCTTGTGTCGCCTGACACAGGCCCGCACCAATCAGGGCACGCAAGGCCGTTCACCGCAAACGCACGACGAACAGCTGGCGCGCGTGTCGGGCAGCACACTGGAACATGCCTGGCTGTCCTACGTCAGCGAACATGGTCATCGCAAACCCGACCGCGGCCAGCACACCATCCCCGGCGCTTCCGCTTGCGCGGACTTTTTCTACGACGACTTGAACCTGGCGATCTTTGTCGACGGTCCTCACCACGATCGCGCTGCGCAGCGCGCCGACGACGTGGCCGTTGACCGCCGGCTCGATGACCTAGGCTACTTGATCGTTCGCTTCCCCAAGGAACAGTCGGCCTGGCCCGCCATCTTCACAGCCCATGCTGACCTGTTTGGGGCCGGTCGATGACCAGGGCGCAGACGGACCTGTTTGAAGAACTGTCCACCTCCAGCCTGAACCGCCTGCGCACATTTGCAGAGTGCGCAGCGGCCGTTGACCGCCTGTTCACCGATGCACTTGCCTCGCAAGGGCCGACAGCGTTCACCGAGTTCATTGACTTCGCGCGCCGGCTCAGCAACCTGTCGGTCTACAACGCCATGCTGGTCCGCCTGCAGCGCCCAGGTGCCGCGGCTGTTGCTACAGAGAAGCGATGGAACAAGGCCAGCCGGACCGTCCGCCCCGGCGCCATACCGATCGTAGTGCTTCGCCCCTTCGGCCCTGTCTCATTCCTGTACGAAGTCAGCGACACCGAAGGCCGGCCGCTGCCCGGCGAGCACGCCAACCCTTTCGTGGCTTTTGGCGAGCTTGATGAGATCGAGTGGGGTCGAATTCTCAAGCTGCACCGCGAGAAAAACGGCGTGCGCATCGAGGAACGCAACTTCGGATCGCTGCTGGCGGGCAACGCCCGGAACCTGCAGGCCATGCCGGCGCTAGTCCCAGAGCTGAGCAAGCCCGAGTGGCTGATCCAGCTCAACGCCAACCACGACCGACCCACCCGCTTTGCGACGCTGGCCCACGAACTGGGCCATGTCTTCTGCGGCCACTGTGGCCCGCATAACAAGGGCACCTGGCCTGACCGCTCCAAGCTGCCCTATCCCGTCCGTGAGATAGAAGCCGAGGCCGTCTCATACCTCGTTTGTGCTCGTCGTGAGCTGAAAGTGGCGTCGCAGCAGTACCTCAGTGAACTCATTGCCGATGTGGACCTGCGCCAGGTGAGCCTCTACGCCATCTTCGAGGCGGCCAACCGCGTCGAAGGTAAATCCCAATAGCCCATGCAAGCCACCTACAACCCTGGCAGCCTTGTCACCGCGCGCGGCCGTGAATGGATCGTCCTTCCAGACGCCGAACCCGACACGCTGCGCCTGCGCTCTCTGGGCGGCGGCGAGCGCGACGAGACACTCATCTACCTGCCGCTGGAGCGCCACCCCGTCCACCCGGCCACATTCCCCTGGCCCTCCGTCGAACAAGCTCGCAATCACTCGGCCAGCCAAATGCTGCTGGACGCGCTGCAACTTAAGCTGCGCAGCGGCGCGGGCCCCTTCCGCAGCTTCGGCAACATCGCCGTCGAGCCGCGCGCCTACCAGCTGGTGCCCTTGTTGATGGCACTGAAGCAGCCTGTCGTGCGCTTGTTGATTGCCGACGATGTGGGTATCGGAAAGACGATCGAAGGTGCTCTGATCGCGCGTGAACTGCTGGACCGGGGTGAAATCCAGCGTCTGGCCGTGCTGTGCCCGCCGCACCTGTGCGAGCAGTGGCAACGTGAACTGAACCAGCGCTTCCACATCCCCGCCGTCGTCGTGCGCTCCAACACCGCTGACCGACTGGAGCGCGACCTACCGCCCGGCGCATCGCTGTTCGACGCCCACCCCTTCACCGTGGTGAGTCTCGACTACATCAAGTCCGAGCGCCGGCGCGAGGCGTTCCAGCGCTTTTGCCCCGAGTTCGTCATCGTCGACGAGGCCCACACCTGCACGCAAGCTGGCCAGGGTCGCCAGCAGCGCTACCAACTGCTCAAGGGCCTGGCCGCGCAGGCCGAGCGCCACCTAGTGCTGTTGACCGCCACACCGCACAGCGGTGACGAAGAGGCCTTCTTCAACCTGCTGGGCCTGCTGCGTAGCGACTTCACCCAGTTGAAGGACCTGCCCGCCGGCCAACGCACCGACCTGCGTGAGGCCTTGGCTCGCCATTTTGTACAACGCCGCCGGCCTGACATCGCCGAATGGCAAGACGCGTCGATGTTCCCCGACCGCAAAACGGCGGAGATCACTTACCGACTCACCGGCGCGTGGGGCCAGCTCTTCAACGACGTGCTGTCCTACGCCCGCGAACTGGTCGAACGCTCTGAAGGGCAAGGGCTGCGCGAACAACGGATGAACTGGTGGGCCGCACTGGCGCTGCTGCGCTGCATCTCATCGTCGCCTGCAGCCGCCGTCAACGCACTGCGCACGCGACTGCTGGCTGCGCAAGGCGAAGGCAGTTCCGAGATCGCGTCGCTGGAAGAGTTTGAAGCCCAAGCCAGCGACCGTGTGCTGGACGGAACAGACGACGCGCTGTCCACCGATGACATCGAGCCTGGCGCGCAAACCGAAGACAGCCAACGCCTGCAGGCCCTGATGGCCAGCGCGGCAGCCCTTGCAGGCCAGCAGCATGACCCCAAGCTGGCCAAGCTGCTGGTCCACATGGCGGTGCTCTTGAAGGAAGGCTTCCAGCCGGTTGTGTTCTGCCGCTACATCGCCACGGCCCACTACCTGGCCGCGGCGCTGCAAGACAAGTTCAAGGCAGTCACCACCAAGGCCGTGACGGGGGAGTTGACGCCCGACGAGCGTGAAGCCGCAGTCGAGCAACTGGGCGAGAGCGATGTCCGGATCCTGGTCGCCACCGACTGCCTCTCAGAAGGTATCAACCTCCAGGGCCTGTTCACCGCCGTCGTTCACTACGACCTGAGCTGGAACCCGACCCGACACGAGCAGCGCGAAGGCCGCGTCGACCGATTTGGCCAAAAGGCCCCCGAAGTGCGCAGCACCATGCTGTTTGGTGAAGACAACCCTGTGGACGGCGCGGTGCTGCAGGTGATCCTGCGCAAGGCCGAAAGCATTCGCAAGGAACTGGGCGTGCTGGTGCCCATGCCCGACAACGAAGGCAAGTTGACCCAGGCGTTGTTGAATGCGGTGCTGCTGCGCAAGGGAACCGCAACGTCCTACCAGGCTGAGCTGGACCTGTGGGGGGAGCCGGCCAGGGACATTGAACTCGCTTGGCAGAGCGCCAAGGAGAAAGCCAAGCAGAACCGCAGCATCTTCGCCCAGCGGCGCCTGAAGCCCGAGGACGTGCTACCCGAATGGCGCAAGTCAGCCGCCGTTCTGGGCGGTGAGGCGGATGTCGAACGCTTCATCAGCCGCGCCGCCAGCCAACTGGGTGCGCCGCTGCAGCCGGTGAAGCAGCACTTCAAGCTGTTGACCGAACACCTGCCCCTGCCCGTGCAAGAGCGGCTGGCTGCCGAGGGCTTGGCCGGCACGCTGCGCATCGACTTCCACCAGCCGGCTGCCCAGGGCACTACCTTCATCCACCGCACGCACCCCTTGGTATCCGTGCTGGCCGACACGTTGCTCGAACAGGCCCTGGACGCCACCCCGGCAGCCGATGACAGCACAGCCGTCGCGCGAGCGGGAGTCGCTTTCGTAGGCGGTGTCAGCTTGAAGACCACTGTGCTTCTGCTGCGCATTCGCCACCAGCTCACCGTGACGCATGGCGCCCACAGCCGCTTGCTGATGTGCGAAGAGGCCATCGCCGTAGCGGCCAGCAGTTCCGATCCGTTCGCTGAGCAAGCGCCAGACCAGACCCGCGCGCTGCTGGGTGCCGAAGCCACCCGCAACCTACCCGCCGCGTTGCGCGACCGGCAGCTCCAATCAGCCCTGGATGCGTTGCCGGGCTGGCAGCCACAACTCGAAGCCATCGCCAAAACGCGAGCGCAGGCCTTGCTGCAAGACCACCGTCGTGTGCGTGAAGCGGCTGAAGGCCGCGGCAGCTACCAGGTGACAGCCAGCCTGCCGGTGGACGTGATGGGCGTCTATGTGCTGCTGCCCGACACAGCCGCCGCAGTGGCGGGGGCCTGACGTCATGGCCAAACGACCGACCCACCAACTGGCCTACCGTGCCATCCGCATCGAAGGCGGGCTGATTCCCGCCGAGGAACTGACGCGCCTGACCTTGCTGGCCGACCCCAAGGGCACCGAGCAGACCGAGAGCCACTACCGCATCGCCAGGGGCCTGAAACTGCGCGACGAGATCGCGCGCGACTTCAAGATCGCGCTCAGCCTGTGGCACGACTTCAAGGCTCTGCGACTTCGGCACGACGTGCAAGCCCATGACGTGACGGTGCGCGAATGGCTGCTGCCGCTGTTGCGCGATGTGCTGCACTTCCACGACGCGGCACGTTGCCCGGCCATTGAGCACGCGGGCCACCACTACGCCATCGGCCATGCCGCGCTGTTCAGCGCACCGACGGCCGAGCTCACCAGCGGACCGGCGCGCGGCCGCGTTCCGTTGGTGTTCGCAGGTTTCGACCAAACGCTGGACGGCGCCGCCGAACGCTTTGGCGAGACCAACCCCGACACTGGGAAGACTCGCCGTCGCAGCCCCTTCATGCTGTCGCAAGAGGCGCTCAACGCCACAGACACCTCGCTTTGGGCCATCGTCAGCAACGGCTTGGTGCTGCGCATCCTGCGCGACAACGCCAGCCTCACCCGGCCGGCCTACATCGAGGTCGATCTCGAGACCCTATTCACCGAAGAACTGCTGGCCGACTTCAGCGCCTTCTGGCTGCTGGCCCACGCCAGCCGCTTTGCCGGCCCGGCCGCCCAAAGCGATGCACCGCCCAGCGACTGCCCCTGGGAACGCTGGCGCGCGGCCGGACAACAAGCCGGCGTCACCGTGCGCGGCAAGCTGCGCTACCAGGTGGCCGATGCGTTGCGGGCGCTGGGAACCGGCTTCGTTTCTCACCCGGCCAACGGCAGCTTGCGAGCCGCCTTACAGAACCCCGACAGCGGCTACGACCGCCAGACCTTCTTCGAGGAACTGCTGCGCCTGGTCTACCGCCTGATCTTCCTGGCCACTGTGGAAGACCGCCGTGACCGCGGCACGGGCGAGCGCCTGGTCTTCGATCCCATCGCAACCCAGGCCACGAAGGCCCGCTACCTGGCCGGCTACTCGATGACCTGGCTGCGCGACCGTGCCGTGCGCCGCAGTCAGCACGACCGGCATGCCGACCTGTGGCAGGCCCTGACCATCACCTTCGGCGCACTGGGCCGGGGTGAGCCTGCACTGGGCCTGCCCGCGCTGGGCGGCCTGTTCGATGCCGACCAATGCCCGCACCTGGACACCGCACAGATCGACAACCGACACCTGCTGGCCGCCGTCTTTCAGCTGGGCTGGTTTCGCGCCGATGGAGGCTTGTCGCGCGTGAACTACCGCGACATGGGGCCGGAAGAACTGGGCAGCGTCTACGAAAGCCTGTTGGAACTGGTGCCAGACCTGCAAGGCCTGGCCACGCCCACTACGGCGCGCCTGGCCTTCGTGGGTGACGATGCCACCGACGCCAGTACCAAGGGCAACACCCGCAAGCTGACCGGCAGCTACTACACACCTGACAGCTTGGTGCAGGAGTTGATCAAGAGCGCGCTGGAACCCGTCGTCGCCCAGACGGTCAAGGCCAACCCCCAGCGCCCAGTAGAGGCGCTGCTGTCGCTCACCATCTGCGACCCCGCCTGCGGCAGCGGCCACTTTCTGCTGTCGGCCGCCCGCCGGCTGGCCGACGAGGTGGCCCTGCACCGCGCCGCCGCCGAACGCGAAGGCGGCGCACCCACGCCCATCGACTACCGCCATGCGCTGCGCGACGTGGTCAGCCGCTGCATCTACGGCGTGGACAAGAACCCCATGGCCATTCAGCTGACCAAAACAGCGCTATGGCTGGAGGCCTACTCGCCCGACCGACCCCTGAGCTTCATCGACCACCACCTGCGCATCGGCGATGCGCTGCTGGGTGTGTTGGACCCGAAGGTGCTGGAGAAGGGCATTCCTGACGAGGCCTACACCGCGCTCTCGGGCGACGACAAGGACGTAGCCAAGGCACTGAAGAAGAAGAACAAGGAAGACCTGGAGAGCTGGCGCGCCATCGCCGGCGGTGACCTGCTCACCCAAGCCGGCCTGGCCGAGCAGGCGTTGACGGTCGAAGCGCTGGACGACGACAGCCCAGAGCACGTGGCCGCCAAGCGCCAGGCGTGGGAAAGCGCCTCGCTCCAGGCTGGGGGCAGCGTTTTGGCCCGCCTAGCGGACACCTACCTTGCAGCTTTCCTGGCGCCCAAGGTGGCAGAAGTCAAATCCTGGGTGCCGTTGTCGGGCTACCTGTGGGGTGTGATCTCGGGACAACCACCTGAGTCAGCCGTCGAGGGCCCGGCCCAGGCGCTGTGCCGCCAGCACGGCGTCTTCCACTGGTGGCTGGCTTTCCCGCAGGTGGCGGCGCGCGGCGGCTTCGACGTGATGCTGGGCAACCCGCCGTGGGAGCGCATCAAGCTGCAGGAGGAAGAGTTCTTCGCCACCCGCAGCCCGCTGGTGGCCGAGGCCAAGCACAAGGCTGAGCGAGGCCAGCGCATCGAGTGGCTGCGAGAAGGCGTGCTGCTGCACCGCGTGAATCCAGACCTCGCGCGGGCAGAAGGGCTTACGCCGCCCAACCGGGCAGAGGTGGCGCTGTACGAAGGCTTCATCGCGGCGCGGCGGGGGGCCGAGGCGGCCAGCTTGTTCGCGCACGAGGGTCGGCGCTTCCCGCTGACGGGCATCGGCGACGTGAACACTTATGCGCTGTTCGCCGAGACCTTCCTGCAAGCTACATCACCAAGTGGGCGAACTGGCTTCATCGTTCCGCTCGGCATTGCTACCGACGACTCAACGAGCCGGTTCTTCCGGAAGATATCGGATGGGCGACTTTCAAGCGTGTTCGGGTTCCGCACTGGTCCGGGAATGTGGGCAGAAATCGGACATCAGACGTTTCGATTCTGTTTGGTCACCCTCGGCAGTTCGGGTGGAGCCCGTCTGTGCTTCAACGCTCTTTCAGTGGACGAGTTGCTTGATGCTCGAAAGGTGTTCTCGCTGACTCCAAGTGAGTTTCACCTCATCAACCCCAACACCCATACCTGCCCGGTCTTCCGTACCGAACGCGACGCAGAACTCACAAAGAAGCTCTACCGAGCCGCGCCGGTACTCATCGAAGAGGAACCGAGCGACGCCGACAGCAAGGTACTGCCCGCAGCCAATCCATGGGGCATCCGTTTCCAGACGATGTTCCACATGTCGGGTGACAGTGGGCTTTTTCGCGATACGCCAGATGCCATTGACGGCTGGCCCGTATTGCCTCTGTACGAAGCCAAGATGGCCCATCACTTCGACCATCGCTGGGGCAGCTACACGCAAGCAATACCGGGAGAGGAGCCTGAGCCAGATGACGTGAAACTGGAGCACAAGGCGGATCCCGAGTTCACGGTCCGCCCCCGCTATTGGGTCGATCAGCGCAATGTCCTGGCACGCATCGCGCGCGCGCCCGACGCAGTGCGCAAGCATTGGCTGGCGTTGCACCTCGAGGTCGACCCAGAGGTGCGCAGAGCATCAGCCGGCGGACTGGAGACGGCCTTGTCCCGCTGGCTGGCAGGTCACCTCTTCCAGCGCGAACTGGCCCACGCTGATCCCGTCGCGCTAAACACCCAGCAGCTGCGTCACCGTGTCGAGGCAGTGGAGCGACAACTCGCAGCCGGGTTCCCAACAGCATGGAGGCTCATCCGGGAACAAGTCTGGACCACCCGGAAGGGGCTGAAGGAACTTCCGGTCTGGGGCAAGGTGGCAGCAGACGCCCCACTTCACGACCACGAGCTGGCCGCTTTTGAGTCGGCACTAGTGAGCGGGCAATCGGCCCAGATCTCGCTGCTTGATGGGTGGCTAGAAGACCGCAGCCCGCGATGGCTGATGGGTTGGCGAGACATTTCGAAGACTCAGAACGAGCGCACCGTCATTGCATCGGTGGTGCCGCGTGCAGGTGTGGGGCACACCTTGCCCTTGCTGTTCACTGAACAGCCTGCACATCTCAGCGCGGCACTCTTGGCCAATTGGGTGTCACTTGCATTCGACTATGTCGCAAGGCAGAAGGTTGGAGGAACGCACCTGACCTATGGCTACCTGAAGCAGTTTCCGGTTCTACCTCCCGATCGCTACACCCAGCAGGACCTCGCCTTTGTCGTTCCACGCGCACTTGAACTGACGTACACCGCCCACGATCTCAAGCCCTGGGCCGACGACCTCGAAGCCTACGACCTTCGTCCTGCCGCCGAGCGCGGTCGCCCCTTCGCGTGGCACCCCGATCGCCGCGCCCAGTTGCGTGCCGAGCTCGACGCCTATTACGCCCGCCTCTACGGCCTAGACCGCGACGAGCTGCGCTACATCCTGGCACCTTCCGACGTGATGGGCTCGGACTATCCCAGCGAGACCTTCCGCGTTCTCAAGAACAACGAAATGCGGCAGTTCGGCGAGTACCGCACGCGGCGGCTGGTGTTGGAAGCCTGGGATGCTCAGGAGCGGGGCGGCTGATGAGTGCGCGCTTCGGATTCCTGATCGAGCCGATCTCGCTAACCTGGAGCGGTGGCGGCATCGAACCGTTGCCCGGTCATGGGGCCGTCGTACAGGGTGTCCTGGCGCATGAACGCCACTACGCAGGCTGGCTCTATCCGCCCCTGGGCGCGGTGCAGCGGGACAGCGGCGAGTCGAAGGACCGGCCGACGATGCCCGTGACCATTGCACTATCGCCGACACATGTGCTGACCCTGTGTGATGCCAGCGCGGGCACCGAGGCGGAGGATTTCTTCATCGCTCTTTTCGGCATGCTCCAAGGGCTGCGCCTGCAGCGCGAAGGCTGGCAGCACTTCTACAAGTGCCCGACTAAGCTGAGGACGCTGTGCGACTTTCACGCCACTGGCAGCGAGATAGCCCAAACCCTTGAGGTGGCAGCAGCGTTCTGGCGCAGACATAGCGACGCCGCGATTCGAAAACTGGCCTTCGGCGCCATCCACTGGCATCTGTTCGCCCAGCTTTACGCCCACGAGTTTGAGCGCTTCAACGCGCAGTACACCGCGTTCGATGCCTGCTGGGAGCTGGCCACGCGGACCACGAACGTCGTCGCCAATGGGCACGCTGAGCGCCCATTGGCATTGGCTGCAGCACTGGGCCTTGTCACCCCAAGCTGGGCCTTGCCTGTCTCGGCAAACCAGAAAGCCTGCAGTCTCTCGCTGCGCCGCAACGCGCTCGTTCATGAAGCACTCTACGCCGGAGAGCCGATCGGCTTCGCCCATCCGACATTCGAGCGCGGTATGGAACTCGAACTGACCGGATTTGTGGCACGCGTCCTCCTCGCACTGCTGGGCGTCCGCAACGAGTACACACGCTCACCGGTCGACACCCGGCAGTACTTTGGGTTCTCACAATGAAGATGCTGACGTCTAGCGCAGGGGAAGACCATGCCGCTTGAATGGCGCTTGATCAGCGGCGACACATTGAAATCCCTGGACTTGGACGGCCTGCTCAAGGGCGCCGAGCGTCGCGACTGCAACACCTTTCGCGACGAGATTTCACGCCTTGAACGAGAAGAAGGGCGTTGGGCAGTGGGGGAGCGTGAGTGCCTGCACTTCGTCAGCGCCGTCCTGACGATGATGCTGCGGGCAGATCAGCCGGCGGAACCCTTCGGGCCGATGTTCGTCATGGGCGAAGAACGCAGTGCCGTCCCGGCAGACTTCCCGAAGGCCGAGCTTCTCGGCATTCAGGAATGGGCCATGTCACTGGCGGACCCAGAGCTGCGTGCTCGGTTTCTCGACCTACTGTGGATTCAGGCGCGCTCGTTCCCTGCGGCCCAAGGTGCCGTGGAGGGCTACATCGCCTCGGCGCTGATGCTGGAGGATCCCAAAGAGTGGACTTCCTGTCAGAAGCGGTTGGAGCGCGCGCTTCGCCTGGCTGCGGGTCTGGGCAAAGGCGGAGCGGATCTGAAGCTGCGTATCCTAGTTGAGATCCAGGCAATGCTGCTGCGGCATCGCGGCACCGACCCTCTGTATCTAACCCTTCGGCTCATTCAACTCCTGCTGGAGTTCAAGCATGGCGACGCCAAGCAGTTTGCGGGCTTTGCCCTCGCGGCGGCTGTGTCCGCTGAGGCGGCCAACGACTTCTGGAGGGCGAAGGACTACTACAAGCTCGCCGCCGATTGCCACCGCGAAGTGGGCGACATGGATGCCGAAGGCGGCTCACTGCGCCAGTCCGCCGAATGCTTGGTGAAGGAGTCTGAACTGGCGCAGTCGCAGCCTGGACGCGGCGCCATGACGGCGGCAGCTTTGATGTCGGATGCCACTGAGGCGATGCGCCAAGCGCCCGGCGGCCGGGACCGTGCAGCCGATTTGCATGAGCGGTTGCTGGAGCTGCAGCGTGAGTCACTCGCCGAGTTGAAGCCGGTGTCTACCAGCATAGACGCCGGAGAACTCGTACGTCGCGCGCTGGCTGCTGTACGAGACAAGCCAGTCCACGATGCCATCTTCGCTCTGTGCACCATGGCGAAGCCGCCGTCGGTCGCGAAACTGAAGCGGGATGTGCAAGAGCAGGCACGTGTCGCAGTGCTGGGCAGCCTGTTTTCCAGCGAGGTGCTTAACTCACGGGGTCGAGTGATCGCGCACGCGCCGGGCCTAGAGATGGGCACTGAAGACCCGAAGCAAGATGGTCTTCGTTGGCGGATGTTTCGCAACGCGCAATTGAAACGAAGCCTCACTGTGCAATCGATGCTGAACCCAGCCAGGATGGAGATTGCTGTCACCCATGGTCCGGACAGGCTCGACCTTGCTCGAATGGTTCAGTACAGCCCGTGGATTCCGCCGGGGCACGCAGAGAGTGTGCTGCGGGCGCTGGTCGCAGGCTTTCAAGGCGACATGCTTGTAGCCGGCCATCTCGTGCCGCCGCAGATCGAGGCGCTGGTGCGCCATGTCGTCGAGTCGCGCGGGGGAACGACTTCCATGCTGGAGCCGGGGGGCGTGCAGCCTGAACGCCCCCTGGGCGTACTACTTGAGAGTGCTGAAGCTGCCCAGGCGTTTGGAGCAGACGGCGTATTCGAACTGCAGGACCTTCTGATCGACCCGCTTGGCGCGAACCTCCGAAATGAGGTGGCGCACGGTCTGCTGGGTGACTCCGGGCTGTTCGGCGAAGACGTCTTGTACGCCTGGTGGCTCTTGTTGCGGTACTGCGTGGTGACGTCGAAGTTGGTCGAGCGTCAGCAGGCGGCGGTGGCGTCGGCGGCCCCTGCAGTTGCGCCAGAAGAATCGGAGACTGCAGGTGGCGCAACGGACGGCGCGAGCGGCGAGACTCCGCCGACTTGAATCGACAAACAAATCAGTCTGGGAGACGAACGATGTCTGGCACCAAGCCCCACCCGCTGCGCAACCCCGAGGTTTGCGTCAATCTGTGGGCGTACGCGGATGAAAGTGGCTACATCGCACGAGTCGCTGCCAGGGCCTACGTTCTAGACGGCAACGACGACGCCAAGCTTCGAGTTTTGCACCTGCTGGCGGCCACTGACTTCCTGCATGCCGATTGGATGGGAGTTTCCAAGCAGTTCGTCATCGACGGCGCGGACGGCAAAAAAGATGGAAGGCGTCGCCCATGCCTCGATGCTGAACGACGGCGTGACGCCCGGAGTCCTGTTCGGCCCGCTGTTCAACAAGCTAGAGGCCAGCGTGCCTCAGCAAGCGCGGACTGCCAACGGTGGGTACGAGGCCTTCAGCCTGAAGCTGCCAGAAGACCCGCTCACGGTCACCACGGTGGTCATGGAATTCGACGACGGGCGGTTGGTGCCGATGGTGTCGCCAGGCGATTGAGCCGATGGCCTATCTGGCCAAGCAAGGCAGCCAACAGCGATAGCTGTAGCTTGCTGATGACGACGAGGACAAGCGAGGGAGCACGCACATGACAGATACGTTGTTCAAGGAAGTCCACTACAGCCTGGGTGGACTCATCAACGACATCGGCCTGGGCCGCATTGGCCTGCCTGACATCCAGCGACCCTTCGTCTGGGCCAACGCCAAGGTGCGGGACCTGTTCGACTCCATGTACCGCGGCTACCCCGTTGGCTACTTCCTGTTCTGGCAGACAGGCGCCGAGGGAGTCGACACCAAAGTGATCGGCGACACGAACAAGCAGAAGTCGCCTTCCCTGCTGATCGTGGACGGGCAGCAGCGGCTGACGTCGCTCTACGCCGTCATCCGCCGGGAGGCCGTTCTGCGCGAGAACTTTCAGCGCGAGCACATCCGCATCGCGTTCCGGCCGCAGAGCGGAACGTTCGCTGTGCCCGACGCAACGACCGAAC
>Ga0105045_10002446_pt1 | contig 15671 bp, 5 predicted proteins | sample MAT02_FD_78089 | JGI IMG/M metagenome (GOLD analysis project Ga0105045, IMG submission 78089) | Freshwater microbial communities from Lake Fryxell liftoff mats and glacier meltwater in Antarctica - MAT-02 (megahit assembly) | ecosystem: Environmental > Aquatic > Freshwater > Ice > Liftoff...
AGGGGGAAAATCGCGTTTTTCCCCCTGATAACCCCCATCGCGTAAGGCTGCACTTCTTCTATGCTTCGCATCTTGAAGTGTAATGGGTATAGACAAAGCGAAGGCAATCGTGTACAAATCTGCCAAATTTTTGGTGTTTTTAGCTGTTTTAAGGGGTTATTAAAATGAAAAATGTAACTACACTCTTGTGCGTATTGCCACTTTCGTTATTGGTGGGCTGCGCCAACATGACCACAGGCGAACAAAGCGCATTAAGCGGTGGCGCATTAGGCGCGATTGGCGGTGCTGCGATTGGTGCATTGACCGGACATGCCGGCGAAGGCGCGTTAATTGGCGCAGGCGTAGGGGCAGTGAGCGGTGCAGTGCTTGATGAAGACAGGCAACGCGGTGAACAAAAGCGTCGCTATGAACAACGCCGTAGTAAAAATCATCGCCATGAAGTGCATCATTACTACGATGCGCAAGGCAACGAAGTCGTCGAAGAAGAGTATTTTGACGAGTAACTAACAAAAAAATGGCGGACTTAGGTTCGCCTTTTTTTAGCTCTAAAATATAGTTATGTGGTCAACACCAGCGTCCTTCTTATAAATAGACTATTTATAATGAATGGAACAAATTGAAATCTTTATTTTCCTTCTTGGCATTATTGCCATTGCTGGGGTCCTCTTTCGCAAGGTATCGGTTCCTACTTCCCTATTGCTGGTGATTGTCGGCATGCTGGTTAGTTTATTACCGTTCATGCCAGAAGTGCATATTAAATCTGATTTAGTCTTAGATATTTTTTTACCCCTGCTCATTTATGAAATGAGCGCCGAAACGTCTTGGCGCGATATCAAAGTCAATTTGCGCCCCATTTTGTCGTTATCGATTGGCCATGTGGTGTTTATTACGGTACTTGTTGCCGTAGTGATCCATACTATGATCCCATCCCTTGGATGGCCACTGGCATTTGTATTAGGGGCCGTCGTTGCCCCGCCTGATGATGTTGCCATTATGGCCATCGCAGAGAAAGCCAATATCCCCGCACGCATTCTCACCATTCTCAGAAGCGAGGCCATGCTTAACGATGCTACCGCGCTGATCTTGTTTCGTTTTGCCTTAACCGCTTATTTAACCCATCAATTCTCGCCCCAAAGCGCCTTCGGTGCATTTTTGATGATAGTGATCGGTGAAACGCTTTATGGGATTGCCCTGGGTAATGCGATGGGCAAAATACGTTTAACATTAACTGATCCGCGTCAGCAAATGATTTTATCTTTCTTAACGCCTTTTCTTGCTTATCTACCTGCAGAACGCTTAGGGGGATGTGGCGTGTTAGCCACTGCGGTAACAGGGCTTGTAATAGGTAATCGTTACTATGATAAATTTTTACCCGAAGTGCGTTTAATTACGCACTCGGTTTGGACATCGATTAGCTTTGCTTTACAAAGTGTTTTATTTTTATTGGTCGGCTTGAATTTAAAATATATCATCGATCGTGTTGACAATAGTATTGACCATCAAGACATGGCACTTTATAGCTTAGCTGTCATCATAACCGTGATCGTTGGTCGCTTTATTTGGAATTATCCTAGCTCGTACTTACCGCGCTTTTTGTTTAAATCGATCCGCGAAAAAGATCCCTACCCTCCTTGGCAATATCCCTTTGTGGTGTCATGGTCTGGCATGCGAGGGGCCATTTCATTAGCGGCGGCCTTTTCTATTCCTACTTTAACCGGCACAGGTCTTGGTCCGCATAGCCGTGACTTAATTATCTTTTTCACCTTCTCGGTTATTTGCGGCACGCTGTTATTGCAAGGCTTAACCCTACCTTGGTTATTAAAGTTACTGGGCGTTGCGCGTTATCATGAAGCAGAAAAGGTAAAAGATGAATTAGAAGAACTTAAAGCGCGAAAAAAAATGACACAAGCGGCAATTGCTTGGCTAACCGAATATGAAAATGTCGTTAAAGACGATCCGAAACTCACTGCGATGGTGTTGTTACATATCGAGCAATACAGAATGCGCAAACTCCAGCTGAGCGAACGTTCAAAATCGCTCAAAGCGGGACAAGAACAAGATGAGGTGGTTGAGCTTAGCAACACTGTTAAGTTATCAGCAAAAATTCTCGAAGTGGAACGAAAAGAACTTTCCAGATTGTGGCATAACGAAGAAATTTCACATGCAACTCGCAATAAATTAATGCAGCAGTTAGACCATCGGAGTAAGCATTAGCAAATCCCCCGCCAGGCTGCGCCTTGGCGGCCCCCTTTACAAAAGAGGGCTAATGTCGCTACGCGACGGCGATACATTCCTATGATCAGCAAAGCGAATCAATACCCACTTTCGTAAAAGGGGATTTATGCGAGCTAGGGCGAGTACCAAACTTGCCGATATATTCAATAGAACCATTTTTTAAGAGCTTATTGCATGGCCGACACTGACAAAAAACCCAGCAAACCCATTCGCATTTTAATTGCGACGCCCAGTTATGATGCACAAGTTCATACCGGTTATGCGCTGTCGTTGGTCAAAACGTATGCTTATTTTCAACCCAGTAAAACAGTTGATATCTTGCATCAGTTTCGCTTGCATGACTGCTCAATCCCTCGCGCACGCAATCACTTTGCGGCTTATTTTTTAAGTGACCCTACCCTAACACATTTGTTGTTTATTGATTCAGATATAAACTGGAACCCAGAAGATATTGGCAAATTACTCAAAAGTAACAAACCCATTATTGCTGCGACCTTTCCCAAGAAAAAATATATTTGGGATAAGTTGCGCCAAGAGAAAGTCAAAGCCATTGTCATGGACGACAAGCTAAGTGCTGAAGAATTTCAAAGAAAAATAAAAGCAAACTTAGTGGATTATGCCATTAATTTTGGAGATGCTCGTGAAGTGAGAGACCATGTGATTGAAGTCAAACATGTCGCGACCGCCTTCATGATGATTAAACGCGAAGTGCTTGAAAAAATGTGTGATCAATTCCCGATGAGAAAAATCAATAATTTTAAAGATTTACCCTCTTCGATGCAAAATCACCTATATTCGCTTTTTGAACAAGAAAATGAAAAGGGTGAATATTTATCAAGTGATTATAGTTTTTGCCGATTATGGGGGAAAATAGGCGGTAAAGTCTTTGCCGATTTAAGCATTACCCTCTCTCATCATGGCACCGAAGATTTTACCGGTAACATTTTAGATCTCGGCAGCTCTTCTCAAAAACCTCACAATAGTTAGTTATTCTGATTTCTTTAATAATGACTTTTACCGGCTAATTAATGCAAAACATGATTTTACTCTTGTAATGACAAGTAAGCTAACGTAATATTTGGCTCTTTTTGTTATCAAACTTACGAAGGGTAAATTATGGGCTCAGCTAAAAATCCACTAAAACAAAGACAAACAGAACTTATGCTGCTTACCGATATATTAAGATATTACGCTGCAAAGCCCCTGGATGGCCGTGGTGCTAAGTTTAACCCTGCATTAACCTACGCAAGTGATTACTTTTCAAAGCTCAGCAAAGGCGATATCAAGCTCCCCGCTGGCACTTTAATTAAACTTCCTGAATTGAAAAAAAGCCTTGAACCCACCTTAGCTTGTCTGAATCGTGCGGCAGCATTAACCGAAGAATGCGATAAACAAAAGAAACAACTTAAAGAAAAGCAGAAAGCCATTCTTGCCATAAAATCGACTACAACAGCCCCTTTACCAACACCAGTCAACCCCTTCGCTGTTTTAGGTGTGAACTCACCAGGCCAACCGGTTGCTCAAACGCTTTCACCCAAAGCACAAAGAATTGAAAGATTACACTTTGATGCCTTAAACAAACTGAGCACTCAGGTTTTGTGCGATTTTGATAACCACGAACGCGTATTAATCCCTGTGGCTTCCAATATCAAAGAAGAAAACACGCCCAATGCACAAATGCTTTGTGAGTTTAGAAAAGCAGAAAATGGCAATCTGCTATTCTTGGTATGGAACACAGGTCTTGGCGCAGCTGCACACATCAGCAAAGAGACCCTAGAAAAAGATAAACAACATGCCCCCGTGCGCGTATTTCGCTGCGCAAAGCATCAAGACATTGATAAAAACAACCTGAAAAAATTTATTGAAATATGCCTAGCGACCCATTTGCCAAACCACGACGGCAAAGCCCACGTGGAAGCTAAGCAATATAATAACCACATTATTAGCCAGATAACCTATTTATCTGGTGTAGAGATTGATAGCGCGCCTTTTTATCACACCAATATCATCGCACAAGAGCAAGGTAGCTCTGCTTGGAAAGTAATTGAAACTTATATTCAAAACACGGCCCTCAAACCGGAAAACACCGATGAAGTTCAATATGAAATTTTAAAACATTCCTTAGAGGCGCTGTTGAAAAAATTTGAAGCTGACATAAAACAGTTTGTTCCACTTCAAGAAGAACTAGAACAAATTGCCAGTTTATTTGCTTTAAAATTACAACAGGTTGCCAGTCAAGCGTACTTTAGCGTTGAACGTCAAAAGGCCGGCATGGATCTCATTGTTAAGGCAAAGCAGCTCATTAGTGAAAAAGCTGCTCCCCAACCGATTGAGACCCAAAGACAGAGTCAATTCAGGGATCTGCTAGCTGCCAATAGGCCTATCACTATTACCGACGGTCACTGGACTGATTTTAGACCCGTCAATCACGATAGCCTGCAAGAACCCAATGCCGACGATTTTACTGTCGACAAACTACCGACCATCAATAACTTAGATCAAGCCAATTCTGCCATGCAGAAACTACTGGATAACGCAAAACCCCAAGGTTCTTCACTTAAAACGATTAAACAATTCGAAGCGCTATTGAAGGCACTGCCACTGACTGATGACTTTGTCAATCAGCCCCATAATATTCATGCAAGTGATTTTTCATTAACTTTGCAAAAATTTATGTCTAAGTACATGGATGAATGTAAAGGAGCTAACCGGATCCCTTATGGTGAACGGCAAATTGCGGTTTATAGCGGCATCGCGCTATTGGAATTAATCACCAATAAATATTTTGCAAACCGGAATAACATCTTAGAAAATTTATATGCAGAGTATGACAATAAACCGGCATTTCAACAGTTAATGAGCGGGTTGCCAGCTCTGTCGCACCCACTTTTACAATACATGAATCTGTTACCAGAGAATGATAAAGAATCACTCCCTGCCAGGCACAAAGCGTTCGAATATGTTTTGCGATCACACTATTTTACAGCGACCGACAGCGGCACGCACGAACGATTAAAGCAAATTAAGGCAGTCTTTCGAAGAAAACCCTCTGTGCATAAAGACTATAAACATATCACTTTAGACCTTATCGCAAATGAAGATCAAGCGCTGCGACGAGCTTCTGGTTTTACGGGCAAAACAGAAAATGACAAAAAAGAAGTCGCCAATTATTTCATTACAAATATAGCTCGAGCTAAAACGCAATTCCCTGACACCTACCGAGACACTAGCCTTTGTCTTTCGTATGGAAAACTCGCATCGAGTGTGATCAATTTTATTGGTAGTCGAAATTACTTGGGTGCGGGAGTTTCACTGCAAGAAAACTGGAACACAGTATACCCCCATAGGGATGATAAAAGAAAGCTACATTCCCATCATGTAAACTATAATTTTTTTAATAGTAATGAGATCGAAAAGTCACATCCACTTGAAGATGAAAAAATCAAAAGCGATTTTCAAATTAATTTAGCAACCTCGAAATACAAGCGTATAGAAAAAGTCACAGCTAATAACATCCAGATCAAACTTCATGCTAAAAGCATTGATAAGAAGTTAGATTTGAGAAGAATATTGAGTCAAATCGGAGCCACAGCAGATTCACAAATTGTTTGTGCCATTGAATTCTTACAAGCTAACGCGACGAACATGGATCAGAAAGATGTTCAAAAGATCCTTTTCATGCTGTTATTCGACAAAGGCTTGATGGCCCAGGAAATGAAAGAAAATCCAGCCGCCATTGCTAAACTGTTAGATATCATTGAATCGGCCATGAAATTTTACAGCCATGACGAGGTCAAGCAACCCTTTGCATTCTATTCACAAATAAATACCTTCTTAAGAAAAATATTAGTTCAACTTAAGCAAGATACGAAAGACTTTGATCCGTTGTTTACAAAGACTGAAACCCTCTGTAGATTGACAGAAAAATACCTACAACCGCTGTCAAGCAAGGCTAAAAAAAGTGAACACCAAGCTCTTTTAGTTAAAGACTTACAAGCTATTAAAGTGATTGAGCTCAGTACTCAGCTAGCACTACATGGTAAATTAACGCTTACGCAATTGACGGAATTCTATGAGATTAATTTTGGCTTACGTTTCGCAAAAGAATTGGCTGCCTATCCCTTTATGAATAAAGAAGTAGACTATGCACTGCATGACATCAAAACTTATGCCATTGCCAACCCTGCTCTCACCACTGAAAAAATGATGCTGAATGTGGTAGAAAGCATTGACGTTGATTTTGATGTTAAGAAATTTAACTATAAATTTCCGCATGTGACCAGTGGCGACACTCAAGTTGATCTTATTCAAGCTAAAATTATTCACAAAAAAGCAAAATCTACTCCGCTACCCAAAGAAGTGTATGCAGATGAGACTTTTAAAGAGATTTTTGGAAATGATGACATTCTTGTTACCAGCCTCAGCATGAGCCAACATGAGTTTCAGTATAAAAATGAGAGCTTTAAGCTACAATTTGATCATGGCTATTATTACCATGGTGGTATAGCGATCCAAAAGAAACTGGCTAAAGAAAATGAAGCACCAAAGTGGTATCAATTAGTCATCTCTCATAAAGCAAATGGCAATAGGAACCATAGAAGCTATAATCCTTTTAGCGCTTCGATATTTAATTTTTCGGATAACAGATCAAGTAATCTTAGTCATTCCGATATGAGTAGCGTTTTGCCGGGTAGATTAATCAACGATCAACACTGGATTTGGCAATCCCAAGATAGTGACGTGATTATCATTGACAAAAAAACTAATCGACAAAAGATGGTTTACTCAAAAGCTGAACAGGCTGCTTATTTCTTAGATGAGAACGGCACTCCCGAAAGAAAGTTGTTATCCAGATCATTACTTACTGCACAACAAAGCGATTTAGACTTTTTGTCAGCATTTGAATCACCCGAATTCATCGAAGTGTCTGAAAACTTGCGAACCCATAATATCCATATTCATTTGCCGCGATATGGATTGCGTTTTACCTCAAGAATGATTAATGGTGCGCAATATTTTATCAATGATGATGATCATGAAACCTGTTTAGTTAAATCAAATCAAACACCTGTTGCAGGCTTTGGTAAGGCGCTTGTTTTAGCCAATATTCCGCATGGTCACCAGCCCCAAAAACTAGTTAAATCATTGATCGCCAGAGCCGTTGGTAAAGATGAACAAGCTGACAAATTTGTAAGCAAGCACTATGCAACTTACTATCATGCAGGTGCAGAAGTTGAGCCTGCAAGTGCCGCTGATGCTTTTTATCTTGCGTTGCTGCATCAAGCATCGTCTGACATGAAAAAGGGACACGAACTGTTATCCGCAAATGCGCATCGCTTCATGGGTTCAGCAAATGAACTAGAGAGTTTGCTTGCACTTGCTGCCACGGGAAACCAGCAAACACCGCAAGCAAAATCCACTAAAGCACTCTGCTGCTACACTATCGTGCAGTATTTGCGTCAAGGGCATACTATTAATAGCATCATCGATAGACTTAACCAGAAAGATGAGGCATCTGAAACAAATGCAAAAATTGCTAAAGGATTACTAGATTTTAAACCGCTTGCTTTGAACGTTATTAAAGAATACTTAGTGATGAAGGATTACATACCCACATCAATGCGTTTAAAGCGCCGTGAAGAATTAGCGATCATTGACTATGTTAAGCAAGCACAAGCCAATTTCTATCTTGATATTCAGTCTAAGAAAAAACAACTCAAGAACCTGGTTAAAGAGTATCATAGTCTGGTCAGAATCAGTGGTGCGCAAGCAGCCTCGGTAAAAGACCGCATAAATAGCTTAAAGAACATCATTGAAAAGGAATATCATTTTGTTCCAAAGTTAGAAAAGCTTGAACCACATCAATATGACATGACTAAGCGTGATGGTTACTCAGCTACTCACAACCAAAACGCTGTTGAAACAATCGCCATTAATGACTTGTCAATCCAAACCAGCACTGAGCGTTTTAATGCAAGTTATATGGAACTATTTCACGAAGCTGCCAATGATCCGATTAAAGAAGCAAAACTTCATGCATTTCTGGATGCAAAGCTACTTTCGGAAATTCACAAAAATCGAAAAACCAATACTTCAGATGACACATTAAAACTCACTGATCAACAAATTGAAGAAATGGTATTGCCTGATTTTCTGGCTAACTTGATCAAATCATTGGATGGGGTCAAATTACCTGACATGTTCAGTTTGCCGGAAGAGGCTGTAACTTATGCGCTGTTAAAAGGCATGATATCAAACAAGAAGAAAGTGCACGATATTATTCGTCAATTTGAGCGAGCTGGTGCTAATTCTCACGTTAAAGTAACTAATGGCCTGAATGAAGCTAGATACCTTTATAATGTAGATGAAGCAATCGCTTATGCAGTCTCGCATCAATCTATCCAATTCCATGTGCCTTCGAAAAAAGCGCAAGATGGGAAAGCCGTTGGCATTCAATTTGTCAAAAACATTCCTGAAATTAAATATGTCAAAGATAGAACAGCGAGCAAGACACCGTTAAAAGATCTCGATACGCTACTATCAGGAATTGGCTTAAAAGAAACGTTACTACGTAAAGAACAAACTAAAGTAAAAGAATCTAGCGCTATTTTTGCACACGGTTCCCACAAAACGAAAGAGCCATTCTATGAAAGTTTGATCGATGAATCAAACAAAGATTACCAAAAAGGGCGAGCAGATAATCAGAATCAAGATACCCTGCAGCAACAATGGTTTACAGCGTTAAGCACACATGCAACCTGTCAACGTTTGCAAGCCACCATTAATGGTGAACTGAATGCTCATCAAGCCAAGTTTGCAGAATTGCAAAAATCGATTGTGACTTTATTAAACCAAGGACCTAAAGATCCTAAAGCACAGTTACAATGGCAATTAGCATTACAGGCAAAAACGCGTAACCAATTTACACTTAAAGATGCTTTCAAAGCATTTGACAAGGGCTCTTTAAACTCACTCAAAGATAAGTGCCATCTTGAAGAAGCGGACGCTAAAAAGCTATTTCAATTGACCAGCCAATACCTTAACGAAGGTACTCAGCAGCAACAATACCAAAGAATATTAGCGCTGCTAGAAAAATTGGCAGCAGCTGATTTATCAGCTACTAATCAAAAAACGTTAATCAATCAATTGGGTGCTGAATTAACTTTACGTCGCTGTTACGATATCAATAAATACCCCAATATTTTATTGTTTGAGTATTTAGATAATAAAATGGTCTATCCAAATCAAGTTTCCATGTTGGATAAGCTATTGAAGCAAAAGGGCGATGGTAGTTATGAGAGTGTTGCCATTCAGTTAATTATGGGCGGTGGTAAATCTAAAGTACTTTTGCCTTTATTAGCCAAAATGCGCGCTAATGGAACGAACTTAACGATCATTGAAGTACCAGGCGCACTGCTTGAAACTAACTTCTATGATTTACACGGCGTGTCTGCGAAATTAAATCAGAACGCTCATTTGCTAAAATTCGATCGTAATATCGATGCGGATTCTCAGTATTTTTATCGTATGCGCCAACATTTGCACTCAGTCATCGCCAATAAAGAATACCTTGTTACCACACGTGAGAGCATTCAATCTATCGAGTTAAAGTATATCGATGTGCTCACTAACCCGATTGATGATCTTGTAGAGTGGGAAAAACAAATTAACTATCTCGATGAGATTGTTAATTTGATTAAGAACCAGGGCGACGCCATTCTTGATGAGATCGATCTTAACTTAAGGACGAAAGATCAGCTCATTTACACCGTAGGTGAAGGCAAACCTAGCCCTAAATTTATCATTGAATCTATAGTGGATCTGTATAAATCTTTTACACAAGTTAATCATGTTGTTAATGGTACCAAGCTCAATTTGCACGATGTGGCCACACTGAAAAGCGAAAAGCCAAACGAAGATGATTTGCAAAAAATGTTTGTTAAGCTCCAAGATCATTTGCTTACTAACAAGCAATCACCTATTGCCCGCCTTGTTAAGGAATTAAAACCTGAGCAAATAAAAGAAGTGAAAAGCTTTTTAAGCAATGACTTCACCGTAATACCCGCTTGCATCAATGCGATGTCTTTAGCAGATAAATCAATTTTAGCTGTTTATAAAGAACATTTAAACCGTTTGCTACCTTTATCACTCACACGTAAACTTCATGAGAACTTTGGTTTAACCCAAGACTCGCTGAAAGTGGGAATGGCAAGTGAAATCGCCATACCTTATGTGAGCAATAACACGCCCAATGAATCGGCTAAGTTTCAAAATCATTTATTGACTATGAATTACACGATTCAAACTCATCTTGCGCAAAGTCTTTCTAAGGATGTGGTAGAAGCCACGTTGAAAGATTTCAAATCAAGATTGTTAGCTGAAAAAAATCTGAACGCTTACGCTAAAAAGCCAACCAGCCAAGTAGAGACTATTTTCAAATCCCTGTTTGGAGACGCGGTTGATCTCGGAGCATTAGATATCAACGATAAAGCCAAATTAAGCACTATTTATGAGCAGCATAAAAACACGCTTAAACTAAAAGAACATTGCTTAGCGGAATACATTTTACCTGCTGTTTTGTCGAACCCGTTAACGATTTGTTCAAATGATCAAAATCATGTGTCGGCATATCGTAGTGTTGTTGGTTTCACAGGTACCGATTATAACTACCGATGCTTTCATGACAGCATTAGTAGAGATAATACCGAAAGCTTTGGTACTGATGGAAAAACTATTTCCCATTTAATGAACAAAGAACGCAAAACGCATGTTTTAGATCAAAATAATTCAAATGTTTTGTTTACTCTTTTAGAAAACCATCAATCTCTGAATAATGTTCGTGCCATTATTGATGTTGGCGCACAGTTTAAGGGTGTGACCAACCGAGATGTAGCAAATCGACTTGCTACTTTTTACTTTAACCACCCTGCTGTCGATATTAAAAACGTCTTGTATTTTAATAAAGATAACGTGCTTTGTGCGTTAAAAGTCAACGAGCATCCAGAGCATGAAGAACCCCTGGTTTTAGGCTCTAGTGATAATATCGCTGGCAAGTTAGGTTGTGAGAGCAGTCAGTACTTTACTTATTATGATCAGGCTCACACCACCGGTACTGACATTAAACAAGAACCTGGCACTATCGGTATTGTGACCGTTAGTGAGAAATCGATGCTACGCGACGTGTTACAAGCCGTTATGCGATTGAGAGATTTGAAAGATTCCCATTCTGTTGAATTTGCTGTGATGCAATCATTAAGCAAAGAGCAATCGAATATCAACATATGGGACGTTAAAACCATCTTAAATGTTTGCTTGCAATATCAGGCAAAAACCTTAATGCAAGAACATTTAGGGGCAGTATTTAATAAAATTAATAATATTGTTCGCCAAGATGTGTTGGCTCAAATAAGAAATGCAACCAGTATCATGGGTAAAGTCATCTTGTCCGATGCTTACAAACAAATGTTGTATCAATTTGATAATACAACGTATTTTGATAAATACGGTGTTCCTGAAAGCATGATTGAAACGGAAACGTTTCTGAATATCGCTCAAGATAAAGCAATTGATCTTTGGAAATCCTGTTTAGCGAATGCTCAAAAGAAAACGGATGCAAAAGTCCTGGGTCAAATCAGTGGCGACATAAAGAAAGTGATAGCTATGTCTGTGAAGATTTGTGCACAAAAGCAAAAATCACCCCTTAATAGCTCAAGTGAAAACCAAGTGATTGCACAAATTGAGGTGCAAAATGAACGTCAAGCAGAAACTGAAATTGAAGCACAGGCGCAAGATGCTAAATTAAAAGAGAGAAAGTATAAATCTTGGGCCAAAGTTGACTTGAATAAGTATAAGCCTGGCAGCAGCATCTCACTCATGAGCTTTGAAAGCATCGCGAATTCTCATCGAGTCCCCAGAAGCTGGAAATTTGATAGCGATCTCCAGGTCAGTGAAAATTTCTACAACACGCTTAATAGTGAATATTCTGATAAATTAAATCGTTTTAAGAAGCCACTGTTTTACGTGATGAGCGTGCAAATTGGCAGCAAATTAACGAAAATATTAATTACTCAATCAGAAGCTAAGGAATTACGTGACAAATTAAAGCAAGGCACTTTACCTAAAGATCGTCAGATCTGGATTGATACGCCAAGTGGTATTCCTTATGCGGGCATTGCACCTGATCAAAAAACAAAACACCCGAATGAGGGCCGCCTGCGTGAACAGATCCAGTTCTATAACGCTGATACGGTCTACTTAGCAGCAAACTATGGTTCGTTAACCTGGTTTAAAGAAGATGCGGAAGCGAAAATGAACTATCTGCAAAGTGAATTGCTAGTTCTGCACCCAAGCAAAGGCGCTTCAATCGCACTATTAAAAGAAATCATGACGCAAGATGGAAAAATCAAACCATCCGTTGAACGTGATAATAATCTTTTAACCGATAAGTCATGGCAACGTTTACATGATGCGTATTTATACCCCAATGATGATAAGCAGCCTGTTCATAGCAAAGCTGAATTTGCACGATTACAAGCGTATGCAAAGCATCGTGAAAAAGTAGGCTTCTTCTCGATGACGGCTAAATGGCAAGCGCTTAAGAAAGCCGTTGCTTCATTCGTTAGTCGCGCGAAAAGAGCCATGCTTAAAAAGGCTATTAAGTTTGGTTTACAACACATTACAGCGAGCACTTTTGATTACATCCGTTCCAAAGCCTTTAAGTTGGCGATATACGGCGCAATATCCAGTGTGATCAGTATTGCTTGTACCGCAGGCTGGTACTTTGGTTTTGGTTTTGTAAGCTATTTAAAATATGGCAGTATGATTGGTGCCGCCGCTTTGGCCGCCCGGGCTGTTTGGAGTTTATATGCGAAGACCAACTATAACTCACTTACTAAAATTGAGAACATTACTCATTCATCTGAATTGTATGCACTCAAAACAGGGGTGGGATCAGGAACCTATCTTGGCTACTTAAAGAGCATGGTCAAACCAACCGCCTACCTCTACCCTAAAGCCTATTACGCCGGTCTTGAGATTGGTTGTGCATCGAACGAAGTCGTTCTGAATGATGCTATCAAACGTAAAACGATCTAAGTAAATCGACCACAGGTATTGCCTGCAGCGCTAACGTTGCAGGCATGCCTACTTTTCCGTTAATCCCCCTTATTCACACCACCAATCACTTATCACTTCATCATAAGCATTCAATTCTGTAACAATGTATTTAATAATTTTTTTCGTGTATTACCACACTATAGAGGCACCATGGGCGTTCTTAACGTTTCACCAGAACAATGGGCTGTTGCCAACGATTTTTTTCGTTTAAATGATAGCGCCATAAAACTTTCTAAAACCAGTAAATCTAGTGGTTTTTCATTTATTAAAGTCGATGGCGTTATTTATGCCATGGCAAATGGAACTTACCTGGGTGGAGGTGGCTTTTCAAAAGTGAAGGTGGTGGAAACCGAACAAGGCATTAATCACGTGGTCAAAATTGAAGGCAAAGGCGTTGATCATCGCACGAATAAAGAAATTGCCGCCATGCAGAAATTAGGGAAATTTATTGGCATGGTTGAACGTACGCTGTTGCAACAAAAAGATTTTTGGAAGGGACGAAAGGCTCAACCACACCTTACTCAAAAGAAGACCTATAAAATCGTCACTAAAGAAGAAGGGGCTGATTTATTTAATCTACTACATAACAATCACCTTAATCCTTTAAACTCGATACAAAAATTGATTATCGCTATTCACATTTGCCAAGTATTACAGCACATTCATAAAAAGGGTGTGATCCATGCAGATATTAAAGCGGATAATATGCTGGCTGCCATTGACGGCAATGATATTAAGATTGCTATTTTAGATTTTGGCTTTGCTATCATTTTAGAGCCTGGAAAATCGATGGCCATTGATGAGGCTAAAGGAACCATAGGATTTATTGCCCCTGAAATTTACAATCAAGCACATCCTGAACTTTCAAAACGCGAATTTTCATTTGCCTCAGATGTTTATGCACTGGGTAAGCTATTTATGAATAGCCTTAAGCTTGTTAGCCCCCTATATGAGAAATTGCTTACTGAAAATCCACTCGAACGGCCCTCACTTGCTAGTGTTCAAGCAACGCTGGTTGCCGCATTAGCGAAAGAGCCTGACCTAGATATGACAGCAAGGCAAGTCATCGCCAATGCTAGTTCTGCTACTGGATTGCGTCCTTTACCGCTTACGCCGGTCAAAGCCATTCCAACCCCCGTTTTGCCACTTAATGATTATAAAGCGAATTTAACGTTTTTATTATCAAAAAAACCTTCCGTAATGCCTATACTTTCTGTCGAGAAACCCCTTGGCGCTACACCACCGGCGACACTGCGCGCGGCGCAAAATAAAAGGGCCCCTATCTGCGACCAATTATATGATGAGCTTAAAGAAGTACTGAGCAGAAAGGAAAATGCACCTGTTATTCCTTTCCAGTAACTAATTTAAAGGTGATCCCCTGTGCAAGCGGCAATTGGGTTCCCCAATTGATCGTATTGGTTTGACGGCGCATGTAGAATTTCCAAGCATCTGATCCTGCTTCTCGCCCACCACCGGTTTCTTTTTCACCGCCGAACGCACCACCAATTTCCGCACCCGATGTGCCAATATTTATATTGGCGATACCACAATCGCTGCCGATTGTTGATAAAAAGTATTCGCTGTTTCGTAGCGAATTGGTAAAAAGCGCTGACGATAGCCCTTGCTTAACATTATTTTGCATGGTAATAGCATCAGCAAAAGTTTGATAGGGGATCACATATAAAATAGGGGAAAAGGTTTCTTCTTGAACAATTGGCCAATCATTTTGCGCTTTAATGATGGTTGGCTCCACGAAATATCCTGGTGTATTGATCACACTGCCACCACACAGTATTTCGCCACCCTTTTCTTTGGCTGCTTGGATAGCTTTAGCATACTGTTCAATAGCTTGTTGATCGATTAAGGGTCCCATGAGGTTGTTAGGATCCAGTGGCGAGCCTATTTTAACTTGTTGATACGCGTGCACTAAACGTTTTGTCACATCCGGAAAAATAGATTGCTCAACAAATAACCGCCGAGTTGTGGTACAACGCTGTCCTGCGGTACCCACAGCGCCAAACACAATAGCGGGAATGGCCAGATCCAAATCGGCGGTCTCGTCAACAATAATGGCGTTATTGCCACCTAATTCTAGAATCACGCGCCCCAAGCGCTTTGCGACGGTCTCACTCACCTGTCGCCCAACTTTGGTTGAGCCAGTAAATGAAATCAGTGGAACACGTGGGTCTTGGATAAATTTTTCAGCTATGTCATGGTTTTCTGGAATAATTAATGAAAAAACGCCGGTGTGTCCAAATTGTTGCATCACTTGATTGCAAATATGTTGTACCGCAATCGCACACAAAGGTACTTTCGAGGAG
>Ga0105045_10002447_pt1 | contig 15669 bp, 14 predicted proteins | sample MAT02_FD_78089 | JGI IMG/M metagenome (GOLD analysis project Ga0105045, IMG submission 78089) | Freshwater microbial communities from Lake Fryxell liftoff mats and glacier meltwater in Antarctica - MAT-02 (megahit assembly) | ecosystem: Environmental > Aquatic > Freshwater > Ice > Liftoff...
CCTTGTCGTAATACTGCGCCCAGTCGTGGCGCATCTCGGGGGTGTCGGGGTGGTAGGGCGGCAGCGTTACATCGGCGGGTTTGTGGCGCAGCTTGTCGTTGGGGATGGACTCGTGAATGCAGCTTTCGTGCGAAATGGCGGTGTTGAAAATGGCGAAAAACGGCTGCCCCGGCTTGCGGTTGGCGTAGGTGGCTTTGTTGCTCGACTCGTCCCAGGCATCTTCCTGATCCTTGGCCACGTTGTAGTCTTTCTTGACATTGTTACTGGTGTAGTAGCCCGCTTCCTTCAAGTATTTGGGATAAAACTTGACAAAATCCGGGATGGCATACTCGCTCCGCATGTTCTCCGTCCCGAGAGAAGGCGGGTACATCCCCGTAATCAAAGTCGAGCGTGAAGGCGCGCACACGGGCGCGGTGGCGAAAGCATTGGTGTAAAGCACGCCCTCCTTAGCCAGCTTATCAATATTTGGTGTCGTCGCAAACGCATCCCCATACGCCCCGATCAAAGGGCTATTATCCTCACTCACAATCCAAAGGATGTTAGGATGGCCGGAAGTCTGCGCTTTTGCATAAAATAGATTACTGAAAATCAAGACTCCAAGTAACAAACTGCCTAAACTGATGAACTTTAAACTCATAAACTTTAAACTCTAAAAAGGTCCTTCCGCCCCAATCCGCGTTGCGGCTTTCGTCGTGCCGGGCATTTCACCCCGCTGGTTTTGCTTTTGCGCAGCCAGCGGCTTACCCGTTTGGCGCTGGTACCAGTCGGGCGTCAGGCTTTCGGGGACGGTGTCGCCCGTTTCTTGCTGCCATTGTTTAAGCACTTTGCGAAGCTTTTCTACTTCGCTGGCGTAATTGGCATTTGTAATCACATTCTTTTCTTGAACAGAATCTTTTCGGACATCGAAAAACTCTTCGCCCGCACGCGGCGACTGGAAAATATCCTCCTGTATGGTGGTCAGTTTGCCCAATTTGCGAGCCTTGACCAGGTCGCGCGCTGCCGGACTGCCAATGGCGTCGAGTGGTCCCTGATTGGTTAGTTCGGGACGGTTGTTGATTACGTACAAAAAACCTTTGGTGCGCACGGCCCGCTCGTGGGCCTCGAAGTCGTGCCAGTTGTGTTCCGAGAATACGTAGTTGCGGAATTTCTTTTTGGGGCTTTTGAGCAATTCCAAGAAACTGACCCCCTGCGCAGTAGCCGACGGCCCGGCCCCCGCAGCTTGCAGGAGCGTGGGGCCGATGTCGATGGCACTGACCATACTTTCGCAGACCGTCCCCTTTTTTGGAATCCCCTTTGGCCACTTTATTACGAAAGGCGTTCGCATTCCGGTGTCGTACACGCGCGTTTTGCTGCCCGGGAATGGCCGACCATTGTCGGCCATGAATATAATAATGGTGTTGTCGTCAATGCCCTGCCGTTCCAGTTCACGCTGCAACTCGCCGAGGTAGCGGTCGATGCGGCCAATCTCGTTGTAGTACGAGGCTAGGTCGGTGCGGGTGTCGGGGCTGTCCCTCAGCTGTGGCGGAATGCTGACCTCTGTGTTCGGGTCGTGTGGCTGAGGGAAGCTGTCCACCGCCGACCAAGGCCGGTGCGCGTCGAAGGGCGCAAACCAGAAGAAAAACGGCTGGTCTTTGGGGCGATTTTGCAGGATTTCGACCCACTTTTTTTCTCCGCCTTCTCCCACCTCCTTCGGATCGTTGACCATCAAGTCGTAGGCCCGGCGGGTATTGGGCCCTTCGTGAAACTTGCCGGAATGGGCGGTGTAGTAGCCGCTCTTTTTCATCAATTCCGGAAAATATTCCAAATGCGCAGGTAGCGGCGTGTGCAGTTCCGCCGCCCCGGTATTGTGCGGATAGCGGCCCGTGAGGATGCTCGTTCGGCTGGGACTGCACGAGCTGGCCGTAAGGTGAAAATTGGTAAATTTCAGCCCCTCCTGCGCCATGCGGTCAATGTTCGGGGTGCGGATTTTGGTATTTCCGTAGCAGCCGATGTCCTCGGCGGAAATGTCGTCGCCAATGATGAAGACGATGTTGGGTGGTGCCTCAGCAGGCAGCGTGGCGGAGTTCGATTTTTTCTGCGCTAGACTACTACCGAAACTTAACAGCAGAAAGTAAAATAAGAATTTGCGGGCAGTTTTCAAAACAGTCGGTCTGAAAGTTCATTACCTTTAAGAAAGCTTCAAACGCTTATTTCTACCCGTTGTGGTTTGCTTTCAAAACTGACTAGTACGATATTTGGCCCAACAAATAATAACAAATCAGAATCGGCTTAATAGTTGTGTTTTGCTTTCAAAACTAGTGATTATTCAGATTTGATGTTTAAACTAACGCGCCCGAGTTAACTTTGCGGCTCAACCTACTTTTTTTTAGGGACCACGCCTCAATCCGCCAGCATCCGACCCAGTTTCTTTCGCTTACCAGCATCCTTCCTGAAGAGTTCGACCTGCTGCTGCCGCGCTTCGAGACCCACTGGGAGGTTACTACCGCTACCGTACCTTGGAAGGCAACAAGCGGCTTGTGACTGGCTACTGCGAACACGGCAACGCCAAGCTCAGGGGTACGCCTACCAAACTCTTCTTCCTGCTCGTTTACCTGAAGACCAACAGTCTCCAGCAACACCAGGCGGCCAGCTTCGACGTCTCGCAGTCGAAGGTCTCGCGGCTGGCCCACGTGTTGCTAGAGGTCTTCAACCAGACACTCAAAAGCCTGGGGATGAATCCGGTGCGCAACGGCTGCGAGCTGGCCTCGCAACTGGCGGGCCATCCCCAGAAGGTCTTCACCTACGACGGCATCGAGCGTCCCATTCAGCGCAACAGCGACGGCGCGGCCCAAGAGCAGGAGTATAGCGGCAAGAAAAAGGGTCACCGCCTCAAGAACAATCTGCTGTGCGACGACATGCGGCTGGTGCTCTACCTCTCACCGACCGAGCCGGGCAGCACCCACGACCAGGCGGCGTTCCGCAAGGTCATTGCAGACCTGTATCCCATCGAACTGCCCGACGGCTCGGTACTGCGCCAGGACCTGGGCTTCTTGGGCCATCAGCCCCAGGGCGTGAGCATCGAGCAGCCTTTCAAGAAGCCAAAGGGCGGCGAGCTGACCTTAACTCAGAAGCTCTACAACCAGATGCTGGGCTAAAGGGTGGTCGTCGAACATACTATTAGCGGTGTTAAGCGCCTGACAATCATCAAGGATACCCTGCGCATCCACGGCTCTGATTTCAGGGACAGCGTCATGCTCGCCGCCTGCTCGCTGCACAATTTCAGAACCCTTTTCAGGGCCTGGCTCGCGTGCGAATACGCGATGCTATTTCTTCTTTCAGCATAATGACTACTATCTGTTTCCCTGAACTTTTGACCTCCATGCTCAACTCAACACAGTCACTGCCCCTTTCAAGCTGCATAACGGCATCGTACCGCTTGCTGGCGGGTGCGTCTTTGAGCGAGACCTGGTAACCAGGTAGTAATACTGATAGCTGGTCAATGCCTGCCAGCAAAAGCTGTTTTTCCGTTTCCATGTTCGATAGTCAATTCTGTTTGATAAAAACGAACAGGCAAATACATCGAACAAAAGTGGGATTGTAGCCATGTGTTTTAGGCAGAATAGACAGAAACTGTGTGCTTCTGTTTCCACTCGGTTTCGGGCAACAAGTACTGAACTCCCTTTGTCAGTTTGTCGAAACGCAGGGGAGCCGCTGGGTTCTGGAAGGTGAAAAGCTGCGGCTCACTTTCGCATTGCGTCACGATGTAAAGCCAGGCTGATTGCTCCAATTGCTCCAAACGAAACATCTCGTGGTCAGACAGCATCACGGCCGCATCCACGCTGCGGCCCTTCACTTCGACATAGCGTTTCAGCCCGTCAGCATCCGCACTTCGGACATCTCCGCACTTCGGACATCGTAGACCACATTATCGGCCGATACGTTGAGAGGCTGGCGACCCTGCTCAACTTCAAATGCCATGGCCGTTCTCATGGCAATCTGTTCGGCCTCATCGTTGCGACTCATCCCGGGAATTGTATTACCCCTGATTTTATCTTACAGATTTTTTGATCGTTTGTACGAACACCACATCGGCTGATTTTTTTTGTATTTTCCCGCTACGTTCCCTTTTTTTCTCTTCTCTTCCATTGGATTTTCATCGGCTCAATGCGCTGGTTGATCCGGCCCGCCGATGCAGAAATTCTCAATTCGTCAAGCAGTTGCCGCTCGGAAAATATTCCTGACCGACAAAATTCGACGACCTGAGATTGGAATTTCCGGTTTTTATGATTTTTCCTGATTATGATCAAGTCCCTTACTTTCATAATCTTACAGTGGTTGTGTAAGGCTATTTCAGGGTAATACAGTTTAGTTTACACTCCCCAAAATTCGATATTTTAAGTTTAAACTTATTTTAAGGCCTATCTAAACTGATATCTGTGAGAGTCTCATATAATGCCGTTCCTACTTTTTGCAGGGCATTAAGTGTATCCTGCTGGTCGGAACGGGGAGCCTGATTAACCAGCCGGTCAACCTTCTCCTGCATTACTTTTACCATCGGTCGCATCCTGCTCACCAGCCTTTCCGTTGACACAGGTGAATCGGCTACTGACAATCTGGCCTGGGTAGTTTCAAGTTCCTTCCGGATCTTTCTCAGTTCAAAATGGGCATTCACCAACCGGGCCAGGGCCTGCAACGATAGCAGTTGGTTCTCCGTTAAGGTGCGCGGGCGGTTATCGATCACACACAACGTACCTAACGGATAACCCTCAGGATTGACTAAAGGCACTCCTGCGTAGAAAACAACCTTGGGCTGACCAGTAGTCAATGGATTATCCAAAAATCGTTCATCCTCCCGCGCGTCGGGGACAATAAAAATCTCGCCCGGATTCAGAATGGCATGCGCACAAAAAGAATAATCTCGTATGGTTTCATCTGCTGGGAGTCTTTGTTTAGATTTGAACCACTGTCGGTTCTCGTCAACTAAACTGATCAAAGCGATTGGTGTACGACAAATCTCAGAAGCGAGTTGAGTTATATCATCGTAGATGTCCTCAGGCAAAGTATCCAGCAAATTGTATCCTGCCAGGGCGTCGAGTCTGGCTAATTCGTCTACCGGTACTGGAGCAGATTTCATTGAATCCGATTTTGTAAAGTAATAAGTATAGGAAAACAATAGTAAAGTAAAACTGTTTTTTGGTCAAACCAATGCGTATCCACTCTGGCAGCTTAATAATCCGCATTTATTCAAGAAATTCCCCAAATTGGGAGATATCTAATCTTACATTGCCCGTTTTACTTTTTACCCTCACTATTGATTGGTAAGTTTAAACCGATTATACTACTCCTTCGTAGATAGACTCACCTGGTTCTTTCTGGCGCGAAATATAACAGACTAAAACGAGCATTGTACCACTTTCTGACTTTGGCGATTATTTAAGTATTCGGGCTTATTTATCAATACGATTTTAAAGTATTTAAATTACTGATTTTCAGATAAATAAGATATTTTTACACCATTGTTGATATTGGGCGACTACTTAGCTGATGAAACTAACCATCCGGAATCAGACCATTCGTATTGCGCTGTTCACCGGTTTTGGTGTAGCTATTATCCTATTAACCATTCGTCATTATTACGAATCCACTACCTTCGGTAACGTACGCAGAGGTAGTCAATCTGTGATTCAGACAATTGCCGTTCTGAACAATACTATTGAACTAGCCCTAGAACTTGATTATTCGCTCTACGCCCAGCTATCTGATACGACTGCCCAGGCTATATTTCGGTCAAGGCAGTCGGCTCGTAGAAAAGCGGCCATACGACCACTGGTCGATTCGCTGGTTTTACTGACGAAAGGCGCCCCTGAATTTAATCCATTAGCCCGTCAATTGCAGATTGAGGCAGAAGCTATACTACAGACCGATATAATTCAGAACCCAGCTCATGCCAGCCAAAAAATCCAGCGATTAGTGCGGATGCTGAGAAAGTTTCGGATGGCACTGAGCGGCAGCCTACTGGGTAGTCAGAAGCAGATAAACGGTTATATCTCTATCATGCGAACGCTCAACACGATTGTTGACGGTGTGCTGCTACTGCTTGCCAGTGCGCTGCTCATCGTTTTTTATTACTACACGCTTCGCCGGGAGCGGCTCACCAAAAAGGTGATTGACCGTCAGAAAGAGCTTACTCAGTACCTGGAGGCCATTCCAGAAGGCGTTATTGTGCTGAACACAGACAAAGAACTTGTCTATGTAAATCAGGCCGCCCAGCAAATGCTGGCTATTCTACCAACTGAATCAAACCTGGATCTGTCTGAGCTCACCACGCGGTTTCGTTTATCCTATGCCGATTCGAAAGAGCCGTTTCAGCCAGGCGACATTCCACTGAGCCGGGCCCTAAAAGGGGAGATTGTTTCGACGGGCGATATGCTGTTGGAAGCGGAGAGCGGCTCCCGAATCATAACTTCACATGCTCGCCCTCTTTACGACCGGGAAGACGAGCTTATCGGGGCTATTTCAATCTTTCGCGATGTTACCGAAGCGAACCAGAAAGAGCATGAACTACAACAGGCCCGTACCATTGCCGAACAATCTTTGCAGGAACGGGAAATTTTCCTGGCTAACATCAGCCATGACATTCGAACCCCCCTCAACGCCATATTGGGCTTTACGGAACTCCTTCGCCCAAAACGAATGGCTCCCGATGAGCAGGACTACCTGAATGGCATAAGGCTATCGGGAAATAACCTGTTGGCCCTAATTAATGAGTTACTGGATATATCAAGAATCGAGTCAGGGCAGTTAGTGCTGGAGCCTATACCTACTTTTACGAATGAGCTTATCCAGAATCTAGAATCCCATCTCTCGGCCAAAGCAGGCGAAAAAGGGCTTCGGTACGAAGTACATATAGACCCGGCTGTTCCTCCGGTTTTGCTGGCCGATCCGTTGAGACTTACCCAGGTTCTGTTGAATATCGGCACAAACGCCATCAAGTTTACGAAAAGGGGATTTGTCAAATTAAATATTTATTCAGAACTTTCCAATCACCCGGAACAAACAACTACTGTAGTGTTCTGTATCGAAGATTCAGGCGTTGGCATGGACGACGAGAATCTGGCCCATATTTTTAATCGGTTTAGCCGGGTATTCTCGGATGAGCTATTCCGGTCGGCAGGTACAGGTTTGGGCATCAATATAGCCCAGAGCCTGGTTAGCCTAATGAATGGAACAATCGAGGTAAAAAGCCGCTTAGGTCAGGGTACTACCTTCACCATTCGTATACCGTTTGTTATCCCCCAGACCGTTACGCCGGCACCCGCTCTAGCACTCCCACCTCAGCCGATTCCATTATTTAATGCCTCAATCAGCCGCTCAACCATTGATGTGCTGGTCGTTGAAGACAATGAAATGAATCAGAAAGTCATGCAGGGGTTTCTGATGCGGTATCACATCAAGCCAGTAATAGCTAATAATGGTCTCGAAGCGGTGGCTATTCTGGCGCACAGGACTTTCGACCTGATTCTGATGGACATTCAGATGCCAGGCATGGATGGCCACACCGCCACGCAAACCATTCGGCAAGATCTGGCCCTCGATACACCCATTATTGCCATGACGGCCTACACTATGCCGGGCGAACGCGAGCGCTGTCTGGCTATTGGCATGAATGCCTACCTGGCTAAACCCGTGCGTATGGAGCAGATAGACGAAATTCTGGCCATATTTGTACCAGGATTGATACTCCCTGCTCCTGCCAGCACGGATATCCGTACCATAGATCCACAGGAAGAACTCATTGACCAGGCGTATTTGAATGAGGTTACAGACGGAGATAAGGAATTATTTGCTGAATTACTTTCGTTGTTTGTTCGGGATTTACCCCAGTATCGACGGGCGCTATTTGATGCGATTGAAGCACAGGATCGTCTTGCGTTTAATCAGATTGCCCATACATTCCGTTCTTCGCTCAATTCACTGGCTATGCTGAGCCTGGCAGGGCGTCTAAAAGGAATGGAAAGTGAAGGCCAGGAATTTGATATTACTCTAGCTACTCAGTTAGCGGGATTGTTTCAGGATATTAACGACGGCCTCCGTATGCTGGAAGGCAAACTAGAATCAGACACTATGAATGAATAAATGTGTAAGGAGTATACAAAACTACAAAATCAACATTTGTTATCTATAATTCCCATAGTGATTGTAGTTATAATTAATTTATTCCATGGAAGCTGAGACGACTGGTAAAACCCATACTATTTTGATAGCTGAAGACGAGGCACTCGTATTGAAAATGTTGACTTATCGGCTACAGAAAGAAGGCTATACGGTACTGGCTGTCAGTGACGGTAAACAGGCACTGGAGTCTCTTCGAACCACGACTCCTGACATGGTCATTACCGACCTGATGATGCCTTATCATAGCGGATTAGAAGTGTTGGAGTACGTAAAAAAATCACTCAGCAGCCACATCCCGGTACTTGTCCTTTCGGCGTCCGGTCAGGAGCAAACTGTTTTAAAAGCCTTTAGTCTTGGCGCCGATGACTTTGCCCTGAAACCTTTCAGCCCTAACGAGCTGGTAAGCCGTGTGCGGATGCTTCTAAGAAATCGCTAGCCCCCAAATGATGCCCATCAGCCTGACCGAGTGGAAAGTGGAACTTGAGAATACCTGGTTAGACTCCCTAAGTCCTTTTCAGTTACTCTTACTGACACTGGTGGTCATTTCGACCCTGATGGCTGTTTTCTTAGTAGTTTCTGTATTTTTACTGATGTTAGTGCGTAATCGCAAGAAACGGTGGGCTGATGCCCTACAGGCACGGATTGAAGACGGAATTACCATTTGGCTGGCAGGCGATTACTCCATTCAGGAGCTTATTATTACATTTCAGCAAGAGATAAAAAAAGATCCACGGGCGATAAAAATTATCCTTAACGTGATTTTTGCCACCAGTAAGTTATTTCGGCAGGAGGGACAATCGGCCCTACGCCAGCTTCTTACCGGACTCAACCTACACCAGCTTTGTTATAAGCTCCTCAAAAACTGGCATTGGTACCAGCAAGCCTATGCTATCCAAATTATTGGCCAACTCCAACTGGAGCACGCCTTGCCCCTATTGAAACGTAAACTCAAAACGAAGAACAGGACACTCCGGCTCGAATTAATTACCGCTATGTTTGCCCTGGGGGGTCAGTCCTGGCTACAGGAAATGGATTATACCACCGCGCACCTTTCCGAATGGGAGCAGATCGTACTGCTAGAACGATTCCGACGACTGAACATCGACCAGCTACCTCCCTTCGAGACTTGGCTAACCTCTACCCATACTGGCTGGGTTCTGTTTGGTATCCGCCTTTGCCGCCATTTTAACCGGTTTGATCAGGTGCTGGAATTGGGAAACCTGCTCACACACCCGGACAAAAAGGTACAAATGGCCGTTCTGGATGCTTTCGACTATTTAGGCTCTCCTGAAATCGTCCCTTTCCTGATCAAGTATATGCCACAGGCAACCGGCGACCGGCTTCGCACTACCCTAAGGGTGCTGGGTAATCAAGGCGACCCAGATCTGGTAAGGTTCCTAATCCCATATACCGAACACCCTGACCTCTCCATTCAGGTAAGTGCCCTGAGCGCGTTGAAGGAGATGGGGCTAACGAAAATCGAACTCCGACAGCTCAGTAGCAATCCCCAATATATTGACCATATGTTTGATCCTAAACGACCATGAGTTTCAGTTTCTGGGTCGACATTCTGTCCTGTATTTTTCTTTCTTATACGTTGATGCTTATGCTGATTTATGTTGTTTCAGCACTGGTATCGTACCGCGTTATCAGGCAGCACGTTGCCGAAACTTCGTTTGTTGATTTCCGCCAGATTCTGACCTCGCCCCTCTCCCCAAAAATATCCATAATTGCCCCCGCCTACAACGAAGCCCTTAATATTGTTGACAATGCCAAATCGTTGCTGGCGCTGGAGTACCCGAATTTTGAAGTAGTGATTGTAAATGATGGCAGTAAAGATGACACACTACAGCGCCTGATCGATGCCTATCAGCTGGAAAAAACGTCCTTTCTTGTGCAGCAGCAGGTGGAATGCAAGGAAATTATAGGGGTTTATAAAGCACGGGATGAAGCAGTTTCGCACCTGACGGTAGTAGACAAGCGCAATGGCGGCAAGTCCGATGCCCTCAACGCGGGCATCAACGTCTGCGCTGGAGAGCTGTTTGCCTGTATTGATGTAGACTGTGTGCTCGAACGCGATGCGCTGTTGCGGATGATTAAACCGTTTTTGGAAGAAACCGATAAAAAGGTGATTGCAACCGGAGGGGTGATCCGGCTGGCCAACGACTGTGTCATTAGTGATGGTCGGCTCATTGAGATCAACGTACCCCGCAACCTTATTGCCAGGGCGCAAGTGCTGGAATATATGCGGGCTTTCTTGCTGAGCCGGGTAGCCTGGGCCAAAATAAACGGACTGCTGCTCATTTCAGGAGCGCTAGGACTGTTTGATAAACAAACTGTGGTGGAAGCCGGTGGCTACTCGCATAAAACAGTGGGCGAAGACATGGAGCTCGTTATGCGGATGCGACGAATGATGGAAGAACGTAAACAACCCTACGCGGTACGCTACATTCCCGATCCGCTGTGCTGGACCGAAGGGCCTACGAGCTGGGATATTCTGGGGCGGCAGCGAAACCGCTGGACTCGGGGGCTGATGGACTGTCTTAAGTTTCACCGAAAAGTATTTTTCAATCCAAACTACCGCACCATGGGCATGATTAGCTACCCATTTTGGTTTTTCTACGAGTGGCTGGCTCCCATCGTGGAGTCGTTGGGATTGATTTTCAGCATTATTTTGTGGATTCTTGGCATTATTAACGGATCCAGTTTCTGGCTACTGTTAGCCACCGTTTACAGCTATGCCGTTTGCCTGTCCTGTCTGGCAATCTGGGTGGATCAAAAAACGTATCTACAGTACCGCAGTAAGCGCGACCTGGGCCGGTTGCTCATGATTGCTTTGATAGAACCGTTTTTCTACCATCCATTTACCGTGTACAGTAGTATTCGGGGCAATATTGACTACCTGCGCGGTAAAAAAGGCTGGGGCAGCATGACTCGCCAAGGTCTTAGTAAACCTGCAACCCCTGCCTCAACCAGCTAAACAAGCGACAACTTAACCGACCGTACCGTGAGGATCACTTATCTGCTTTTTTTAGCCTATCTGTTCTGCCAGCTCCCCGTCTGCGCGCAGTCGGAACAAGGCTCCGATGAATTGTTTAAACAGGCCCGACAAGCCGCCTTCGACAATAAAGATTATCCCCGTGCTATTGCTCTCTGCCAGCAGGCACTGAAAGAAAGCCCCGATTATGTCGAAATACGCACGTTTCTGGGGCGGCTTTATACCTGGAGTGATAAGTTGCCGGAAGCCCGGCAACAGTTCTCGCTGGTTTTGGCGAAGGATTCGACCAATAAAGATGCACTGAGTGCGGCAGCAGACCTGGAGTTTTGGAATAACAGACCCGATCAGGCACTGGATTACTGCAACACAGCGCTGCGCCATTCCCCAGCGGACATTGACCTCCAGCTAAAAAAAGTCCGGATTCTGAATGACCTGAAGCGAACGGAAGAAGCGTACACGATTGCCGCTCAGGTAGTAAAGGCAAATCCAGATAATGCCGATGCCAGAGCGCTGGCCGACCGGCTCAAATGGGCCGCCAGCAAAAATATGCTTACCGTGGGATACGACTACCTGTATTTTGATAAGAACTACAACGATGCGCTGCACACAAGTCCCTGGCATCTGGCCAACTTTTCGTACAGCCGATCCACCAGAATAGGCATCGTTACCGGGCGTTTGAATTATGCCAATCGCTTTGGAACCAGCGGATTTCAAACCGAAGTAGATGCTTACCCACACATCAGTAAAATCTTTTACAGCTACCTGAACGTGGGCTTTTCGGGAAGTGAACCCGTTTTCCCGCGTTTTCGGGCCGGTTTTTCCCTGTACGCTAATCTCCCCCGAAGTTTTGAAGCAGAAGCTGGTTTCCGGTACCTGAAATTTTCTGACGCAACGTGGATCTACACCCTGTCGGCCGGCAAGTATGCAGGTAGTTTCTGGTTTAACCTGCGCACGTTTCTCGTTCCCGGCAACAGTAAATTTTCGCAGACGTACATTGGCACTGTCAGGTACTACTTCGGTACTGCAGATGACTTTATCGCCGTAGCAGGCGGAACCGGTATCTCGCCGGATGAAGCCCGGAACGCGCTGCTGGGGCAGGATATCCAGAAACTGGGCTCGCAGCGGGCCAGTATCGAGTTTAGAAAGAGTTTACGCCGTCACTGGATTCCGTCCGTTGTGGTATCCTGGTACGGTGAGGAACAGATTAACAGGCCGCGTGGCAACCAGTGGGGCATCGATTTTGTACTCCGCCAGCGATTTTAGCTTAACCTCACGGCTTTATGCGTAAGAGAAATCTGTTCTACGTTATTACGGTGATTATCCTACTGCTTCCCTTCTGGATGTGGTTGGCCTGGTGGCTGAAACCTAAGCGTCAGCTGGTGGCCGCCACTGTTGATAAAACCGTGCTTCGTCCCGATGGGCAGGAGCATATATCCCTGACCTGGGTGTTGAATCACCAGCGCTTTACCAAAACAAAATAGCGTGGCTACAGCATTGAACACGACTATTTTGGATTCTTTCCGCCGGAGAATCAGCAGTACCGGATTAAGGGACTCGAACGATTCACTGACCAGCAACTGGCTCAGCTGAGCCGCGACAGCGACCTGGCTTATTATACCGATACGTACGGTATATGTCGGCAGGAGTGGTTTCAGAGCGATAATCCCTCCGAACGCTCCGGTATTATTTATGGAGGCATGAGCCAGAAGGATGTCGATTTTCTATCGATGATGAAACAAAACCATAAACTGGTTATAGCGGAGTTCAACGACATCAACTCTCCCACTGCCCCTGCCATCCGGAACCAGTTTGAATCAATGTTTGGCATACACTGGACGGGCTGGATTGGTCGTTATTTCGATTCGCTGGACACAACCGTTAACCAGGAAATACCTCAATGGCTGGTTCGGAACTACAAATGGCAGCACAAAGGACAATGGCCGTTCACTAAATCCGGTTTAGTGTATGTATCTGAAAAAGATGCCGTTGTCATTCTGGAAGAAGCTACCCACCTGGCCCGAAATATACCCCAGAGGCTGGTCTCAGAAGTTGGCCAGTCGAGGTTTGATCTCCCCCGCCGGATACGCTATACCTACTGGTTTGATGTGCTTACCTACAACCCAAGGATCAATCAGGAAATTGCCAGTTATGAAGTCTATCCCAACGAAGCGGGAAAACGGGAGCTGGCCCGCTATGGCCTGCCCACCCGTTTTCCGGCCATACTCATGCACGACGCGCCGGACTACGGTTTCTATTACTTTGCGGGTGACTTCTGCGACAACCCCATCAGCATGTCATCGGCCTATTTTCGGGGTATCGAGTGGCTGTCACCGTTTGCGTACATGACTGAAGGACTTACGGAGCGGAAAGGGTTTTTCTGGCGAGCCTACCAGCCTATGCTCACTCGCATCCTCGAAGATGCCTACGCCCGAAAGCTGGCCCAAATCCCCCCTCCAGCCCGTGAAAAACTCCCTTAAAAGTGCATAACGACGCTATGAGCTCATCAATTATACTGATTCAGCAGCGAATCTGGCAGCAGCTTACTGTTCTGTAAGCGCTCGTTTTTTCGTTTGAACTGATCGAAGGCTGCATTCAGTCGGCTTAACTGACTGGGTTCTTTTATGGATTCGAGGTTCATGTTGTTGTTGATCTGGTACAGCGTATTCTGGTTCAGCATGTGGGAGCCCGTCACAAAATCCACCACCTCGGCTTTTTTCATCTTAAGTGGATAGGCATGAACATTCTGGAACTGGCGGGTAGTATCAATGCCAGTTCCCAGCCAGCTTACTACCGAGGGTGTTTTCAGGGTATAGTTTTTACCAAGAAAAGCCAAGAGCGTTGGCGTAATATCAAAATGGGTAGAAATGGATCGGAACGTAGCCTGACGCTTCAACAGGGGCGAGTACACAATCAGCGGCACGTGGTAACGATCCAGTTTGGTAGTCATGGGAATCTCGGGCATTCGGTGATCGCCGGTAATCAAGAAAATAGTCCGGCCAAAGTCCCGTCGTTTGCGGTAGGCCGCAAAAAACGCCCGAAGTGCATTATCGGTGTACAGAATGGACGCAAACTGATAATTGTAGTTACGCCGATCCTTTTGTTGGTCAGCCGTCAGGTTCGGCGTGGCAAACCGTTGCTCAACTTTCTGCAGGTAACGATCCTGCTCATTAATCGGGAATGGATCGTGCGTCGATATAGTCAGCGGCACCTGGAGCTTCGGGTGCGTGTCGGTAGGGGAATTTACGGCGAGGTAGTGCCGAAACAGCTCTTTGTCGCCATACTTTGCTGCGCCAGAGAGTCGATAAAGGGTGTGAAACTGCCCAATTACGCATCGGGGCCGGTAAAAGCCCGGCCCAGGTCTTCTACAATAATTATGACTACGTTAGGAGGAGTGGGCGACGTATTAAAAAAAGGGCCCGGTACATCCGGTGTTTCATCCTTGGGCAGGAGAGGATACTGACTTTCGGCCAAATAATTAATGGATGCCATACTGGCTGTGCCGGCTGTTTCCCCGAAATCACCAATGTAGGCACCGGCATAAGTGTCCACGCCGTCATCAGTATTCTCATCAAATCGTGCCAGGGTTGCTTTGGCCATATAAGCAGGTTTATTGATGACCAGATTGTTGGCATACTCTTTTTCCAGCACGGGCATCGTACTACCCACACCTATATCGAAAAGAATGGCCAGCGCTCCCAGACCTGCCAGCCCAAATGACCAGCCCGGACTCGGCTGGATTCGATTAGCTACAAACTGAAAGGTGAGAATGACCAGCCCAATGACACTGGCCAGTACCGCCAGTAAGCCAATACTCAGCCCACCAGCTGCACCAACCGTCTGACTGATTTCCTCGGGCGAATAGCTACACAGATCTGCGCCCAGCAATACGGATGTTTTTCCAAAGTAAACCGTTAACCCTACTTGGACCAGAATCAACAATAAGCAGAGGGTAATGTAAATAACCCGCGCCAGCTTGACAGACAGGAACGTCAGCAAAAAATAGATAATAAACAGTCTGCATGAACTCTGCAAAAAATAAACAGTATCGGCCAGAAAGGCAATAGCTACCGTCGTTAGCAGAGTGCCGGGTACGCCGTGTATTACGCTTGTATAGACCAGCTCGCCAATGCGGCAGATGATAATACTAATCAGCCCCAGACTATTGAAAGGCTAGCAAACGAGGTACTATGGATCGATTTTTGTGTATCTTTTAGGTTGGGACCGAATTTCACACCTAGTGCAGCTATGAATAAGCAAAGTTATCTAAAGTTTACTTCTATTCTGTAAAATCAAATAGATTAAGACCTTTAGTCATATAAAGTCCAAATAGCCATTAGATTTACTTCTAAAAGCTGTTATCACAGCAAAACTACTGCACAGGCGCTTATAATTTTCGGCACAGATTCTTCCATAGGAACCAGGACTCCCAATAAATCCGTAACTAACTAATGAATTTCTCATTATCCACCCGTTTATACATAGGTTTTTCCATTGCTATACTGCTCGTCTTCCTGAGC
>Ga0105045_10002448_pt1 | contig 15663 bp, 13 predicted proteins | sample MAT02_FD_78089 | JGI IMG/M metagenome (GOLD analysis project Ga0105045, IMG submission 78089) | Freshwater microbial communities from Lake Fryxell liftoff mats and glacier meltwater in Antarctica - MAT-02 (megahit assembly) | ecosystem: Environmental > Aquatic > Freshwater > Ice > Liftoff...
GCCGCGGCTGGTGTGCTGTCAGGCCGAGCATGCCAATCCGCTGTATCGCGGCTTTCTCAGGGCGCGCGCGGCCGGGCGGCCGATGGAGCCCGGCGACGTCGAGCCGATGGTCGCCGCGCCGACGCTGGCGTCGGCGATCCAGATCGGGGATCCGGTGAGCCGCAACAAGGCGATCGCGGCCCTGGCTGCCACGGATGGCATCGTCGAGCAGGCCGGCGAAGCCGAGCTCGCGGATGCGGTGGCGCGTGCCGATCGCACAGGCATGTTCAACTGCCCGCACACCGGTGTGGCGCTGGCGTGTCTCGAGAAGCTGGTCAGGGCCAAGACCATCGGCTTGCGCGATCGGGTGGTCGTGGTGTCGACCGCCCACGGGCTCAAGTTCACCGAGTTCAAGACCCGCTATCACGAAGGCTCCCTCGGATTCCCGAGCCTCCACGCCAACGTGCCGGTGCGCATGGACGCCGACCCCGACGCCGTCGTCGCCCAGCTGCACGCGCTGCTCGACGCATGACGAAGGCCGCGTACCCGCGGTCGTGACGGACCCGCGGCGGGCGCGGGGCCCGGATGCTGCGGCGGTGCCGCTCAGCGGTTTTGCATGGTCACGTAGTCGGCCGATCGTCGACCAGCGCAGCGAGCTCGGCGTCGGCCGCAGACTCCGGCAGCGGCGTCATGAGGCCGAAGTCGTCGTCCGAGACCCTGATCTGGCGCAGGTCCACGGCCCGGATGGCGCCGTCGGCGATGGCGATCTCGTAGTGTCTCAGTCCGCCGTCACTGCGGGGGTGAACACCTGCATGCGCGTCGTCGGGACGCCGTTGGCGTCCGATCCTCCGACCAGCAGGGTCGCGCCACCCTCGAGCGCGACCACCTGGCCACCGCGCGCGCGGAGTCCGTTGCGTGGCTCGTCCGGTGTGAGGCTGACGCGGTCCAAGGGCAGCAGCACGCCCTCGCCTTGCGCGTAGACCGCGGAGTCGTCGACGAACCACCGCGGCGAAGGCATCGGCGGCGTCAACAGAGCCGCACGCTCCTCGAGACTCGGCTCGGCGCCCGCCGTCAGCGACACGATCACCGCGTCGCCCGTGGGTGCGCCGTCGCGCACGCCGCCCCCGCACAGCACGCGGATGGTGTCGTCGCCGTCGTCGAGCCGCACGCAGCGACCGCCCAGCCACGCACCACTCGGACCGACGGCGGCGCCCCGCCGCACCAAGTACAGCGCGGGGACGTCGTCGCCGCCGAAGATCACGATCTCGTCGTCGTCGCCGGTGGCCCACAGCGCGGACGCCCCGCGGCGCGGCGCATCGAGGGCCAGGCCTTGCACGACGCCAGCGGCGAGGGATCCGTCGTCGCGGGGAGTGAGGTCGATCGCGACGACGTCGGTGTGATCGCCACCGCCGAACAGCGACAGCACGCGGCCATCAATGTCGACGACCCACGCGGCTTCCGGTCGCAGACCGACCGCGGCGGCGCCGGTGTGTGTCACGTCGATCCACGCGTCGTCGCCGGGATCGAAGCGGTGGGCCCGCAGTCCCTGGGCGAAGGCGACGCGCATGACACCACCATTCGCGTCGCCGACGAGCACGCCGTCGTCCGCCGCCGGTGGATCGGGCAGCGGAGCGGCGGCGCGGGTGACGAGGGTGAAGCCGTCGAGATACGACGTCGCGCCGCTCGTCGACATCGTGACGACGCCGCGACCGGGGGCGGCGGCGGCGAGCAGGAGATCGTCGGGCACGTCGAGCACGAGGGGAAACGTGGACAACGCACCGGGCTGGCCGAGGAACACCGCGATGCCGTCGGCCGCGGCGCCGAGGGTGAACGGCGCGGTGCGTCCCCACGCCAACAAGCGCTCGTCGCGGGCGAGGTACAGCGCGAGCGTGCGCACCGCGTGGTCGGGATCGAGCTCGAGGGCGAGGTCGAAGTCGAGGCCGTCGGCGGCGGCGCTGAGCGAGGCGCCGTTGGGCTCGAGCACCATGGCGACGTTGTTCGCCGCCTCGAGTTCGCCGGCGTCCTCGGGGGTGACGACATCGATGTCGAGCTCGGTGACGTTGGGCTGACATCCCGCCGGTACCATCGCGCCGAGTCCGCTGAGCACCGCCATCGCCGCGAGGCCCGCCGAACTCGCGCCGCCGCGGCGAACGACGCGGCGCGCCCGAACGGGGTGGACTCGGCTGTCGCCACGGGCTGGGCTCGCGCGCACGGCGTCGATCATCGGCTCGCTCCGTCGAGGTGGGGGCCGCCTTCGGGGGCGGCGTCGGGTTGGGCCTCGCGGCCGCCGGCGTCGATGGGACCGCGGCCGCAGGGCACACCGTCACGCAGATAGATCGCTTCGCGGTAGAGATTCACCGTCGTGCACACGTGATCCGGGACGAGCAGCACGATCTCGTCGCGCGCCGGCGTCTCGCGGTCGTCGACGAGCACGGGCAGATGCTCTTCGCTGGGCCGTTGCGGACGCCAATCCGGCTTGCCGAGCACCGTGCAATTCGGCGGCGGCCGGTCGGGGGCGAGCGCCTTGCTGCCGGCATCCAGGGTGATCCGCCCGGGGCCCGGACGGGCGACGACGCGGGCGGCGACGTAGGTCGAGGGCGCCGCGCCGATCGATCGCGCGGGGACCGTGCTCGCGACGTCGACGAGCACGAGGGTCCCGGCGCCGATCTGGTGGAGCCATCCATGGCCGTCGCCGTCGCCGTCGCCGTCGCCGTCGCCGGGCCGCAGCGACGGCGACGCGAGGGCGTGATCGAACGCGAGGCTGCCCGAGGTCACCAGCCATCGGCACGGACCCACGGCCCGCACCAGCGCGCCCAGCTCGCCATAGCACTGCGCTGCGGCGGCGCGGTCGTCCCAGCCGAGGTGGCCCTCGTACGCGTGCACGCCGGCGATCGGTCGACGCGCGCGCTCGGCCCAGCGAAGCCACGTCGCGGCGGGGCTCCCGGTGCGGTGCATGCCGACATCGACGTCGATCCAGCCCACGAGCGGGCCCGAGCGGGGGTCCGCATCGAGGATCGCCTCGAGGTGATCGGGGTCGTCGCCGGTGACCCCGATGGTGGCGTGGGGCGCAGCGTGGGCGAGGGCGACGAGCTCGCCGATCCGCGCGCGCGCGATGGGGTAGGCGAGCAGGACGTCGACGTCGGCGCCGAACCGTGCGGCGGCGTCGACGACCATGCGCAGCTCGGGGATCGTGGCGCACTTGAAATGGCGGACGCCGGCGGCCAGCAGCATCGTGACGATCCGCGCCTGCTTGATGGTCTTGACGTGGGGCCGCCAGCGCTCGGGGCCACCGAGGTGGGCGATCATCGCGGCGATGTTCCGCTCGACCTGCGCGAGGTCGATGACCAGGGCAGGCGTCACGCAGCCGCGCGCGCGCAGGGCCGTGGCGATCTGTTCGGGGTCGGCGGCCAACCGCGTCAATCTACGTCATCGCTCGGGGATTGGGCACGCGCAGCGATGCGGCGGCGCGTCAGCCGGCCTCTCGACACAGCACTTCGACGGTGCTCTGCAGCGACGCGACCTCGTGGTCGGGCAGCCCGAGGCGGCCCAGCTGGAGAGCGGACTGCTCGGGGCCAGGGATCGGGTGGCTGGCGAGTCCGGCGCCGGCAACCAGCGCCTCGCAGATCGCGATCGTCGACGTGCCCTGCATACTGAACGCGGCGTCGGTCTCGTCGGCGTGGTGCTCGCGGCAGACCCGCGCAACGACGTCGGGGAGCCCCCATGACGTCGCGACCCGGGCGCCGACCGTCGCGTGCAAGGCACTCACCAGCGCGACCCGAGCGGGGCCGTCGACGGGTGGCGCGTCGGGCCGCGCGAGCAGGCTCAAGATGATCGGGTGCCCGAGGTCGTGGAGCAGACCGCAGACGAACGCGTGCTCGCCGTCGAGACCGACCACCCGGGCGACGTGGCGGTGCACGTGGGCGAGGGCGATCGCGTGCTGCCGCGCGGTGGCGAGCTCGCGGCGCGGTCCGTGGCGGAACAGGTGGGCCTCGGCGACCGCCTGCATCAGGATCTCGCGCAGGATGCTCCAGCCCAGGCGCAGCATCGCCACGCGGATCGAGGTGATGGGAGAGGGTGGACGGTACAGCGGCGAATTGGCGACCGACAGCACGCGGGCGGCGAGGATCGGATCTTGGCGGACCACCCGATCGACCTCGCGAAAGTTGGCCTCGATGGAGTTGGCGATCGCCATGACCTCCGCCACGGCGCCGGGCAGCGCCGGGAACTCGCGGTGGACGTCGAGCACGTAGGCCGCGGAGTCGCGGAGCGCCGGATCGATCGCGGAAAGATCGAAGGCGTCGACCAGACCCGTCGCGGCGTCATGGGCGGTGCCCGTGGGGGAGAGCGGCAACCGATCCCGCTTCGGATCCGTCGTGCGTGCGAGGACCATCGCGACCATGGGTGAGAGCATCGGCCACCTGGAGCGCTGGCTTTGGTCCGGATTCGGGCCTGATCTGCGCGGACTCTTGGCCGCAGGACCGCGCTCAACCGATGATCATGTCTTCGCGGGGTGCGGTCGCGCCGCGGGCGAACCGAGCCGGATCCCATCGATCGAGCATCGGGTGCCGACGGCCGTGCACGATCAGCTCAGCCACCAGCCGTCCGACGGCAGGCGCCATCATGAAGCCGTGCCCTGTGAATCCGCACAGCTGCAGCAGCGCCGGGTGTCCCGGCGACGGCCCGACGATCGCCTCGCCGTCGGGCGAGACGTCGTACGCGCCCGCCCACTGCCGCAACACCTTGAGCGCACCGAACTTCGGCATCAGCGACGTCAGCGTGGCGCCGAGGTGGGCGAGGAAGCCCAGTGACGATCCCTGATCGACGTCGGTGCCGTGCTCGCCGATCCCGTGCTCGCCGATCCCGTGCTCGCCGATCCGGCGATCGCCAGCACCGTCGTCGTGGGCGGTCGGCATCGTGATGCCGGCGACGATCTCGCCACGGGTGCTCTGCGAGAAATACAGCCCCGAGCGCAGATCCACGACGAGCGGATCGAGGCACGGCTTGAGCGGCTCGGTCGAGAGGATCTCGTGGCGGTGCGGTCGATTGGGTAGGGTGATGCCGAGGGACCGGTTGAGATCGTGCGACCACGCGCCGGTGGCGTTGACCACGATCCGCGCGCGGAGCTGCTCGCCGGTCGACAGGTGCAGGCGCAGGCCGTCGCGATCGGGTTCGGCGGCGACGGCCGCGGTGTGGGTGCGGACCACGACGCCCTTGCGGATCGCCTGGCCGGCGTAGCCCCACACGAACGGCCACGGGAACACCACGCCGTCCTCGGCGTTGAAGGCCGCGAGCCGGATGTCGGTCGCGTCGAGGTCGGGCACGATCTCGCGGGCCTCTTCGCCGCCGAGCAGGCGCGTCGGCGCGCCGAGCAGGTGGTGCAGCTCGGCGTTGCGCCGCAGCCGGGCCTCGCCCTCCGCGCTGCGGGCAACGATGAGATATCCGCCCTGGCGAAACCACAGGTTGATGCCCAACTCCTGCGCGAGGCCGCGACAGATCTCGATGCTCTCCATCATGATCCGGACGTTGCCCTCGTCACCCCACTGCATGCGCACGCCGCCGCCGTTGCGCCCCGACGCGCCGCTGACCAGGTAGCTGCGCTCGAGTACGACGACCCGCATCCGCGAGCTCTGGGCGATGTGATAGGCGGTCGCGAGGCCCATCACGCCGCCGCCGACGACCGCTACGTCGCACGCCTCGGGCAGGGCGATGTCGCGGCTGCCCAGCGCTCCCTTGGCGCTCACCGGTCGACCTCGTCGGCGGGACCGCGGGCCATCGCCGCCAGGTCTCCGAGCGTGATCGGCTCGGCCGGCGGACGGGCAGTGAACGGCTGGACAGATGCGGCCGTGAACCGCTGCTGCTGCACGAGCAGCCGCACCAGCGCGACGGTGCACTCCTTGCCCTGACACGGGCCGGTGCCGAGCCCGGTGTAGCGCTTGATCTCCTCGACGCTGTCGAGGCCGAGCGCGATGGCGTGGTCGATCTCGGCGACGGTGACGTCTTCGCAGCGACAGATGAAGACGCGCTGGGTCATCGTCGTGTCCCCGAGGTGGTGGACGATGTCGCGGCGAGGATCGACGCGGCGATGCGATCGCCGTCGGCCTCGGCCTCGGCGCGCGGCAGGCCGCAGACTTCGCCGCAGGCCCACAGCGTCCATGGCCCGCCGCCGCAGCGACCGTCGGCGTCGCGGCTGACCGCGAAGCCGTCGTCGGTCCACACGACGCTGGCACCGGCTTGACGCGCGAGCTCGGACGCGGGCGCCGGCGCAGACGCCAGCGCGACGCACGACACCTCGCGCTTGCCCCCACCCGTCGCGATGCGCTCGACACGGCCGCGGCCGAGCAGTGCCCGAACGTCGGCGATGTCGACGGCCGCGATGCCCAGCCGCATCGCCAGGGGCTCGGCGTGCGCGGGCACGCCCACGACGACCGCCGCGCACGCGAGTTCGGTGCCACTGCGATCGAGCAGCGCGGCGAGTCCACGCGCGGCGAGGACACCCGGCAGATCGTTGTTGCGCATCGGCAGCATCACCTCGCGGGCGCCGGTGGCGATTACGACGTGGGCCGGCGTGAAGGTGCGCAGCACGTGCACCTCGCTGTCGCTCTGCACGGCGGCCACCCGCCGCTCGCCCGGATAGATTCCGAACACGGCGGTGTCGTAGCGCGCGTGCGTGCGCGTGGTCGAGACGCCGCCATCGAAGCGCTCGAGGCACTCGACCGCCATGCCTGCGGCCCGCAGCCGACGGGTCACGGCGAGGCCTGCACGGCCGGCACCGACGACCACGACGTGGGGGCGATGCTCGGTCCAGCGCGCCGGTGGCGGGGCGTGATCCGGCACCGTGCCGAAGCCCGCGAGGTTGCGCGCGACCTCCTGCATGACGCGGTTGAGAACCCTGGGCCGCAACATCAGGTGGTGGTGATCGAGGCTCGAGGTGAACACGTGATCGACGAGCGCGGTCGGATCGGGCGCCCCGGCGATCAGGCGATTCTGCGGCTCGATGCGCATGCCCTCGCGCGCGACCGTGGTGCACGCGCGACGGTTGGGCACACCGTCGATGCGGACCAGGCGGGTGCCGCAGTCACCTTGCAGACAAAACGGACCCCGCGCGCGGCGGTACTTGAGGCTGCGGCCCGTGGCCACGATGCCTGCGGCCAAGAGCGCCGAACTCACCGTGTCGCGGGTGGTCGCGGCGATCGGTCGATCGTCGTACAACACGGTGAGCCGGTGTTCGACGACGGGCCGCGCCGACTCGCGCGCGCGCAACAGCGGATCGACGTCGGGCATGCTCGGGTACGGCGTATCAGAGTCGCGTGGGCGCCACAACCGGCGTGACGGCCGGCGGTGAGCCTCGCACCCGGACGCCGGCGCTGGCAGCCACGCGCTGGCGGCGTCAGTAGGGGCGCTCGCCGAAGATCGCGGTGCCCACCCGCACGATCGTCGCGCCCTCGGCGATCGCCAGCTCGAAGTCGTCACTCATACCCATCGACAGCTCCGCGAGCTCGACGCCGCTGCGCGTGACGAAGGCGTGGAGGTCGCGGAGGCGACGCAGGGCGGCGAACTGACCGCGCAGCGCGTCGGCCGATCCCGGGCGCGGGATCAGCATGAGGCCGCGACAGCGCAGCGCATCACACGCCGCGATCGCGTCGAGGAGCCCGCCGAGCGCCGCCGGGGCGACGCCGGCCTTGCCGACCTCGTCGTCGACGTTGACCTGCACGAGCACCGACTGAACCACGGCCGCTGCCGCCGCTCGGCGATCGAGGGCGGCGACGAGCGAGGGCCGGTCGACGGAGTAAACCAGCGCGCAGCCGATCACGCGCTTGACCTTGTTGCTCTGGACCGGCCCGATCATGTGCCACCGCAGGCGCGGATCGGCGCCCACACCCAAGGAATCGAGCGCGGCCCGCTTCGCCTCGAGCTCCTGGGCGTAGTTCTCGCCGAAGTCGGTCGCGCCCGCCTCGAGGGCCGCGAGCACGGCCGTCGCCGGGTGGTGCTTGCTCACCGCGACGAGTGTGACGGCGTCGATGCCCGCGTCCACGCGCGCCCGCTCGATGCGCGCGCGGACCTCGGCCAGACGCGCACCGATGTCGTCGGTCACGCGCCGGCTCCGATGCCCAGGGCGGAGAGTCGCTCGACGACCTCGGCCAGTGGCAGACCCACCACGGCGGTGTACGAGCCCTCGATGCGGGTGACGAACGCCGCAGCGGTACCCTGGATGCCGTAGCCACCGGCCTTGTCGCACCACTCGTTGCCGGCGAGGTAGGTCTCGAGTTCGCGTTCACCGACGCCGCGCATCCACACCATCGTGGTGACGTCATGGACCTCGCACTCGACAGCGCCGGTCAAGGCGAACGCAGTGGTGACCCGGTGGACGCCGCCGACCAGGGAACGGAGCATCGTGCGGGCGTCGTCGACGTCGACGGGCTTGCCCACGGCGCCGAACTCGGCCGTGCGCCACACGACGGTGTCGGCGCCGAGGACGATCGCGTCAGATCTCGGATCGGCGCTCGCCACCGCTTCGGCCTTGGCGACGGCGAGGCGTCGCGCGAGTGCGACGGGGTGTTCGCCGCGGCGTGGGGTCTCGTCACACGCCACTGCACGGCGTTCGAAGCGCAGGCCCACGCGGGTCAACAGCTCGACGCGCCGCGGCGATCCGGAGGCGAGTACGAGCGCGCGGTGATCCTGGGACACGGCCCGCATCGTCGGTCCTGCGCTGCATCGGGACAAGCGCCGCCGGTCACCCAGCCGATCCGCTACCATCCACGCATGCTCCGTCGCGCCCGTCCGCTCCGTCGCGTCCGTCCGTCGATGCCGTGCTTGGTGGCGTTCGCCGCCATCGTGCTCGCGATGCCGTGGCTCGCACACGACGAGCGCGCGACGGATTCGGATCGCTCGCGCGATCGCGCTGCGCCTGTGCCGCCCGGCGAGGCATCGAGCATCGCCGCGGTCGCGCACGACCCGCTCGTGGGATTGTGGAGCGCCTTTCGCCCCGGCGGGGATGGCGAGCCGGTGCGCTTCTACTATTTCCACGGCGACGGTCACGGGCTGTATCGCTATGGCCGCGTCGGCGCGACCAACACCAACAGCTTCGATTACGCGGTCGATGGCGACGTCGTGACGCTCGAGTTTCGCAAGACCGGCGCGCGGCATCGGGTGCACTTCGCGATCGAGTCGGGCGATCACGGCAGGGCGCTCGTGCTGGACGGCGACCCCAAGACGGGCGGACGCGCGCGGTACGACCTGGTCCGGCCCGATCCCGTGGCGCCGCACGAGGCGTGCGCCGGGGCGCCTGTAGCCGGCCGCATGTGGATGGATCGGACCGGCTTCGCCACCGGCGGGTACGGCTTTGGCCTGTACCAGCTGCGCTGCGCCGGGATCGACGGCCGCGGCACCGGTTGGTACCACCGCGGCGACTTCGACGACTGGACCACCGAGTCACTGATCTATCGCATCGCCGGCGACCGTCTCGAGCTGCAGTTCGCCACCGGCAGCCGGCTCGAATCGACCCCGTTCGTGGTGGCGGGTGACGATGTCCGCACCCTGACGCTCACGGCCGACCCTCGCGACTTCTGGCATGGCCACCGCTATGTCGACGTAGGCGCCTCGTTCGGCAGCGCGGCGCTCGACTTCGCGACACCGGGCTCGACGCTGCCTGCCGACGCAACCGCGGAATTCATCCCTGGGCAGGACACTGCCGCGTCCTCCCCCCGCGCCGGCGAAGCCGTCGCGGGACCCCCACCTTCTGGTCGCATCGCGCCGAGACCGTCAGCATTCGTCGACGGATCGTGAGCGGTGCGGTCCGCGGTACTGTCCGCGCCGCGGTGCTGCGTCGCTGCCCATGCGGGCGCCGCGGCGTCGCCGCGCGGCGATGGTATGCTCTACCCATGGTCTCTTGTCTCACCAAGCCGCGTCGTACTCGTGACGATCGGCGCAGCCGCAGCGGCCGGCCGCCGATTGCGTGGGTTTCGGGCGTCCTCGCAGGCGTCGGCCTCGCTCTAGGCGCGTGCAACGTCGACACCACCGGCACGCCGCCGTCGCTGGTGCCGCACTGCGCCGACCTCGAACAGGACGAGACCTGCCGCGCCGACTACACGACGCGCCCGTTCTGCAACCGCTGCGTGCCGGCGAGCCAGTTCCAGGGCTGCGTCGGATCGGTGCCGCCGCCGTCGTGTTTGCCCGACGGCACGACCGCGCCGAGCACCGGCAACGACGACACCACCACCGCGGCCGCGGAGACCAGCACCGGCGCCCAGACCACCACCGAGGCGCCCGCCGACAGCTCCGAGGGCAGCTCCAGCACCACCGTCACGCCGCTGTCGTGCAACGCCGAGGGCGAGCTCGACGAGGACTGCGTCGAGGCCGACGCCCAGGCGGGCTATTGCGTGGCCTCGGCCTGCGTCGGGTGCGTCGACGCGGGTGGTGCCGATTTCTGCCAGGGCCTCGATCCGCAGACGCCAGCGTGCAATGGGACCACGGGGCTCTGCGAGTCCTGCGACGCCGTGGGCGCAGGTGCGTGCGGGGGGGCGACGCCGGTGTGCGGCGCGAGCGGAGCCTGCGAGGCTTGCACCGCGCACGCCGACTGTGAGGTGGCGTGTCACGTTGCGCCCACCGATCCCCGCTACGGCGAGTGCTTCGCGACCGACCAGGTGCTCTGGGTGCAGGCGTCGTCGCCATGCCCGGGGCTGGGCACCGAGGATTCCCCCGCATGCAGTCTCCGCGACACGGTCGCGTTGGTTCCGCCGACCGAGTCGTGGACGATCTTCGTGCAAGGTGGGCTCAACTATGCCGAGCAGGTCGTGCTCGCGGGCTCGACGGTGGCGATCCGTGGCGCTGGCAACGTGCAGATCACGGGCGAGCCCATGCTCGACGAGGCCTCGGTCGTGATCGACGACGGCATCGTGTACCTCGACGCGGTGCGCGTGCGCGGCAACACGATGACGCATGGCATCGTCTGCGGGGGCGACGGTATACTGTGGCTCGACGGCTCCCAGGTCCGCAACAACACCGAGTACGGCGTGTACCTCGACGGTCCCTGCGATGTCACGCTGCGGCGCTCGTCGATCCTCCGCAACGTCGGCGGCGGTGCGCGGCAGTACGGCGGAGTCCTGACGCTCGACAACGCCTCGGTGGTGAGCAACGGCAACGGCTCGCGCGGGCCGGGGATCAACCTGCAGTTCGCGTCGCTGCACGCGCTGTACTCGACGATCGCCGGCAACGACGGCGTGGGCGCCGACAGCATCCAGTGTCTGCAGTCGACCGGTGAGGTCCGCAACAGCATCGTGGCGGGCGCTGGCATCAACTCGATCGCGCTCGACTGCTTCGTGCTCGAGCTGCAGACCGACGCGCTCGACACCGCCACGTTCGTCGAGGCGGACAGCGTCGCCGTCGGTGCCTATACGTCGGGATGGTTCATCAACCCCAACGAGGGCGACATGCGGCTGTCGAACCCGACGAACACTCCGTTCGGTGGCGTCGGCCTGTGGATCCCCGGGGACCCACCACAAGACGCCGACGGCACGGCGCGGCCGATCGACGGGGTGCTGGGCTACGTCGGGGTCGACGAGCCGTGACGGCTGCCCTGCGCTTCTACTACGACGTCGTCTGTCCCTACGCCTACCTCGCCTCGCTGCAGATCGACGCCTTCGTCGCGGAGCGGGGGCTCGCAGTCGAGCGCCGCCCCGTGCTGCTCGGCGGACTGCTGCGCTCGCACGGCGCGGCCGACGATCCCAATCTGGCGATGTCGACCGCGCGGCGCCGCAACACCCACGCCGATATCCGTCGCCAGGGGGCGCTGCACGGGCGTCACCTCGTGGTGCCCCAGGAACATCCGCGGCGCACGGTGGACGCGATGCGTCTGGTGATCGCCGCCCCCGAAGATCGCCGGACCGCGGTCGCGTCCGCGTTGTTCGAGGCGTACTGGGAGCAGGGGCGCGACGTGGCCGCGCGTGCGGTCCTCGCCGAGATCGCGGCGGCTCACGGCGTCGACGTGGAGATGATCGACGCGCCGGCGATCAAGGCCGAGCTGCGCGCGCGCACGGGCGTTGCCGTGGCCGAGGGCGTGTTCGGGGTCCCGACCTTTGCCCGCGATGCCGGCGAGGGGGCCGCGCCCATCTGTGTGTGGGGCCAGGACCGCTTGGCGGTGCTCGCCCGCGCCCTGGGCGGACCGCCCATGGATCCGTGTCCGGCCACGGCGACGACCGCCGCGCCCGGCACGGTGGTCGAGTTCATCCACGACTTCGCCAGCCCGTTCAGCTACCTCGCCTCGACGCAGATCGCCCGGGTGTGCGCGCAGGCGGGCGCCGGGTTGGTGTCGACGCCGATCCTGCTCGGCGCGTTGTTCCGCGACATCGGCACCGCCGACGTGCCGTTGTTCACCATGCATGCCGCCAAGCAGGGGTGGGTGCACCGCGATCTCGACGACTGGGCGCAGCTGTGGGGCGTGCCGCTGCGCTTCCCGAGCACCTTCCCGATCCGCACCGTGTTGCCGCTGCGCGTCGCCATCGCCGAGCCCGCGAGCACCCCGGCGATCTACCGCGCGGCGTGGGTCGACGACCGCCCGATCGGCGATCCCGAGGTCCTCGCCCGTGTGCTCGACGGTGTCGGCTTTGCAGCTCGCACCCTGATCGAGCGCGCCGGTGGCGACGACATCAAGGCCACGCTGCGCCGCAACACCGAGCGGGCGCGATCCGCCGGTGTGTGTGGTGTCCCGAGCTTCGTGCTGCGGCGGCCGGGGCGTCCGGACGCAGTGCTGTGGGGCCAAGATCGCCTGGGCATGCTCGCTGCGGCGCTGGCGGGCTTCGATCTGCCCGGCTGACCGAGGCGCGGCCGTGGCCCGCGGCTGCCGTCGCGAACCTGCCGTGGCGATTTGGCCCGCATCGATCCATGCTGCCCCCGCCGTGGCCGCAGCCCCCGACGCATCGTCCGATTCCACCACGCTGGTCGGGACGGTCGAGCGCGTCGTGTACCACGACGAGCGCACGCGCTACACGGTGCTGCGGCTGCTGGTGCCGGGGGCCTCCGAGCTCGTGACGGCGGTCGGTCGCACTTCGGCGCCGGAGATCGGCGCGCAGCTCACCGTGCACGGCACGTGGGATGTGCACCCCAGTCACGGCCGCCAGTTCGCATTCACGCGCGTCGAGGTGGCCGTGCCCACCACGCTCGCCGGCATCGAGCGCAGGCTGATGCGCTACCCCGGCATCAAGGACGTGATGGCGGCGCGCATCGTCGCCCGCTTCGGGCTCGACACTCTCGAGATCCTCGAGACCGCGCCGCGCCGCCTGCTGGAGATCGAGGGCATCGGCGCGCGCACGCTCGAGAAGATCGCCGAACACCACCAGACCCACGTCGGGCCCATCGCCCAGCTCGAGGCTCAGCTCGTCGAGCTCGACCTGCCGGCGTATCTCGGCCGAGCGATCCACGATCGCTTCGGCGGCGACGCGATCGCGGTGGTGCGGGCCAAGCCGTATCGGTTGGCGCGCGAGGTCCGGGGCATCGGCTTCTCGATCGCCGATCGCATGGCGCGGACCTTGGGGCTGGCGATGGACAGCGAGGAGCGCATCGAGGCTGGGCTCTTGCACACGATGGAACTCGCGGCCCAAGACGGCAACTGCGCCCTGCCGATCGAAGTGCTGGTACGCAAGGCCGCGGCAGCGTTGGGCGTCGCCGACGACGCCGTGCGCGACGCCGGCGAGCGGTTGGTCGGCAACGGTGAGCTGGTGCTCGAGCACGGCAACGACGGCACGCCGCTGTGCTTCTCGCCCGAGCTCGTCGCGGCCGAGCGTGGGTTGGCGTCCGCGATCGCGGCGATCGCAGTGACCGATCACCCGCGGTGGAGCTTGGTCGAGCTGTCCGGCGGGCTCAGCCCCGGCCAGATCGCCGCGGTGCGGGCGGTGGCCGAGCACGGCGTCGTGGTGCTCACCGGCGGCCCCGGCACGGGCAAGAGCACGGTCATCCGCGAGATGCTGACGCTCGCGCGCGCCCACGACGAGACGCTGCTGCTGTGCGCGCCGACCGGGCGGGCGGCCAAGCGCCTCGAGCAGGCCGCCGGCCACGAGGCGCGCACGATCCATCGGATGCTCGAGTTCCAGCCCGAGACCGGGCGGTTCCTCCACGGCGCCGACAACCCGCTGCCGCCGGGGCTGGTCGTGGTCGACGAGGCGTCGATGCTCGACGTCGCCCTGGGCTCGGCGCTGTTCGGGGCGCTCACGTCCACGCATCGGTTGCTCATCGTCGGCGACGGTGATCAGCTGCCGTCGGTGGGGCCGGGCAACGTGCTCTCCGACATCGTCGCCGCCGCCGAGCGACCGGGCTCCCCGCTGCACCACGTCCGCCTCTCCCAGGTGTTCCGCCAGGCCCACGGCAGCACCATCGTCGAGAATGCCCACCGCATCCTCAACGGCGAGGGGCTGCGGGCCGACGCGCCGGGCTCCCCCGGCGAGTTCTTCGTGGTCCACGCCAAGGGCACCGATCACGCCCACGAGCTGTGCGTGCGTCTGGCCACCGAGCGCATCCCCGAGGTCTACGGGCTCGACGGCGCCCACGACGTACAGCTGCTGTGTCCGATGCACAAGGGCAGGGCGGGCACCGAGGCCCTCAACGAGGCGCTGCAGGATCGGCACACGGCCGGCGCTCCCGAGCTCACGATCGAGGGCGGCCGTGGCGTACGGTTGCGACGGTTCCGCGTCGGCGACCGCGTGATGCAGACCAAGAACGACTACACCAAGGGCGTCTTCAACGGCGACGTCGGCCGGGTGGTCTCCGTCGATCCCAGCACCTCGAGCCTCGTGGTCGAGATCGACGGCGGGCGGGTGACGTACGCCGGCCACGAGGCGCTCGCGTTGTCGCTCGCCTACGCGGTGTCCATCCACAAGAGTCAGGGCAGCGAGTTCCCCGCCGTGATCGTGACGCTGCTGCCCGAGCACCACGTGATGCTGCGGCGCAACCTGCTGTACACCGCGATCACGCGCGCGCGGCAGCTGTGCGTCGTCGTCGGGGATGCGCGCTCGATCGATCAGGCGATCGCGCGCACCGATGGCGCGCGGCGACACACTGGCCTCGCGCGGCGGCTCGCCGAGGCGCTGGGGTCGGTGGTAGTCGATGGCTGACCCCACCGCGGCGCCGCGTCGTCGCGCGCCGCCGGCCGCCGTGGTACGACCGCCTGTGGTGAGTGCGTCGTCGCTGAGCCCGGTGCGGATCCTCGGCGTCGACCCCGGCACGTTGCGGGTCGGCTACGCGATCGTGGACGCGACCCCCGGTCGAGCCCAGGCCGCGCTTCGCTACCGCGAGTGCGGCGTCATCGCGGCCCCGGCCCGGGCCGAGGTCGCGGTTCGCCTCTTGGCCATCGCCAACGATCTCGCCGCGGTCATCGAGGAGTTCGCGCCGACCCAGCTCGCGATCGAGCGGGCGTTCGGCGGCAAGAACGTGCTGAGCGCCCTGACCTTGGGCCAGGCCCGCGGCGCGCTGATGCTGCTCGCGGGCCAGCGCGGCCTGACGGCCTTCGAGTACGCGCCGGCGCTGGTCAAGCGTGTCGTCGCCGGCCACGGCGCGGCGACCAAGGCCGCGGTCGCGGAGCGCGTACGGATGTTGTTCGATCTGCGCACGCTACCAGCGGCCGATGCCGCTGATGCGCTGGCGATCGCGTGCTGCCACGCGCTGCGGTGCCTGTAGCAGCGGCCGGGCCCTTCCGCGCGC
>Ga0105045_10002449_pt1 | contig 15663 bp, 8 predicted proteins | sample MAT02_FD_78089 | JGI IMG/M metagenome (GOLD analysis project Ga0105045, IMG submission 78089) | Freshwater microbial communities from Lake Fryxell liftoff mats and glacier meltwater in Antarctica - MAT-02 (megahit assembly) | ecosystem: Environmental > Aquatic > Freshwater > Ice > Liftoff...
CCATAAAATAAAGAGCCTAAAATATTCACCGCTTCAATCAGGCTGTTACCGAGGTTGTGCGCAAACATGGCTACCACAATAGAGAAAACACCCCACCCAAATGTGTACCATCTTGAAATACTGTAGTCCTTTGCTTCGGAACAATTTGTATTGATAAACTTTTTATGAAAATCAATTACCGTGCAGGAAGCCAGCGAATTTAACGCCGCTGCAATGCTGCCCCAGGCGGCCAAAAATATCACCGCAATTAATAATCCAACCAGTCCTTTTGGTAAATTATCGATTACAAAACGAAGGAATATAAAATTGGTATCATTGGCATCATCTCCAGGTATGGCCTTTTTTAAAACTTCCTTATACTGTGCCCTAACGGCGGTGGTTTGTAAACGATCATTGGTTGCAAGCGCATTGCTGTATTGTTGCTCCAGCTTTATCAAAGCATCTTTATACACAGTTTTTTTAGCAACAATCACTTTGGCATCATCAAAATAAACAGGTGCCTTGTGATACTGATAGAATGAAAACACCAAAATACCTACCAGTAAAATCAGGAACTGCATCGGCACTTTTACGAGCCCATTTGTCAGCAGTCCGATTTTACTTTCTTTATCAGTGCTGGCCGTAAGGTATCGCCCTACCTGGCTTTGATCTGCACCAAAATAACTCAACGCCAGAAAAAAACCTCCAATTACACCACTCCAGATATTGTATTTATCCTTCCAGTCAAAATGATTATTGGTTACGCCAGTTGTAATGATATTCATTTTGCCCTGGTTACCGGCAACAGTAATTGCATCCACAAACCCCATCCCATCCGGCAATAATGTAACTACCATATACCCAGCCAGGAACATACCTGCGATAATAATAATCAATTGCAATTGCTGCGTATAGGCCACGGCTTTAGCTCCTCCACTCATGGTATAAATAATCAGCAATCCACCCATGATTAAATTGGTGTAATAAATATTCCATCCCAGTAGTGAACTTAAAATAATGGATGGCGCATAAATACTGATTCCTGTTGACAGGCCACGGGAAATCAAAAACAACGCAGAGGTTAATGAACGGGTTTTAAGATCGAAGCGATTTTCTAAAAATTCGTAGGCCGTGTACACTTTTAATCTTCTAAAAACAGGTACAAAGAAAATACAGATCACAATCATAGCGAGCGGCAGGCCAAAATAATATTGTACAAAGCGCATTCCATCGGTATAGGCTTGTCCGGGTGCACTTAGGAAAGTAATGGCGCTTGCCTGTGTACCCATGATACTGAGCAGCACCATATACCAGGGCATACTCCTGTTACTAAGAAAGTATCCTTCCAGGTTTTTGGTACTACTGCTTTTGTAGACGCCATAAAGGATGATCCCGCAAAGTGTGGTGGTTAATACTACCCAGTCAATTGTACTCATAAATTAGCCTCTACCCTTGATGGGGTTTTTGGTAGTTGCATTTCAAATCCAATAGCTATCGGAGATCGCTTCCGATTTCGGTCGCTAGGGATACCGACCGAGGCTGGGCCGTGGTTGGTGTCCTCACCAACCACTTGCCGATGCAACATCCGATATCGCATTTGAAATGAAACTCTTTTTGTTTAAAATAATTTTCAGCCCGTGTGCTCATCCTGGTAGTTTGTTATGTAAACTCTATAGTGATGAAATAAAAAAAGATGACTTGCAGGAGCAGAAAAAGGAAAACACCTAAATACCATTTGTTCCAATATGACTTTTCGTTTTTCATATAGCTTGCTATTTTTATTTACCCGTTTTTTTCTTTGCATCATCCGGCGGAGTAGCAATTAAATTGGCAAACAACCGGTACGCACCCGGAACGCCTGCAGGCAACTCCCTGAAAAACACCAACCCGGTGTACACAAATCTTCCTTTGCCATAATTGGCAATGATCAAACTACCATCCTGCTCATTCTCATTCTCACCAGGATCTTTCATGCTAAGGATTCTTTGATAATTGCTATCCATTTTTTCAGCATTGTAAATACTTCGTTCCTGTATCCAGCCATCAAAATCCTTTTCGGTTATTTTGTTGGGATAATTTAAAGCAGGATGATTCGGTAGCAGAAAATTAACTTTTGCAGTTTCATCTGTTACACGATTGCGACTGATGTTAAATGGATAAGGCGCCATCTTTGCTTTAACGGGGCCTATCTGGTTACTTGTATTGTATTGCGACAATAGAATACCGCCTTCCTTTACATAGTCCATCAATACATCATATACACTGTTCATCCAATCATTGGTATTGTAAGCCCTCACGCCGGCTACAATGGCATCGTACTGTCGTAGATTACCAGCCTTTAACTCTTTTTCTGTTAGCATCACCACAGTGTATCCCATTTGCTCCAATGCCTGGGGTACTTTATCGCCGGCACCCGCAATATAACCTACCCGCTTGCCCGCAATTCTTAAATCCATTTTTAAAACAGCTACACCATCATAATAATTATAAAAAATATCCGGGATATGATCGTATTTAATTTTGGCTAGTGTAAAAAGCTGGTTGTCTTTAAAGGCTTTAGACGATAGTTGTCCGCCTAAATATTCCTTTGTATTTTTCTTAATAGAATCACTGTTTAAAACAACATTGATATTTCTTACCTCCATTTTTGGCACATGCATCATCGAATCAAAAACCAACCTTGAATAGCCATTGTATTGGTACCTGAAATTGGCTGTATCTTCCAACGTAGTATTGAACTGCAATGAAAATCCCACATCACGTTTTTGATTGACATCATCATTTTTAAAGATGATAATATTCTGAATACTATTGACAAAAACGGGGTTTACTATTTGAATGGGTTGGTAAAGCTCTCCCTTTACTGGATCGGTATATTTATACAAAACAGGTTTAAAAAACTGATACACTTCCTTACCAATCGTCAACTGAAAATTGGCTTCGTAATTATAAACTTCAGGTTTTCCTATCATTGTCTGTTCCCTGATATCAAAACTACCCTTTCCCTGGTCCAGCCCTCTTTCCAGCCAGAATGGTTGCGAGGCCTGGGCTATATCACTGATGGCAGCAGTAACGGTTTTGGTTTTATGCTCATTCGCTTTAAAAGCATCAAATGTATAATTGATCCCAAATACAGATACCATTACCCGTTCAATTGGCAAACCGGTGCGGTTATTAAAGGCAAGGTTTATTTTAATAGTGTCGCCCATTACATTCAATTGGTTAACGGCCGTTGCTTCCATAAAAATACCGCCGGCCAGTTCTATCAGTTTATTAATATCTTCCTCTTTATTCAATGCCCAAAATGGTGCATTGATCTCAAAGGCAGTTTGCTTTTTAACGGCTGGTAGCTGATTTCCCTTTCCGTTAGCTTTTGCATCTTCAGCAGGTTTCACAGAAGGAGGTAGTATAGAAAATTTTAAACGCCGTATGATTTGCCCGAGTTGAATCAAAGCCGCTACTGAATGCTCAGGATGTTGCACATCGTAATTGCGGATGAGGTGATTTACAGAATCTGTTAACTCATTCTGTCCTGTTCTGCTCCACCCCACATCCACTCCGTCCATCAAATCATTCGCCGGCCTATCGCCCTTCACGGTTGTAAAATATTCAATTGAACTACCTCTTTGTGCCGGCACGCCAAATCCCTGGCTCTTGTGCTGGCTGCGACTGAGTGCTGCAATTTCACCATAGCCTTTTCCCAGCATTGGATTGTACATACCTACCTCCAGTTTAAACTGGTCTTCGCTGGTGGTGTTGGTACTGCCAAAATTAAAGGTGTTCCACAGCAATCGTTTGGCCTGCCACACGCCAACACCCTGCCTTAATTGCTCCGGAAATTTTGTTGCATCTGCCGCCGCATCAAATGCCTCACGGGCAATGATACCCGATGCTGAATGATGCCCATGCCCTGCCCTGCTGTCTTCCGGAAAACGTGCAATGATTACATCCGGTCTGAATTTGCGGATCACCCAAACAGCATCGCTCAATATTTTCTCGTGGCCCCACGTACGCAATGCTTCCTCCGAACTTTTGCAATAACCAAAATCGTAAGCCCTGCTAAAAAACTGTTCTGCACCATCAATTCGGCGGGCTGATAACAATTCCTGCGTACGAATCAATCCAAGGTCTATACCCTGTTCATCGCCAATTAAATTTTGACCACCATCGCCCCTCGTTAAACTTAGATAACCGGTGCGGTATAATTTTTCGTTGGCGAGGTAGCCGAGTAAACGGGTATTCTCATCATCAGGATGAGCGGCTACGTATAGTACAGAACCCAATACATTCAGCTTTTTCAACTGTAGCAATATTTCAGATGCGGTATAAGTTTTTGGACTTTGACCGATCGCCGAAAGAACGTTGAATGATATAAAAAAAACGACTAAACCTTTGCGCATAATTTTTTATTGATTTGCGAATATAAAGTATTGAACAAATATCAAGGGTGTATTTCAAGCGTTTTACAGGGCTGCCAATCTTTCTATCAAAATATGATTGAGTGATACTTTCTAAAAAAAATGGCAATCCATAACCTCCTTTGTACTTGTCATTTGCAATGCAGGCAAAAATAAAAGTGAATGAACAATGTGAGCCCTTGTACATTCACCTTTAACAATTGGATGATTCATTTAACAAGAATCTTTTTCGTACTTTATTGCCGGCGATTTTACTGCCCTGCTAAAAACACGGCATTGCTAAACAACATTTTGCCGTTTTCCCAGAAACAACGAAAGATGGGATTATCAGCCAGATAAACAATGCTTCCTTTGCCATAATCCTGCACGCCTATTGACAGACCATCGTTAATTTTTTCTTTCAGATTGGTTCCCACAAAACCTGCGGTGTAACTATCTTTTTTAATCACACCTACATTCCAGCCATCTTTTAAATATTCATACATGTTGGCGTCCTGCTTCAAGTTGTAGAAAAAACCAGGAAATCCCAATGCCAGCGGATGAGAATTGTCCAGCTCAGTTTTATAAATGGCACCTGCTATATTACTCATGATGCCATTGTGCTCACTTTCTTCATATCGCTTCAATTCCGAATACGTTAACGGCTTCTCCTGTTGCTTCTTCTCTTCGTCGTTCTTTTTAAATTTAATACCCCAATCGCCGCCGGCCATTTGTGCTACCGCATTCTCAATGGCAATTAATTTTCCACCTTGTCTTACCCAGGTTTTCAAATCGTTTGCACCTTCTTTATCACTTAGAAATTTGTAACGTCCGTTTGGTAAAATAAGCACATCAATATTTTTCCAATTGGTACTTCCGATCTCTTCAGCATTGATTAAAGTAATCGGGTAATGCAGTTGCTGTTCAAACAAATTCCAAACCTCGCCTGCCGCACTTGCATCCACACCTTTGCCGGTAAGCATGGCCACATTTGGTTTGCTGATGAAATGTACTTTCTGACTTCCAAAGTCAGCACCGCCATCTACAAAGCCGGTGGAGACTGCTGCCACTGTTACATCAAATTTTTGCGCCGCCTGTTTAAAGACTTCCATTTTACTTTCATTTCCTTTTTTAAGCATAATCATCGTTCCTCTTTTATACTTGCTGCCGCCAAAACTAAAATCGTTTTCAGCATAGCGCACTTTCATACCTGCATTGATGACGGCTGCTAAAAACTTTGAATCTTCAAAAGATAAATAGCTCACCAGGTAGCCGTAAGAGGTTTCTGGTATTGGATTGTAAGATTGCTTTGCAACATAATTGGTGAAGGCTATTTTTTCTTTTACCGCATAAGTTTGCAGACCATATACGTAAGGCAATGCCCAGGCTGTAATATCATAAGTAGAAGAATCAATTAATTTAGATTTTGGCTCAAACAACACTTTTGCCAACACCCCTTTTGGTTGGTAAGTACTTACTACCAGCGCATTGGTAGCGGTAAATGATTCTTCTTTTCCGGTAAAATAATTAAAGCCTTTTAATGTACCCGCAGCAGCCGTTCCATAAGCGATGCCATTTACATCCAGCAGGCGTTTGAGGCCGTTTATTTTATTGGTATTTACATCCGTAATCACAAAAGATTTGTACTCCCCAACACCGTTATTTTTTCCGTCGTCAAAAAACTGTTTGAATTCTTTAACCAGTCTCTCTGTATTTTTTGATACCACTTCAAGTGTGCTCATGCTGGTTGTAAAATGATGCGCTATCCTGTCTTTTAAGGTAAGGGTATCTCCATTCCCGATTACAATGGCAGAACCTGCCCTGCCGCCACCGCCTTGCTCAAAAGTCATCCCAATGCTACCATTGTAGATGGGGTAGGTATCTCCGTAAGAAGGGTAAAATAAATCAAACACTTCTTTGGTAAAATATAACCAGCCGTTGGCGTCAAAATACTTTGCATTGTTCTTACCAATCACCACTTGAAAATCTCTTTGCCATGTGGTAATTACTTCGTGGTAAGGCTGTGCTGCAGGCGCAAAATAATAAGGGTTGTTAGCGCCCTGTTCATGGTAATCGCTGTGTACATGAGGCATCCAGCGGTTATATTGAATCATGCGCTGTTGTGTTTCCAACTGCGTTTGCCATGCCCAATCTCTGTTTAAATCAAAACTAAAATGATTGTACCTGCCACCTGGCCATGGCTCACTGTGTTCTCTTGCATTGGGGTCCGGGTTGGCATCTTTTCCTTTCATCTGGATAAACCAGCTTACATATCGGTCACGGCCATCCGGGTTGATACATGGATCAATGATTACGATCGTATTTTCCAAATATTCCTTTGTTTGTGCATTGGCAGGATTTAATAATTCATACAAAGTTTTCATCGCCACTTCGCTGCCGCTTGTTTCGTTGCCATGCACATTGTAGCTAAGCCAAACGATAGCGGGCGCATTTACATCGCCGGTTTTATCATTTAACAACCCGGTTAAACGCAGGTTGTTTTTCCGGATATCTTCAAGCTTACCTAAATTTTTTTCCGATGCAATAAAGGCCAGCAGCAAAGGTCTCCCTTCGTTGGTTTCGCCATATTGCTCCAGCTTCATCATCTGTGGTTTGGCCGCAGCAACCTGTTGAAAATAGCTTACTATCTTGTGATGCGGTGTATATCTTTCGCCCAATTGATAGCCCAAATACTGATCGGGACTGTTCAATTGCTGACCAAACGCCGCTGCTATAGAAATAAATAAAAAGGTAATAAACACCGAAAATTGCTTCATAAATAAATTTATAATAATGAATAAAAAAGGGAAGGTAACAATAAATTTGCGCCGCTTATCACATACAATTTTCTTTCATAAAATCTGCTTTAAAAGCGGAAACACCATTAAAATAGATACAGAAAACTTAGTGCCTCTAAATAAAATGACTTTAATTGAATTTACTAAATTTTATTTGCGAATAAAGTCAAAACCTTAATTTAGATCAAATTTCACTCAATGAGCGTTCAAACATTAAAAGGCTTTATATTAATAGTTTTAATGGTTACTAATCTGGCAAGCCGGGCACAAAAGATTGATCCATACAACTACAAAGCACAAAAAAAAGTCACCTGTAGTAAAGGTGCAGTGGTATCTGCCAACGCATTGGCAAGCAACGCCGGCTTAAGTATTTTAAAACAAGGAGGCAATGCCATTGATGCGGCTATTGCCACACAACTTGCGCTGGCAGTGGTTTATCCCGGCGCCGGTAATATTGGTGGAGGTGGTTTTATGGTGGCTCATTTAAAAAATGGAAAAAACATAGCTATTGACTACCGGGAAACAGCTCCGGCAAAAGCCAGCAGGGATATGTACCTTGATGACAAAGGAAATGCACAGATGAACTTATCGCAGAATGGGCATTTGGCCAGTGGAATTCCTGGTACCATTGCTGGTTTATTTGCTTCTATGAAGTATGCAAAGCTGCCCTTCAAAAAACTGATACAACCCGCTATTGAACTGGCCGAAAAAGGTTTTGCCATTACAGCAGGACAGGCAGCAGAGTTGAATGGACTTAAAAAAGAATTTGTTGAACTAAATACAGCACCGACCGTTTTTGTAAAAGAAACAACCTGGAAAGCTGGCGATACGCTTATTCAAAAAGACCTTGCGAATACACTAAAACGCATCAGGGATTTAGGAGCGAAAGGATTTTATGAAGGCGAAACTGCCAGGCTAATTGTTGCTGAAATGAGCAAAGGCAAAGGTATCATTGATTTAGAAGATTTAAAAAACTACCGGGCTAAAGAAAGAACAGCGGTTGAATTTGATTACAAATCCTATCACATTGTTTCAATGCCCTTGCCCAGCAGCGGCGGTATTATTTTGCAACAGGTATTAAAAATGATTGAGCAAAAAAACATTGGTGCCATGAAATTTCAATCACCTGAAAGTGTGCAATTACTTACGGAAGCGGAAAGAAGGGCTTATGCTGATCGGGCAAAATATTTAGGCGATGCCGACTTTGTAAAAGTGCCGGTAAAAACGCTGGTAAGCAAAGCATACCTGAACGAAAGAATGAAAGACTACACGCCCGGCAACGCCGGCAACAGCAAGGACACCAAAGAAGGCAACATACCGGAAAGTGAAGAAACTACTCATTTAAGCATTATAGATTCGGAGGGGAATGCTGTGTCTGTTACCACAACACTCAATGGAGGATACGGCAGCAGAACTGTAGTAAGCGGTGCTGGTTTTTTGTTGAATAATGAGATGGATGATTTTAGTGTAAAGCCTGGCATACCTAATATGTACGGCGCCATTGGTGCAGAAGCCAACGCCATTGCACCCGGTAAAAGAATGCTGAGTAGCATGACACCCACCATTGTTTTAAAAAATAATCAACCCTACCTGGTAGTAGGCACACCGGGTGGCACCACCATCCCAACCAGTGTAATCCAGTCGGTGGTAAACATGGTTGATTTTAACATGACGCCGGAAGATGCGGTTAACCAACCAAAATTTCACCACCAGTGGTTTCCGGATGTGATCTATGTTGAAAACGATTTTGATGCGGCCTGCATTAAAGCACTGGAAGCAATGGGCTATAAAATTTCCAAAAGAGGCCAAATCGGCAGAACTGAATTAATTGAAATAAAATCAGGTAAAACAAAGTCCATCACTGCCATTGCTGATAAGCGTGGTGATGACGGAGCGGCGGGGTATTGAATGGTTGAATAGTTGAATCGTTAAATGGTTGATCCGGTGGCTTCCGATAACAAGGTAGAAGCTATCGTAACTTATTTATCCCTATTTTTGGAGCCATTTAAAAAATTATGATGAAATTAGTCTTTGCCTGTTTAGCCGTTCTGGTAATCAATATTACGACTGGTCAAACAAAACCAAAAGAAGAACCACCTGTGGTTGCAAAAACAAAACTTGCTATAAAAGGAGGAGCCAATATGAGCACTGCCAGGGTTTATCAAAACGATCAAAAGCTGGATAGTAAATTTGTTCAAGGCTATGGTATTGGTCTTTTATTTAAAATTCCTTTCGAAGGGAAATTATATTTTTCGCCCAACCTGGCTTATAACAGAAGAGGTTACACGTACACACCCAACGCAGGCACCATCAATGAATATCAAAATACCATTCATTATTTTGACATTGTACCCAACTTAAGTTTGAACCTTCCGGCCGGAAAAAATGCATTCGTTCTATCTGCCGGACCGCATTTAAGTGTTGCAATTGCCGGCACGGAAAAACAAACCACGGCAAATAATACCACTTCCTCCAAAATGAAATTTAGCCTCAGTGGCAACTATGGTTTTCTTGATTTGGGCGTTGGCGGAAGCCTCGGTTTCCATACGAATAAGTTTTTAATAGAAGCCGGTTATCAAATCGGACTCGCCAATATTAACAATAATGTAGAAAATGATTTTCGTAATATACAGAACCGGATGTTTAGTCTGCAGATAGGGTATTTTTTGAAGTAATCCTTTTGCAAAAGCAATCTTCATGTCTCCGAATTATTTTCATCACACCTTACACTATCCCCATATATTAAACGATTATGTGTGCGCAAATGATAAGGACCCGTTAAAAGTGTAGAATCGATATTTTTTCAATTTCCCGGCCATGGCATAGATGCCTTGTAAATCCTTATCTAATGAAGGTTTTCAAACAATGAGCCAATAGCTTCCAGGCTGTTTTGAATTTCCATTTAATATTAAAATTAATCAACTGATATTTGGTATCGAATTTGCCTTGAAGTGTCGATTCCTTATTTTTGTAACAATTGAATAATTCCCTGCGCAAAAGCCTGAACATATTAAAATGGTTTTCCCTTACACTGATATTTTGGTTGGTGCTTGCTATTTTACTTATTTATATTTATCCGGATTCCCCAATCTGGGTGTTTATCATCGCACTGGCAGGCTGGTTAGCGGGATGGTTATTCGTATTTAAGAAGGCGAAACAAAAAACATGGTTCTTTCTTTCGCTGATACTGCTCGTGCTTTTTACCTGGGGCATTTTACAGGTTCCGCCGATACAAAATTTTCTTGTACGCAAAGTGGCCACTGCCTTTTCAGATAAGCTACATGCCAAAGTAAGCATTCAATATCTCAACTACCGGTTTTTTGATAAAATGGTAATGAAGGGCGTGCTGATAGAAGATCAAAAAAAAGACACCCTACTCTTTGCTGGCAATGCAAGGGTAAATATTTCCGACTGGTTTTTTCTGAAAAATAAAGCTACCTTAAAATATGTTGCATTGGATGATGCCGTGGTTAATATGCAACGGACCGATTCGGTTTGGAATTACCAGTTCCTGGTAGATTACTTTGGCGGATCCAAAGACTCATCTGCAAAGAAAAAAGGAGGAATTGAATTTGACATTAAAATATTCTCGTTCTCCAATATAGAATTTAACCAGATTGACAAATGGGTTGGCAAGAATATGAAGGTAGCGGTAAAAAAATTAGACCTTTTTGCAGACGATGTAAACTTTACCAAAAAGCAAATCAATTTAAATACGCTTACTCTGGATGGGCCTGTCTTTTCCCAGGAAGACTATACCGGTTTCAGACCGGATTCACTGATTAGAAAGAAGGTAAAAAAAGCGAAATTAACGCCGGATCTTTATAAGTGGAATAACGATGGATGGCTGTTGCATGTGGGTGCCATCAGTGTTACAAACGGCGTTTTTATCAATGAAGTAGAAACAGCAAGACTTCCATTTGCAGACCGGTTTGATGGACAGCACATTCGCTTCAGCAACATTACGGGGGTTTTTAAAAATGTAAATTTTATAAAAGATACACTTGCTGCCGAAGTGCTTTTAGGTACCCAGGAAAGAAGTGGCTTTGAGTTGCAAAAATTACAGGCTAATTTAAAATTTACACCTGAGAAAATGGAGTTTAACGACCTGGATCTTATTACGAACAAAAGCAGGCTGGGTAATTATTATGTGATGAAATACAACAGCTTTAGCAGGGATATGAGCAACTTTTTGCACGATGTTACATTGGAAGGGAATTTTGTAAACAGCCATTTAAACACGGATGACCTCGCTTTTTTTGCGCCGGAAGTAAAATCATGGGAAAGAATTTTTGAAATAGAGGGCCTGGCATCCGGCACCATTGATAATTTGCAGGCCAGAAACATGCTGATTAAAAGCGGCAATTCATTTTTAGATGGCAATGTTTCTTTAAAAGGATTACCGGATATCAGCAATACATTCATTGACTTTAGAGCCAATGATCTCAAAACAACTTTTGCAGATATCAGCACCATTGTACCAGCGTTAAAAACCATTACAAAACCCCGGCTGAGCAAATTAGGTGATATTCAATACAAGGGAAACTTTACCGGCTTTATCAATGACTTTGTGGCTTTTGGAACCATCAATACAAGACTGGGAATTGTAACCGGAGATATTAATATGAAATTGCCCGCAAATAAACCGCCCATTTATTTAGGTAAAATTTCTACCAGCGGTTTTAAATTAGGCGAATTTTTTAATGACAAACTGTTGGGCGCTATCACTTTTAATGGCAAGGTAAACGGACGAGGTTTTACCGAAAACGATATCGATGCTAATTTTGATGGTTTTATCAGTAAAGTTGGTTATGCAGGTTACGATTACCAAAACATAGATGTGAAAGGCAATTTTGGTAAAAAACTCTTCACTGGCCTGGTTAGTATCAATGATCCCAATTTAGCACTGGATAGCCTGAGAGGTACCATTGATTTGAGTGATACCGTTCCACAATTTGCCTTCAAGGCATCGCTTAAAAAAGCAGATTTAAAAAAATTAAAATTTACTTCCGAAGATTTTGTTTTGCATGGACAGTTTGATATCAATTTCAGAGGCAGTAACATTGATAATTTTTTAGGCACTGCCAGAATTTTTGAGGCCGGTTTGCTACACAATGAGCAGCGGCTTTCTTTTGACTCGCTGGTAGTACAGTCCTCTATTGTAAACAATCAAAAGAATTTAACCGTTCATACCAATGAACTGGATGCAGATCTTAGCGGTAAATTTAAAATATTGGAATTACCCGATGCCTTTAAAGTATTTCTAAGCAAGTATTACCCTACCTATATAAACAAGCCATCCGGTGCCGTGAGCGATCAGAATTTTTCTTTTCTCATAAAAACAAAGGAAGTGGATGCCTATGCACAACTGTTGGATAAAAAATTAACGGGGTTTAGCAACGCTACCATCACGGGCAATCTTAATTTAAAAGAAAATGATTTAAACGTAAATGTTGATGTGCCTTTATTTGCTTATGATGGAAAATCATTTAACAATATCCGGCTGGCCAGTAAGGGCAACCTTGATTCTTTAAGGGCCAATATTGATGTGGATGAAATTACCATCAATGACAGTCTTAAACTGCCAGCTTCCAAGCTGTTGTTTACTTCTAAAAACGACACTTCTGACATCAGTATAAAAACAAGAGCCAGCAAAACCTTTGGGGATGCCGCCATTAACGCAAGGGTGGAAACTTTAAAGGATGGTGTAAAAATTCATTTCTTCCCCTCCTCCTTTATCATCAACGAAAAAAAGTGGGAGCTGGAAAAAGATGGTGAATTAACCCTAAGCAAGTCTACCGTAAGTGCCAGTGAAGTAAAATTTGTTCAAGGCAATCAGCAGGTAATCATATCAACCGAACCTTCAGAAATAGGCAATTCGCATGATGTGGTGATCGGACTAACAGAAGTGAATGTAAATGATTTTATGCCCCTGGTGTTAAAAAATCCAAAGCTGGAGGGACAGATTACCGGCAACATCCGCATCCTTGATCCATTCGGAAAACAATTTATAGAAATGGATACCCGTATCAAAGAATTCAGGCTGGACGGGGATTCTATTGGCCTTGTAAATGGGGCTGGTACCTATTCCGTTGCCACAGGCATTGCAAAATTTAAGCTGGATGCGGAAAACCTCGCCAATAATTTTAAAATTGAAGGTACCTACAATACCAAAGACAGCACCGAAAACCAGGCGGATATTTCCCTGATATCAAACCGGCTCGACCTTGGCATTTTAAACAATTACCTCGGAGCTATTTTCAGCAATATTTCCGGCATTGCCAACACAGCCGATCTACAGGTAAAAGGAAATTCAAAACATCTTTCCCTCACCGGAACAGCCAACATAAACGAAGGCTCACTCGTTGTAAACTATACCCAATGCAGGTATAAATTCAGTAACGAAACCATTATTTTCAACCCGGACGAAATTGATTTTGGCAATATTATTTTAAGGGATACATTGAATAACATCGCTACCCTCAGCGGAAAAATGTACCATCGTTTTTTCCAAAATTTTTCTTTTGACAATGTAAAATTTGAATCCAATAAACTGTTGGTTTTAAATACTACCAAAAAAGACAATTCGATGTTTTATGGCAAAGTTGTGGGAAAGGCCGAAATGACCCTGAACGGACCGGTAGAAAATATGGTCATGAATATTACCGGAGAACCTTCCCGTGCCGATACCAGCCACATCTATTTAATGAGTGGCAGCAGTGTGGAAAGTGGAGTGGTAGATTACATTGATTTTATACAATTTGGCAGCAAGATGGAAAATGAATTCCGGGGACGGCTTTCTAATAATATTCTGGTAAATATGCTGCTAATAGCTAATCCTTCCTGCAAGATAGATGTGATACTGGATGAAGCCACCGGCGATATCATTAAAGGAGAGGGCAACGGATTGCTTAAATTAAGAGTGGGCAATAAAGAGCCTTTAACCATTAATGGCAACTACAATATCACCAAAGGCGAATACACGTTTAATTTCCAAACTTTTCTTAAAAAGTATTTTACGGTTAACAGTGGAAGCATTACCTGGACCGGCGACCCGCTGAATGCCCGCATTGATATACAGGCTGAGTACCTGGCCAACAATGTTAATTTTAAACCCATTTCTACGGGTGGTTCGCAGATCAATCAAAAAGAAGATGTTAGGGTTATTGCACGTTTAACAGAAACCCTGCTAAAACCGTCCATCGATTTTGAATTTCAATTGCCAGATGCCAGTCCGTTGAAAAATGACTTTGTAATAGCCAAGAGATTGCAACAATTTAAGGAGGATAAAAATGAACTGAACAAGCAGGTAACCTCATTATTGCTGTTTAATACCTTTGTAGGCAATGACCAGGGCTTTTTAAGTGCCAGCAGTGGTTACAATGTTTTATCCAGTACCATTGGCGGTGTGGTATCCAATGCTTTGTCGGGATTTTTTAATAAATTCCTGCAAAAATATATCAAGAATACTTCCCTGTATGTTGATTTAAATTCCGGGCTGGAAACCGGCCTTCAAACCAATGTTGCCACCCTGCAGGCCGCTGCTAAAAGTGGCCTTGTGTTCACGCTGCTCAACGGCAGGCTCATCATTTCTGCCGGTGTAAACCTGGATTACAATAACCCTTTTGTGAATAATACCAGCAGAAATAATAATTTGCTGGTAACGCCGGATATAACCGCAGAATGGATATTGTCGAAAGATGGCAGGGTAAGGCTGGTAGGTTTTAACCGCACCAATTACGATCTGGTGAGCCAGCGTACCAGAACCGGCGTAAGTCTATCATACCGTAAAGACATTGACAAACTTTCGCAACTATTTACAGCCGATGAGGATAAGAGACGAAGAAAATTAATTAAACCGGGAACTGCCGGGGAATAGCGCCTGCTTGTTGCCTGGTTTTATTTTTGTAGTTCTTTTTTAAGACAGGAAATCATGTTGCCATAATCCCCATCGATTACTTTTACAATCTTTCCTTTTTTATTTATTATCAGATGTGTTGGATAATAAGCGATTTTCAATTGTTCTATCAAATATTTTTTTTGATCTGCAACAACAGCATAATCAAATGAATTAGTCTTTAAAAATTCGGTTAGCTTTTCCTTAGAGTCGAAAGCCAAACTTACAAAGAGGATATCGGGTCTGTTGCTAAATTCTTTAATCGCAGAATTCAAAGCCGGCATCTCTTCCACACATTTGGCACAATGTATAAACCAGCTTTTCAATACAAGGGTTTTGCCTTTGGTATTTTCATTATTGTAAATCTTCCCATTCAAATCTGTAAAATTAAAAGTAGGTAATTCCATTCCTTCCATTTGATAGTTCTTATACCCGTCTAGTCCAAATTGTTTTACCTGCGTTTTAATGTCGTCAACCACCAAACCATTCATTTTATAAAGCTGGTATTGTATGGATGAGTCAGATGAAAAAATTCGTAACGGAATATATGCGCCCGAAATTAACGATTGCAGAAAGGCAGGTTTATCAATAA
>Ga0105045_10002450_pt1 | contig 15663 bp, 23 predicted proteins | sample MAT02_FD_78089 | JGI IMG/M metagenome (GOLD analysis project Ga0105045, IMG submission 78089) | Freshwater microbial communities from Lake Fryxell liftoff mats and glacier meltwater in Antarctica - MAT-02 (megahit assembly) | ecosystem: Environmental > Aquatic > Freshwater > Ice > Liftoff...
TAGATCTTGAGCTGGAGTTTTCCCCACGGATAAACCCCACTGCCGGGACTTGAGTTTGACCTGCTAAATGTAAAGTTGCTCAACCGGAATATCCCGCTCGTCGGCTACGTCGGCGAACGTCCGTAAGGAAGCTAGGGCATCGGCTGCCGCCCGAGCGTTGTTGAGCGGGTTGTTAGAGCCGAGTTGCTTAGCCAAAACATTGCGAACCCCAGCCAGCTCTAGCACGGTACGCACAGCGCCACCGGCAATTACCCCAGTACCCGGAGCTGCTGGGCGCATAAATACCTTAGCACCGCCGCCAATACCGTTAGACGGATGGGGAATGGAATAGGAACGAGTTAAGGGCACATCCACTAGGTGTTTTTTGCCATCGGCCACGCCCTTCTTGACGGCCCCGATTACATCGCCGGCTTTGCCTACTCCAACACCAACCTGGCCCTTCTCATTGCCGACCACGACAATGGCGCGAAAGCTGAGCTTTTTGCCCCCCTTCACAACTTTGGTAACGCGGCGAATTTGAACGACGCGTTCCTGCCAGTCGGTTTTTTTCTCTTTAGTACGCGCTTCTTTGCGACGGTTTGCCATGCCTTTCCCCAGCCTCATTTACATCAAGCGACAATCGGTGTTTCTAAGAACAGCCCGTTACAGGCTTAGACCAGCTTTACGAGCGGCATCGGCTAGGGCCGCTACTCGACCGTGATATAGCTTACCGCCACGATCAAAGACGACCTGGGTAATGCCAGCCTTCAGAGCTCGCTCTGCCACCAACTTACCAACAACCGCCGCCGCTTCCTGGGTCGGTGCCGCCTCGTCCTTTAGGACATCGGACTCAACAGTAGAAGCTGCAACTAGGGTGTGGTGGGCAGTATCGTCAATTATCTGGGCATAAATATGCTGGTTCGAACGGAACACAGCCAGACGAGGCCGCTCAGAGGTGCCAAACACCCGGCGACGAACGCGGGCGTGGCGGCGACGGGTTAATTCTTTACGACTTGCTTTCATAACTATTTCTTCCCTGACTTACCGGCCTTACGTCTGACCTGCTCCCCGGCGTAGCGCACACCTTTACCTTTGTAGGGTTCAGGGGGTCGGCTCGCCCGAATGCTGGCGGCAATGTTGCCTACCAATTCTTTATCGATGCCGCTGACGACAACATTGGTGTTGTTCTCAACCACAAACTCAATGCCTGCGGGAGGCTCAAACACCACAGGATGACTGTAGCCCAGGCTGAGGTTGAGCGTACGACCCTGCACCTGGGCACGGTAGCCAATACCCTGAATTTCCAGACGCTTCTGGTAGCCGTTAGAAACGCCCTCAACCATGTTAGCCACCAAAGTGCGGCAAAGGCCATGACGCTCACGGGCTATCCGCGAGTCATTTTTGCGATTCACCAGCACCGTGTCGCCATCCTGAACCAATAAAACTCCGCTGGGCAAAGTGCGAGACAGCTCGCCCTTGGGCCCTTTGACCTGAATATCCTGACCGTCAATCGTAATTGACACCTTTGCCGGGACTGGGATTGGCCGTTTGCCAATACGTGACATGATGCAAAACTCCTAAATCCTTAGCACTCGATAACGTCCTTGATGATTAGCGGTAAATCGCTATCACCCTGCTGTCCTACCAGACATAGCAAAGCACTTCACCACCAATGCCCTGACGACGAGCATCGCGGTCGGTCATAATCCCGCTGGAAGTAGAGACAATGGCAATACCAATGCCGCCGAGTACCCGAGGCAGCTCCTTTCGGTTGGAGTACACGCGCAGACCAGGCTTACTAACGCGAGTCAGGTTGCGAATGATGGGCTGGCGGGTCTTGCCCTTATATTTGAGGGCAACCACCAGCTGAGGCCGCTCTTCGACAGTAGTCTCAGAGTAGTCAGTGATGAAACCCTCTTCCTTAAGCACCTTGGCAATACTCCGAGTCATCCGGGTAGAGGGGATGCCCACGGTTTGGTGCCGCGCCAGATTCGCATTTCTGATGCGAGTCAACATATCCGCAATTGTGTCGTTAGCAGCCATAGTTCTAGTACGCGTATAAACCTGTGGTGTTAGTTGTCACGAAACGGCATACCCAATTCCTTGAGTAGCGCTCGGCCTTCTTCATCGGTGCTGGCGGTGGTCACAATGGTGATGTCCATACCGCGGATTTGATCGATGGTGTCGTAGTCGATTTCAGGGAAAATGAGCTGCTCGCGCAGACCCAGGGTGTAGTTGCCACGGCCGTCAAAGCTTTTAGGGCTGATGCCGCGAAAGTCACGAATCCGGGGCAGGGTCAGGTTGATCAGGCGATTTAGAAAGGCGTACATGCGGTCAGCACGGAGCGTGACCATAATGCCCACAGGCATGCCTTGACGAATTTTAAAACCCGCAATTGCCTTCTTAGCGCGGGTTACCACCGGGCGCTGACCGGTGATGAGAGCCAGTTCGCTCAGAGAAGACTCTAGCGCTTTGGCATTTTGAGATGCTTCACCCAAACCCCGGTTGACGGTCACTTTGACCACCTTGGGCACTTGGTGAATGTTTTCGTACTTAAACTGTTCCATCAGTTTAGGTACAACCGTGTCTTTGTATATGCTCTTGAGCTGGTCGGTCATGGGTCGTTTCTACTGCTTTCCTGGGCTTGGTCAGGACTAGATTTTCAGAGTTGGCCGTTGGGCCTAATCAATGATCTCGCCGGTCTTTTTCAACATCCGCACCTTGCGACCGTCTTCGGTGAAGGTGTAGGCGACCCGGCTGGCCACTTTCTCTTTTTCGGAGTACAGCATCACGTTGGAGCTGTGAATCGGCGCTTCTTGGGTCACAATCTGGCCAGACTCCCCCTCTTGCTGGGGCTTAAGGTGCTTGGTGCGAATATTGACACTCTGCACTACCACCTGACCGGTCTTGGGAATAACGGTGAGCACTTCGCCGACCTTGCCGCGATCACGCCCCGCAATCACCTGCACCGTATCGCCTTTGCGCACATGAATCTTGTGGCGCACGGGCTGCTTTGTTTGAGTTGCCATTAGAGAACCTCCGGCGCTAGCGAGACGATTTTGGTAAAGTTCTTGTCGCGCAGCTCACGAGCTACCGGGCCAAACACGCGAGTTCCCTTAGGGTTGCCGTCCTGGTTGATAATCACGGCGGCGTTATCATCAAAACGAATGCTCATGCCGCTGCTGCGACGCAAGCCTTTTCTTGTTCGGACAACTACAGCCCGCACCACGTCCGACTTTTTAACACCCATGTTGGGCAGCGCATCTTTGACAACGGCGATAATCACATCACCCACTCCGGCATAGCGGCGATTGCCGCCCAACACACGGATGCACATTAACTTTCGAGCACCGCTGTTATCCGCTACGTTTAAATACGATTCTTGCTGAATCACAATGTCCCCCTATGCGTCTGCCGCGCGATTAACAACATCAGCCACCACCCATCGCTTCGTTCGGCTCAGGGGACGAGTCTCAAGAATTCGTACCTGATCGCCTTCCTGGCACGTATTGTCTTCGTCGTGAGCCTTATAGCGCTTCGTCCGCACTACAATCTTGCCGTACTTAGGATGAGAGGTGCGGCTCTCCACAGAAACTACGACGGTTTTATCCATCTTGTTGCTGACCACCATCCCTACTCGTTCTTTAACCGCCATCTGATTCACCTATTCCCTATGCTGATACCGATTCTGCTGTGGCCGCTGCCACGGCGGTGGCCTGGGCCGCTGCCTCTTCTTCCAAGGCAATTAGCTGGCGTTGCCGCTGAACCGTCATGAGCTGAGAAAGACGATGACGGAGATGCTTAAACTGATGCACCTGTTTATCCAGCTGACGGATGGCTTTTTGAAAACGCAGCTGAAACAGCTCACGCTTAGTTTCAGCAATTGCGTTTAGCAGCTCTTCGTCACTTAGGCTGCGCGCCTCTTTAATATTTGACAGTGCCATTGCTTAGACCTCCTTGTTGTCGCGGGCGATGAACTTAGTCTTAAAAGGCAGCTTAAAAGCAGCCAGTCGCATCGCTTCACGGGCAGTAGCTTCGGGCACGCCAGCAATCTCAAAGACAATCCGACCAGGCTTCACCACAGCGACCCAAAACTCTGGGTTACCCTTACCAGAACCCATCCGGGTTTCGGCCGGGCGCATGGTCACAGGCTTGTCGGGGAAAACCCGAATCCAGATTTTGCCGCCCCGCCGCACGTAGCGAGTCATCGCTCGACGAGCGGCTTCAATCTGGCGAGCGGTCATCCAGCAGGGTTCGATAGCTTGAAGCGCGAAATCGCCGAAGTTGATATCGCTGCCCCGCTGAGCCATTCCGCGCATACGTCCGCGGTGCTGCTTGCGAAATTTAGTTCGTTTTGGACTAAGCATGGGTCGGCACTCTTGAAGTCACAGGTCAAAATTAATCAAAGAAACGCGGAGAACAGTCTAATCTTCGTTGGAGCGATCCTCAAACTGCTGCCGCCGCCGGGGCTGTCGTCGTCGAGGTTGAGCGTTGGGGGCTGCAGCCTGAGCTTCATCTTGACCGGGGATAATCTCACCCTTGAAGATCCATACCTTGACTCCAAGGATGCCGTAGGTGGTTTGGGCAGTGGCGTAGGCATAATCGATATCGGCCCGCAGGGTGTGGAGCGGCACTCGGCCCTCCCGGGTCCACTCAGTGCGAGCAATTTCAGCTCCGTTCAAGCGGCCGCTCACCTGAATTTTGATACCCTCGACCCCAGCCCGTTGAGCACGTTGAATGGCTTGACGCACCACTCGCCGGAAGGAAACCCGACGCTCTAGCTGCTGAATGATGTATTCCGCCACCAGGGCGGCATCCGCATCCACCCGATTTACTTCCACCACGTTGACGCGGATTTGGCGGCTGGGGTCTTTGAGTAGCTTTTGAACACCGACCCGCAGGGATTCAATGCCCGCTCCACCGCGACCTACAACCACGCCGGGCCGAGCTGTGCGTAACTCAAGATCAATTTGGTCGGCCTTGCGCTCAATGCGAATATCGGAAATGCCAGCGTTGTTCAGAGTTTTCTGCACGTACTCGCGAATGCGATAGTCCTCCTGAAGTAGATCAGGATAACGAGTCCCCTCTGCAAACCAGCGAGAGCGGTGCTCTTGAACGATGCCAAGGCGAAACCCGGTTGGATGAATCTTGTGTCCCACGAACTAACCCTCTGGAAATTGGTGCTTGAATAACTGGTGCTTTGACGACTGGTGCTTGAACAATAGAAGAATTATTGGGCCAACTACTCGGCGGCAGGAGCCACGGCAACGGTGATGTGGCAGGTCGGCTTGCGAATTTGGTACGCTCGGCCCTGGGCTCGAGGTCGGAACCGCTTCAGAGCAGGGCCAGCGTCAGCGAAAGCCTCACTGACCACCAGGCCCGCCGGGTCAAGACCATTATTATGCTCAGCATTGGCCACGGCAGAGCGCAACACTTTAATGATCGGTTCACACGCCTTGTAGGGCATAAACTCTAGAATTATCAATGCATCACGGTAGCTTTTGCCGCGAATTTGATCGAGCACACGACGCACTTTGCGGGGCGACATACGCACGTAGCGGGCCACCGCTTTAACCTGCTCTGAGGTGTCTACAGCCATTTCTCCAGTTCCTTTTACCTAATACCTAACGCCCAATGCCTAGTAAAGAGCCTTAACGACGAGCTTTTTTATCGCTCTTAGCGTGGCCGCGGAAGGTTCGCGTGGGGGCAAACTCGCCCAGCTTGTGGCCCACCATTTGCTCTGTGACATACACCGGCACATGCTGGCGACCGTTGTGCACGGCGATGGTGTGTCCAATCATTTGGGGCAAGATTGTAGATGCCCGAGACCAGGTCTTAATCACCTGCTTATCGCCCTTGGCATTGAGGGTTTCGATTTTAGATAGCAGGTGGTCGGCCACAAATGGCCCTTTTTTCAATGAGCGAGACATGATGCTTCAGCCCTAGTAACAATTAAATAAACAGCCACAATCAAGAAACAGCCAGCCGGGTAAACCAGTCAAAAGCTCTAGGCGTTACGACCGCCGCGACCCCGCTTAGATACACGACGACGACGACGCACCACGTACTTATCGCTGTCCTTATTCTTCTTCCGGGTCTTATAGCCCAGCGCGGGCTTACCCCAAGGAGTGACAGGGCCAGAGCGACCAATAGGAGCACGACCCTCACCACCACCGTGGGGGTGATCGACGGGGTTCATGACGCTGCCCCGCACCTCGGGACGACGGCCCAGCCAACGCTTACGGCCTGCTTTGCCCAGACTGACGTTGCGCACATCGGCATTGCCCACTTGGCCGATGGTGGCGTAGCATTCGCGACGCACCAGACGCACCTCTGTGGAGGGCAGCTTGAGAGTTACGTAGTCGCCTTCTTTGGCAACCACCTGTGCTCCAGCGCCAGCAGAGCGAACCATCTGACCGCCCTTACCCGCCTGCATCTCGACGTTGTGCACCGTCGTACCCAGGGGGATTTTGTACAGGGGTAGGGCATTACCTACTTCCAAAGGCGAATCAGGCCCGGAAATCACCGTGCTGCCTACGACTAAACCAGCGGGGCAAAGAATATAGCGCTTTTCACCGTCTTCGTAGTGGAGCAACGAAATGCGGGCGTTGCGGTTGGGGTCGTACTCGATGGTTGCGACCTTAGCGGGAACATCCAACTTGTCGCGGCGAAAATCTACTACCCGATACAGGCGCTTGTGCCCACCGCCGCGATGGCGACAGGTAATTACCCCTCGGTTGTTGCGCCCCTTATGGCGGTGCTTCGAATGAGTCAGCGACTTTTCGGGTTCGCTGCGGGTAATCTCGGTGAACTCGGAAACAGTTCGCTCACGAGTACCAGGGGTATAAGGTCGGTAGGAACGGATGCCCATGGGAGTACTTGCTGGCTACACGGCTAAACGGCAGAACAATGAAAATCTTGGCCCGATCAAATCGAACGAAGATCTAGAGATCGGGAAAGAGAGGAATGGAATCTCCGGCGGCCAGGGTGACCACAGAGCGCTTGTAGTGGGGACGATGCCCGACAAAACGACCCATGCGGCGCTTTTTCTTAGGAGGGTTGTAGGTGTTGACCGACACCACTTTGACATCAAACAGCTCTTCAATAGCTGCTCTGATTTGCAGTTTGTTGGCCCGAGGATCAACTTCGAAAACGTACTGGTTGTTCTCTAGCAGCCGGGTGGCCTTTTCGGTGATCAGAGGCCGACGAATGAGATCGGCCAGGGATGGAGTATTGGCGGCATTAATCACTGTAGACCTCCTGGATAGCCTCAAGGGCCGGGGATGTGATCACGAGATGGTCAGCATTTAGCAGGTCGTGAACATTGAGATTGACGGCGGTAATCAGCTTCACGTTCTCAATATTGCGGGCAGACAGATAAACCAGCTCTTGCCGTTCGGCAATGATCAGCAAAATCTTGGCGTTGGGGTCGAGGCCCCAGCGGGCGATCGCATCAAGCAGTTCCCGAGTCTTGGGCCGAGAGAACTTATCCTCAAACCCTTCAACCACCACTAGGTCATCGACTCGCCCCTGGAGGGCGGTGCGCAGGGCTAGCCGCCGCTCCTTGCGATTCATCTTGACGCTGTAATCGCGAGGCTTGGGGCCAAAGATGACGCCGCCGCCCCGCCACAGGGGCGACCGGTTGGAACCGGCCCTGGCGCGACCGGTGCCCTTTTGCCGCCAGGGCTTACGACCACCGCCCCTGACCTCGGCGCGGGTTTTAGTAGAGACCGTGCCCTGACGGGCGTTGTTCATCTGCCGCACTAGGGCACGGTGAACGATGTGAGAGGCAGACTCTTCTTTAGCAACCTGAAGATCTAGGGATGCCTTGCCCGCCTCTTGGCCCTCCCAGTTTTTTACAACGCACTCAACCATTGTCTGAACCTATCTCTTTAAAAAGCTTCAAATGCCTGAAAGTCAAAGACCTAAGCCACTGATCAAACCGACCAAATCTCAGGACTAGGCTTTGACCCACTTCGCCGGAGCAATGCTGAGCAAACCACCAGGCTTACCAGGAATAGCGCCCTTGATTAGCAGCAGGTTGCGATCGCCGTCTACTCGAACAACTTCAAGCTTGCAGATCGTCACGCGCTCATTGCCCATCTGGCCAGCCATCCGCTTGCCGGGGTAGACCCGACCGGGGGTAGTACCCGCGCCAATGGAACCCGGCGCCCGGTGATTTTTAGAACCGTGGGCCATGGGGCCGCGGCGGAAGTTGTGACGCTTTTGATAGCCTGCGAAACCCCGGCCCATGCTCTTGCCGGTCACATCAACCAGCTGACCTTCGGTGAAGGTTGCAGCGGTCACGGCCTGCCCTAGCTCGAAGCCATCGGCGGCATCAATTCTATATTCTTTCAGGTGACGCAAAGGAGCACTGCTAGACTTGGCCAAATGTCCCAGCTCAGGTTTATTCAGCTTTTTCTCGGTCACCTCATCAAAACCGAGCTGGACAGCTTCATAGCCATCCGTGTCTTTGGTCTTGACTTGAGTAACCACACAGGGGCCTGCCTGCACCACCGTTACGGGGATAGCATTGCCTGCCTCATCGAATATTTGGGTCATGCCCAGCTTTTTGCCGAGAATACCGACTACCACAGCCCTATCTCCCTAATTAACACACTACGAAATGCGCAGCGCTCTCCGCTTTAAGAGCTTTGCGCATCTACAACGACATCAGCTTTTGAACATCCCACAGTGGAGACACTCGCCGAGGCGAGCGATACCGATACAATCGGTCACAATTCAAAAGAAAGCTAGCTTGCTCTGACCAATAAAGACCCTGCTGGTCAAAACCGCATACACCAGTGGTGGTGCGGTGTCAGAACGGCTAAATGCCAGGACTTGGGCAACTCTCTGAGCCACTCAGTATCCATCTTGTCGGCGATTTACTATGGTACATGCCTTAGATGCAAATGTCTACAGTCTGACGCAGAAAAGTTCTTTAACCAGGGAATGAGTCAGGGAATGGCCTGGTTGACGTTGCCAGCAGGCTTCGCCGGCTTTACTCTCAGCCCGAAAATAGTACAATAGCAGCTGTATTCACTGGCCGAGGGTTAACTATGGCGCTGCTAACAACGGGCAAACCCTTCATTAAGGATCTGGAGAGCAATGGCGCGATCGCAGTACGTATGCCTCTAGAGGGAGGGTTTGAAGGGCGCTACGAGCGCCGCCTCAAGGCCGCTGGCTACGAAACTATGAACCTTACCGCCCGGGGGTTGGGGGATGTTTCGGCCTACCTCACCGCCATTCACGGGGTGCGCCCGCCCCACCTGGGCAAAAAAAGCACCGGCAGCGGGGCGGCGGTGGGCTATACCTATTTTATTCCCCCCATGCTGACCTATCGCCTAGAGAGCCTCGCACCTAATGCTAAGGGCATGGTGCTATGGCTGATTGAGGGGCACATTCTCTCTCGCCAGGAGTTGGCCTATCTGGTCAGTCTGCCTACCATTGAACCTCGCGTGAAGGTGGTGGTAGAAGTGGGGGGCGATCGCTACTTTAGCTGGGAGCCATTGGCTAACTTAGTCTAGATTGTGCCCATCGAATACTAGATCTTGGCTCTCACCGCAACCGGCTCAACGGGGCAAGTTCGCGACCTTAGCAGGTACGCTTTTTAGTTGAGATATGCTGACGTCGGCATTGATGCGGTGAGGACTAGCTCACGAGGGGCGATCGCCAGATTGCCAGGCTCAAACACTCGGCTGCTGCTAAACTCGGTTTACACCCAAAGCCCTGGGCTTTCTGTATGAGGTGTGCGATCGCCTCAGGCAGCCACCGTAAGGAACTGAAGCAATTTGAGAGAACGCTCGTTTGAGTTTTACAGCATCGTCCTATTCGGGGCTATTCTGTGCCGCTATTTTTTAGTGGCAGGGGTGACCCACTGGTTTTTTTATTCGTCCTTGAGTCAGACCTTCATTGACCACCGACTACGGCACCCCACCCCTTCTCGCAAAGCTATTCAGCACGACATTCAGCTATCTGTGTTTTCAGCAGTGGTGTTTGCCCTGGCGGCGGCGTTTGTGCTGTCGGCCTATCACCGAGGGCTCACGCATCTATACATTGACCATCAACAATACGGGCTGTGGTATCTGGGGGCCAGCTACGGCGCGGTGCTTCTGCTGCAAGACACCTACTTTTACTTCACTCATCGGCTGTTTCATCACCCCAAATGTTTTTCCTGGCTCCACCGGGGGCACCACCGATCGCGCTACCCCACCCCCTGGACATCCTTTGCCTTTGACCCCCTAGAGGCGGTGATTCAGGCGCTGTTTTTAGTCGGCATTGTCTTTGCGCTGCCGCTACATTTCATCACCATGATTGCCGTACTCACGACCATGACCGTGTGGGCCGTGCTAAACCATTTGGGGCCAGACCGTCTGCCTGCGCTGTTTCCCCACCACTGGCTTGGGCAGTGGGTGATTGGCCCAGCCCACCACTCTATTCATCACCTTAAGTACACCGTTCACTACGGGCTTTACTTCACCTTTTGGGATAAACTCCTCGGCACTCAAGACCTCAGATATACCGAAACTCTGGCCAAGTTTTCGCCAGATATTGCCGACAACCCCTGACCTAACCCTCGTCTAATTTGGTATGAGGCGGTGGTCTTTGTGTCTCTTAAACCGGGTGAAAGAAAAACGATGCTCCTAAGATCACAAAGGTAGACAGCAGCAGCACCCCCTCTAGCCAGTTTGATCGCCCGTCAAGGCTGATCAGGTTGGCAAATAGAACCGCGATCACCACCGCGATCACCTCAAACAGGTTGAAATTTAGATCCATTGGTTGGCCAATAAATTGGCCAATGATCACCAGCAGCGGCACCACCAGCAGCGCCACCAGCAGGCTTGACCCCATAGCGATAGATACCGCCAAGTCCATATTGTCTTTTCTAGCTACTCGCACAGCGGTGAAATACTCCGCCGCTCCCCCCACCAGAGGCAGCAAGATCACCCCGGTAAACAGTGGGGTAAGGCCTAGGGTGGTGGCGGCTTCTTCCACGGCTCCAACAAAAATCTCAGACTCAACTGTGACCCCAATGGTGGCAGCCAATAAAACCCCTAGCCAGAGCCACACATTGGGTTTTTCGGCCTCGTGCTCGGCCATATCTAAGTCAGTCATCCCCACATCGTAGAGATAGCTGTGGGTCTTGAGAGAAAAGAGCAGGGTCAGACCATAGACCACCATCAGCACTACCGCCACCGTGAGCGACAGGTTTTTAATGGTTTCTGGTTCAACAATTCTTGAGGTGTTGATCACCATCGCCGGCAGCACAATGGCTACCACCGCCAGGCTCATAGTAGAGCCATTGATGCGCGCCACCTGCTGATTAAAGGTCTGCTCTTTATAGCGCAGCCCCCCCGCCAGCATCGAGAGGCCTAGCACCAGCAGCAGGTTGGCCAAAATTGACCCGGTAATGCTGGCCTTGACGATATCGATCAGCCCTGCCTTCAGCGCTATCAGAGCAATAATCAGCTCAGTGGCATTGCCAAACACGGCGTTGATCAAACCACCTATGGTTGGTCCGGTGATCACCGCCAGTTCTTCGGTGGCGGTGCTGAGCCAAATGGCCAGGGGAATGATCGCCACTGCCGACAGACCAAAGATCGTCAAAGCTCCCCACTCCAGCCGCTCGGCCAAGATTGAAATGGGTATGAAGATCAGCAGCCCCAGAGGAACAATATTTTTTATCGACATAGGTGACCAGCTAAAAAAATCGGTTAAGTGGGCAATGGAGCCACGATATTACCCTATGCAGCTTATGCCTAGCGCTGCCGTTGGTGTAACCCTATTATTATTTGGTCATGGCCAATGGCCTCTGCCAATGGCCTGTGCCATTGGCCCCAAGGCACTACCTACCGGGCTGCTAGCAGCTGCATCATTTGCTCTTGGTTGAGCACATTGCCCACTATCCGACGGGTGGGTTCTGGTGAGATCTGAACCAGCGTTGGGGTAGCAGAGATTTGAGCAGCTTCGGCCTCGTCGGGGTGGGTGGTGACGTCGATGACTTGCAGGGTATAGGCGTTGGGCAGCGACGCCTCTAGGGTGGTGTATAGCAGCCGCAGCATCTGCTCAGTGGCGGCGGTATCAACCCCGCTGACAAACAGCTTAAAGCGGTAAGCCTGGGGCGGCGGAGCACTGAGCAAAGCCTCTGTCGGCGGCAATGACTCAGTGAATGGCCCAGTGGAGGTAGCCGTCACCTGCTCAACTCGAATAATCAGGTCATGGCATTCCCACAACTGGGGAAATGTGGCCCGGTAGGACTCAATCAGTTCCACAGAGCATTCTTCAGCGCTGCCGTAGTTGGGCTGCCACTGGACATGGTCTAGGCCAAACAGGGCGTTGAGCAACGGCTGAAACCGTAGGGCACGGGGGTAGGCCTCGGCAACGGTAGTGGTGGCTGAGGTGGTGGCGTTGACCCAGCGATCGACGGTGGCGGTGAAACAGGGCAGCAAAAAATAGGGCGGCTCAGCCAGCCCCAGGTGGCTTTGCAGGGTTGCACAAAGGTCGAGGTGCCAGCGGGCGCGCTTTTGCTCGTCGATGCAGTAAACGCAGTCGCCCCCAGGGGTAAACAGGGCAATGCCTTTAAAGCTGGCGGCGACTGAGTTAGCCATAGCAGGCCTAGACACGGCCCCGCAGCATTTGGGCCATCTCGTTTTGCCGAGGCGACATTTCTAGGGCGGTCTCTTCGGTGATGCGGCCTGACTCGTAGAGGGCGTAGAGCGACTGGTTCATGGTGCACATGCCGTCGAAGCCACACTTAGGAATCAGCGCTTCGACCTCGTCGAGCTGCCCTCGCAGAATATAGTCTTTGATGGCGTCGGTATTGATCAAGATGTCGTGGAAGGCGGCGCGCTTGCCGTCGGTGGTGCGGCAAAGACCCTGGGCGATGACGGCCACCAGTGACTCTGCTAGGGATACCCGCACGGGGGCCTGCTGCTCAGGCTCGAACAGGTTGAGAATCCGCTCTACGGTTTTGACGGCGCTGTTGGTGTGCAGGGTGCCCATCACCAAGTGTCCGGTTTGGGAGGCTTTGAGAGCGGTGTTGACCGTCTCTTTGTCCCGCATTTCACCGACCAGGATGATGTCGGGGTCTTCCCGCAGGGAGGCCTTGAGGGCGTTGTCAAACTTTTGGGTGTGCATGCCCACTTCCCGCTGTTTGATCAGCGATCGCCGACTCGTGTGGACAAATTCCACTGGGTCTTCAATGGTGATGATGTTTTTGGGCATCTCGGTGTTGACGTAGTCAATCATCGCCGCCATGGTGGTCGATTTACCCGAGCCAGTGGGGCCGGTGACTAGGACCAACCCTTTGTGGTAGTGGCACACATCCCGAAAGATGGAGGAGAAGCCCAGCTGGTCGAGGGTGAGGATTTTTACCGGAATTAGACGCAGCACCATGGCGGGGCCGCGCAGGGATTCGAAGATGTTGATCCGGATGCGGGTGAACTCGTACTGGGCGGCCCCGTCAAAGTCGAGACTTTGGCGAAACTCTTGAATTTCGTCGGGTTTGAGAATTTCTTCGAGCCAGCCATAGAAGGTGGCTTCGTCGGTGACGGGATACTCAGTAAGCGCCATTTCACCGCGATCGCGGAACCGAGGCACCTCCCCCACCCCCATGTGAACGTCAGAGAAACCCTTGTCAAAGGCCTCCCGCACGATTTTTTCGAGGCTAGGGCCACCGCTGATTTTGGCGGTTTCAGCCGCCTTGGGCATCGGTGGCGGCGCGGCTGGGCGATGGCGTGCCTGCCCCGGAGCCGGAGCCGCTGCCGGAGCCTGACCTGCGGCACCGGCCGGAGCCTGGCCCGCTGCTGGGGCCGGGGGTCTACCCGCCGCTTGGGCGGCCGCAGCCTGACCTGCGGCCCGGGCCGCAGCCTGGGCACGGGCTTGAGCCGTGGCCTGGGCCTGGGCCGCCCCAGACGGCGGCCTGGGGGGCGGCGGCGGCGCAGGTTGGGCCCCAGGGGCGTTGGGTAACTCAGCCATGAAAGGATTCTCCATGATGGACTCAACAGCAGCTAGTAGGACAGTCGGGCAGGAGCAGTACAGCCTATCTACCCACGGAATACAGTCAGGTTGCCCACATTGGGGTGAGAAGTTAGCCCAGCCCCGGCAGTAATTTTGCCGTCAAGCAGCGGTCATGGGGTGCGCTAGACCAGCCTATTAACCCCTGAGTATACGTCATGAATTTAATTAGCTCATCAGCGTGCGCCCCAGCAGGTGGCCGTGGCTAAACACCGATCGCATTAACCTCAGCCGCACTGGGTTAGGGGCGCGGCCAAACAGCCCGATCATAGACTGCACCACCTCGGGGAGCGTCAGGCTATCGGCCAAAAACCCCGCCCAGTCGTCAGTGGGCAGACTAAAGAATGCGGCAAAAAACTGGTGCAGCTGGGGCGCATCAAAGGCCATTAGGTTTTCTAGGCCAAAGAGATAGAGGTAGTGCTTGCGCAGGCGATCGGCGGGCCATAGGGCTTGCCATGCCTGGCTAGCGGCCTGGCTCGGGGTAGTTTGAGGTGAACTCAGGGCAGCGGCGATCGCCTGCGCCAACCCTGGCCCGCGCCGCAGCATCGCCCCCACCATGTAGCCCGAAGCCGGGTGCACCATGCTGGCTGCACCACCAAACCCCACCACCCGCTGGGTGAAATCGGGCAGGGGCTGATTCATCGGAAACAGACAGCGCTCGGTATGGTGAGCTTCTTTGACCTCAATACCTCGGTAGCGGAGTCGCTGGTGCAGCCGATCCTTAAGCACATCCAGCGAGATGGCCGGATGGTGAGCCAGCGATGTCTCTTCGACGAAATATACTCCGTCGCCCAAATCCATCGCGTAGAGAAAGGTGGGTGGCTCCTGGCGCTGGGCGGGGGTGAGGTGGTCGTCGCGATAGTCCATCAGCACCATCTGCTGAGGGCGAATTGGCGGCTCAGAAAACCGCCCGACAACGCCGTAGGCTGCCTGAAAAGCCAGATCGGGAGCCGCCGGGCGCTTGACAAAAGCCGAATAATGCCCCGTGGCATCGACGACCAACCGGGCCTTTAGGGTTTCTCCAGCCGAAGTCGTAACCTCGCTGTGGGTAGTGAAATGCTCAATGCGAGCGGCTTTGCCTTGGTGCCATGTGGCCTGGTGCTGCTCACCCAGGGTGAGCCAGTGGGTTTGCAGACGCTCTTTGTTGATCAGCCCATACTCGCGGTGCAGCGGTAAAGCGCCGCTGTTGACGTTCACCACACAGTCTTTCCAGTGATGGCCCAAAAACTGCACCAGGCCCAGGTCTTCTAGCTCATCGACCCAGATGCCATAGGTGTTGGGCCAGGGGTGCGCCGGGTTGGCCAGGGCCAACCCCTGCACCGCTAGCCCCGCCTCTGCCAGGGCCGCCGCCAGCGATAGACCCGCTGGCCCTGAGCCTATGACCAACACATCCTGCATGAACAACCCAATACCCTAGTGGTTGCTGTGAACCCCTATCTTACAAAGATTGTGGCCCTTATTGGGAAGATGTGCGATCGGGGCATGCAATTCAAAGTTCAAAAATAGAAAATCAAAAATTGCCCACCTACCTCGTACCGTGGGTCACATTATTCTCCCCTAGCAGCCTGTCGGAGAAACCCAGTCAGTCCCGATGAGCCGGTGCAATCGCCTCAGGTTGAAGGCAAGGCAGACCAGAGACCACTCCCCTTGAACGTTTTGCAAGCCTCA
>Ga0105045_10002451_pt1 | contig 15658 bp, 12 predicted proteins | sample MAT02_FD_78089 | JGI IMG/M metagenome (GOLD analysis project Ga0105045, IMG submission 78089) | Freshwater microbial communities from Lake Fryxell liftoff mats and glacier meltwater in Antarctica - MAT-02 (megahit assembly) | ecosystem: Environmental > Aquatic > Freshwater > Ice > Liftoff...
CCCCTGTGCCGTTACCGTCCAGAATGCCTTTATAGAGTTCGTTGCTGTACGAGTTGGGCATGGCGTGATCCACCAGCGTATGGTTGTCCACGTGCTGTTTGCCGTTGGGCATGTACAGGCCGTACATGAACGCTTCGGCGTGTTGGCCCATCAGGACAATGTTCAAATCATTACGAACGAAGTTGCCGTTGAGCGTTACCGTTGCCGAATAAAAATGGCTGTTGTCGGCCTGTTGCACCTGCGTAGTACCAATGTGGTAGCTGCGGTCGGTGTCGTTCTGCACTTTGTAAAACTGCATCCGGGCGTCGGCATCCAGATTGATTTCGGTCACGACGTTGGTAAAGCCTGCGCCATCGCCCAGCGTCCGATACGATTCGGTTACGGTAACCTCTGCGTTCTGGCCCACCAGGATGAGATTGCGCGGTTGCGATACGATATTTTTCTCGCGGGCGTCGGTAATGAACCGCAGTATAATTGGCTGCGCTACAGTGGTGTTAGCTGGTACCCGGATAACAATACCATCCTGCGCAAAGGCCGTGTTAAGGGCCGTAAACGCATTGGCCTGGTAGTCGGCGTAGCGCGAAAAATGCGCACCAATCAGTTCCGGCTCGGCCTTCTGAGCGTCGGCAAAAGACATCAACTGCACCTCACTGGCCGGACTAAGTACCCGCGACAAATCGGCGCGGTAGCGGCCATTGACGAAATAGAGAATGTTACCGTCGAGGTTCGGGATTTCGAGTGAAACCAGGTCATCAGCGGTCAGTGACGAAGAAACGTCGAGATCAAAATTTTCTTTGAGCAGGGCCGTTACGCTCGAGTATTTCCACTCTTCATGCCGCACGGTAGGAAATCCCAGCAACTCAAACTGATCCAGAGCCGCCCGCCGGACGCCGTGAAACGCTGTTTTAGCCTCGCCGTTCATGCGGGCTTCGCCCAGACGGAACGACGCCAGCAGCTGGTCCTTAAAGTGATTATATGTATTGATAGAAGGAGTCATTATTTGAATGATGAATGATGAATTATAAATGATGAATTAGTCTGCCTAACTGAAAGAGCTTGTTTTGGAGAACATTCATCATTCATCCGCTTCGGCGGACCGACTCATAATTAACCTACGCGTGAATTTCGTCTCTGATCCAGTCGTAGCCCTTCTCTTCGAGTTCCATGGCCAGTTCTTTGGGTCCGGACTTTACTATGCGGCCTTCGTACAGGACGTGTACAAAATCCGGAACAATATAGTCGAGCAGCCGCTGGTAGTGGGTGATAATGAGGGTAGCGCGTTCGGGCGAGCGTAGTTGGTTTACACCTTCGGCCACAATACGCAGGGCGTCGATATCGAGTCCTGAATCGGTTTCGTCCAGAATAGCCAGTTTGGGTTCGAGCATGGCCATCTGGAAAATCTCATTGCGTTTCTTCTCTCCGCCCGAAAAGCCTTCGTTCAGCGAGCGGCTCAGCAACGACTGGTCAATGTTGACGAGTTTCATTTTTTCTTTCATCAGCCGCAGAAACTGCACCGCGTCTAGCGATTCCTGCCCCCTGTGCTTTCTGATTTCGTTCATAGCCGTTTTCAGAAAGTTGGTGGTGCTGACGCCGGGAATCTCGACGGGGTACTGAAACGCCAGAAATATACCTTCGGCGGCCCGCACTTCGGGAGCCATATCAAGTAGGTCTTTACCGACAAAATCAACGGTGCCGTCTGTTACCTCAAAATCTTCACGCCCGGCCAGTACCGACGCCAGAGTGCTTTTACCTGCTCCGTTTGGTCCCATAATGGCATGAACCTCACCGGGATTAACGGTCAGGTTCAGTCCTTTTAGAATTTCTTTTTCGCCAATGCGGGCGTGTAAATTATTGATGGATAACATAGTAAGTTATATGATGCCTGAGTCGAATGAAGCCGCAAAGATAGCCGCTTTAAGACTACTGGCTTTGGCAGCATAACAAAATGCACCTGTTAAAAGTTGACTGGCCCGTCTAAAGCGGTTAAGAGGCCATTGAGTTAATCCGCTGTACTGCTGCGATACCATGAGTTTCGTTGGCAGGGTGGGGCTTGGTAGGTTTAAGTTGTTGTTTGTAAGGGGTATCCCCAAAAAAGACTTCCAGCGCACCTATACGCTGGAAGTCTTCTTTGGGGATACCCCTTTAATGTCAGAAAGCCTCCTTTCTGGCTTTGGAGTTGTGGTACTTCTCAAAGCTAAGAAAGGAGGCTTTTTTTTATCATCCCGCTAAGATTCGGTTTGATTCATGATTCGCTGTTTACGAACTCATGTCTTCATTTAGTAACGTAGGTAATCTCGCCGGTATCTATTACGTCGGGGTTCGGCTTGTCGGTTGTACCGAGTTGCTCCACATCCACCTCGGTTCGACACACGGTATCGCGCACGGTTTCGGTACGCTCAGTAACCTCTTTGCCCGCTAATATCTCTTCAACAACCTGAGCCGTTTTGGAGACGACCGGAACTTCAGTGTGTTCGGTCATCGTGATTTCACCTTTCTGAAACGCTTCCAGGTCGGCGTCGGTAACTGGGCGATTTACGGAATTACGCTGAACGGTTACGCGCTCTTCGCGAAGCCGGGTGCTTTCTTCTACAGGCCGGCTTACAATCCGACTACGTACCCGGACGCCCCCGCTCTCCGCATTGCGTCTACCTACCGACAGATTCTCCTCAATCACCTTGATTGTCTGATCGCCAGCATCTGTGCTACCTGCTACAGATGTATTCATACCCGCTTCTTTACGTTCTTCGGCATTCAGGAAGGCAGCACCCATCGATGCACCCAGCAGGACCGACGTAATCAGTCCGGTCAGCGTAGCGGCTGAGCCGAGACTGACCCCGCTATGCTGAGTCGTTACTTCCGATACCTGATGTATCCGTTCGCCATACATTTTTTTGAGGACGTCATTACCTGATTCAGCGGCTTTCTGACGGTGGCTATCTGTCTCAACTAACCGCTCAACGGATGGATCGGTGTCTATGGGCGTATCGTTCAGTAGCTGATAGAGTTTGTCGGCTCCATCGGGGGTGCTGGCGTAGCTGGCAACACCACTTGTAACGGTTGGCAAGAGCGCGTCAACAGCCTTTTGGGCAGCTACTGGAGTTTCCTTTAACTCGCGTGCCAGATCCATTAACAGTCGAGGGGGTAAATACGGATCGCAGGTAATCGAGAAGTGAGTTTGTCATAGCATTATGTTGAGTTTGTTCCTAGTGTAGAACCCCACCCGGACTGCTATGTTCGGAAAAGATACAAACAGACTACTTGATTGATAGGGATATCGGTACGAATAGTCAGTCCTACGATTGCTGATCTTCCAGAAACCGGAGCAGGAGTTTCTCCACGCCGTTAAGCCCGTATAGACTGGTTTGGCGGTAGCGATTTTGCTGTTTCACGTAGGGGCTAAGGTCTTCGCACTCGTAGGCGTTCAGCAACTGCGGATGCACGTAATGCTTACGACAAACGGTACGAGTATTGCCCAGTCGTTTCGATACTTCATCCAGTACCGTGTTTACATTCTTTTTGCGGTCTTTTTGTGTTTCGCAGGGGTCGAGTTCTATCAGCAGACGCATGGCATTGGCGGTACCGGCCCAGGTACGAAAATCTTTGGCCGAGCACTCATCGCCCATCGTTTTCTGCAAATACGCGTTCACCATGCCGGAGTCAATGGCGTGGCGGTTGCCGTCATCGCCAATGTACTGGAACAACTCCTTACCCGGAATGTCGCGGCAGGCTTTCACGAGCCGGGTTAGCTTCTGGTCGTGCAGGGTAATATCGTGATAGACCCCCTTCTTGCCTTTAAAGCTGAACTGGAGTTTGCTGCCATCGGCTTTCACGTGCCGGTCTTTGAGGGTGGTCAGTCCGTACGTACCGTTTTCTTTTTCGTAAGACGCGTTTCCCACCCGAATCAGGGTTTGCTCCATCACGCTCAGAGCAATGGCAATAACCTTTTCGCGGCTCAGTTCCCGGTGTTTCAGGTCGCTGGCCATCCGTTCGCGCAGGGTGGGCAGGGCATGACCGAAAGCAATCATTCGTGTAAACTTGGTTTCGCTGCGGAGCTTATTCCAGCGGGCGTGGTAGCGATACTGCTTTCGGTTTTTACTGTCGATACCGGTAGCCTGCAAATGGCCGTTGGGTTTGGCACTGATCCAGACACACTCCCAGGCGGGAGGCAAAGCCATACTGTTGATGCGAGACAGCGTGGCTTCGTCGGTAATGTCGTTACCTTTTGCATCGCGGTAGGTGAAATGATCGCCGGTGCGATGGCGACTAATGCCGATCATGCTGTCGCTCATATAGACCAAGCGGGCCGCTTTGGCGGCTGCTTCCGGGTCGTGGGCTAAATCCAATATGTTCACAGTTGTTGAGTTCTGAGCGAGTAGGACCGGTACTGGTCTCTGGAGAATCTCAACTCAACTACTCGTATACCTGATTGGTTTAGGTGGTCGGGGCTGGGCTGCTTTGCCGAAGAACCAGAGCGCGAGGGCGGTGACGTAGTGGTAAAAGTCGATGGGATCAACAAATCCATTTACCGAATTGGCTTTGGTTGACAGGCCCAGGAGCATAGCGGCCAGTACTATCCACAGCCCGCGTTTATTTCGTTGCAGCAAGGCAAAAACTGCCAGCAGCATTAGAATCAAAATGCCCAGCGATGGTACAATAGGTGTGAACACCCGCATCTCGGGCAGAAGCAGACCGATAAACAAAACCACGCCAAATAGCACCGTTGCTATGAACGACAACAGGGAAAGGGTTTGCTGATTAAGCAGCGCATAGACCGCCGTAACTACGCACACCACGCCCAAACTGCCTGACAGCACAATCATGGACTGGTGCAGGGGGCGGAGTGCGTCGCTGGCCGCATATATGAAAACGCCAATGAGCGCGACCAGCGACGTGATGAGTAGAAAGAAACCCCATAACAGCCGGTTGAACAGCGAAATTCTGCCGAAAAAGTGCCAGAATACACCAAAGCCCGCTCCGGCCAGAATAGAGCCGGAGAGAATGTGCGAAAAAATCATCACGAAAATTACGAAGATTGGCCTACTTTTGCCCAATATTTTATGGGTAAGTTTCGCCCGGATTACCAACGATCAACCAACCGCCATGAGTGTTTTAGTCAACAAAGACTCCAAAGTTATCGTCCAGGGTTTCACGGGTTCTGAGGGTAGTTTTCACGCCCAGCAGATGATTGAATACGGCACGAGTGTGGTTGGGGGGGTAACGCCCGGTAAAGGCGGACAAACTCACCTCGACCGGCCCGTTTTCAACACCGTTCAGCAGGCCGTGAACGAAGCCGGAGCCAACGTATCCATTATTTTCGTACCACCCGCCTTTGCCGCCGACGCCATCATGGAAGCCGCCGAAGCCGGTATTGCCGTCATCATCTGCATTACTGAAGGCATTCCGACGGAAGATATGGTGAAGGTGAAAAACTACCTCGAAGGTCGTGACGTTCGGCTGATTGGACCCAACTGCCCCGGTGTCATGACTGCTGAGGAGTGTAAGGTGGGCATCATGCCGGGATTCATTTTCAGGAAAGGCACCATTGGTATTGTTTCCAAGTCGGGAACGCTGACCTACGAAGCCGTTGACCAGCTCACCAAAGCGGGACTGGGCCAAAGTACAGCCATTGGCATTGGCGGTGACCCTATCATTGGCACAACCACCAAACAGGCTGTTGAACTGCTGATGAACGACCCCGATACCGAAGCCATTGTTATGATTGGCGAGATTGGTGGTGGTATGGAAGCCGAAGCCGCCCACTGGATCAAAGCCGATGGTAACCGCAAACCCGTTGTTGGGTTCATTGCCGGTCAAACCGCCCCTAAAGGACGCCGAATGGGCCATGCCGGAGCTATTGTTGGTGGAGCTGATGATACCGCAGCCGCCAAAATGGCCATCATGCGCGAATGTGGCATCCACGTCGTAGAGTCGCCCGCCCTCATCGGCGATACCATGCTGAAGGCACTGGGGAAATAATGAGTGATCCGGAACGCCGGACCGTTTGAATGAGTGAATTTGTGAATGAAGGCATTGGAGTAAAGCGGGAGAACAAGGTGCCGTATCGGACTATGTTCGCTAAGGACGTAGTGAGAGCGCTCGTTATGGCCTTGGTTTATTCACTCATTCACTCATTCACTCATTCACTATTGGCCCAGCCCCGTACCAACGGCGTAGGGCCGGGCGAACGCTATTATCCAGTCCACAATTTTCGGGATGAGTTTCTGGTCTATGACGACGCCACCAAATCGTATATTCCTTACATAGACGAGTTTCATGCCGATGAGACGGCTCTGAGCCTGTTTATCGACCTGGAAAGTAACCGGAACTACACATTACTGCTGCGAACCGAGCAGGATAGCTACTTCTTTGTTAATGCGGCCCTGAAACGCAAACTTCAGGCGGGACAGTGGCAGGTACTGCGCATAGACAGTCTGTACCGGGCCTATCACCGCCCTGCCCGCCCCGATGCACCAGCTCCCCATACCGAATTGTTCCTGACGCTCTACGGTCCGCCAGGGGTTCAGGGCAAGCAGATCATTATCGGACAACCGATCTCAACCACTCAAAAAGCCGTTGTCCTGCGCGACGATAATCTGAGTGTCCGGCCTCGTATCCGTTCGGCATATACCAATTTTCTGGGTGCCGGGCTGCTGTTTTTGCTGGCTACGCACGCATTGCTATACGCGCTGTATCCCCGCGCCTTCCGTCGAGTTTTCAACATCCGCGATCTACTGTCACTACGGTCCGACGAGGATTCGTTCCTGATAAACCGTCCCCTCAGTAGTGCCAATGTTTTATTTGTGGCTAACCTTGGTCTGGTCATTGCCTACCTGGTCATTTTCCTGCAAAGCCGAAACATTGACGTGATGACCCCCGGTCAATTGTTTGTGGGCGAGCAGCAACCGGGCTGGATTGTGGGTCAGTTTGTTGGGCTGGGCGTTGCTGCTTTTTTAGCTCTGCTGGGAAAATATCTCTTGCTGGAGGTAATTGGCGGACTTTATAAGTTGCAAAGCATTGTTAATATTCATTTCTTCAAAGCACTACAGTCATCCGCGCTGTTTTTCACGGGGCTGACTGTAGTGCTGTCTGTCATCGCTTACAATACGTCGGCAACAGGCTGGGTGCCGGAGCTGTTGCTGCCGTTGCTGTTGCTGTTCTATCTGGCCCGTTTAGGGTGGTTCTATGCAGTTATCAGGAGCCAGGAACCCATCAAGAACCTGTATTTATTTTCGTACCTTTGTATCGTTGAATTGATCCCACTCATCATTGGGCTGCGTTTCGCGCTTTGATGGGTAAATTACCGTAGCCGTGTTTCAATGAACGACAATTCTATGCAATCTATCGCAGACCGGTCCGAACTGGAAGGAGTATCACCCTCTGATCGCCAGCAAAAAGTTACCCGGCTGTTAGTATCCCAGTCCCGCCCTGTCGATGAAAAGTCACCTTATTTTGGTCTGGTCGATGACTATGAAGTAGCCGTTGATTTTCGCCCGTTTATCCAGATCGAAGGCGTTACAGCGCGGGAATTCCGTAAGCAGAAAGTCAATATTCTCGATCACACGGCTATCATCTTCACAAGCCGGAACGCCATTGACCACTTCTTTCGCATCTGCCAGGAGATGCGCGTCGAGGTACCCATCGATATGAAGTATTTCTGCATTTCGGAGCAGACGGCCAACTACCTCCAGAAATACATCGTGGTCAGGAAGCGGAAAATCTTTAATGGCACCAAGCGGGCTGCTGAACTTTTTGATCTCATCAAGAAGCATAAGGGTGAGAAATTTCTGTTCCCGTGTTCGAGCATCCGACGGAACGACATCCCGGAGTTTATGGACACGAGTGGACTGCACTTCACCGAAGCCGTGATGTACGACACGGTACCGTCTGACCTCTCAGACGTGGACATCAATAGCTATGACATCATCGCGTTCTTCAGCCCATCGGGCGTGGCGTCGCTGATGAGCAATTTTCCTGATTTTGTGCAGAATGGCACCCGCCTGGCCGCGTTCGGCCCCACTACGGCCCGGGCCATCCGCGATGCCGGACTGACGCTCGACATCGAGGCTCCGCTGCCCAATGCCCCCTCTATGACCGGTGCGCTGGATCTGTACATCAAGAAAACCAACAAGTAACCCCCAAATGCGGTTACGAACAGGTTGAATGTTCCTGACAGACATGCGTCTTGGTAGGAACGTTCAACCTTTTTTTGTCAATAATTTAGACACGTGATCGTTTGTGTTTATACTGCGGATGTTCGGATTTTAAAACCGGCTTTGCCTCTTTCTCCATTCTATGAAGCGCATCGTTTACGTTCTAAGTCTTTTGGCATGTTTCGGCGTCGAGTCAGCCCTGGCGCAGCAGGACCCGCAATTCAGTATGTATATGTATAATCCTACGTACTACAACCCGGCAGCGGCAGGTTCGGAGGATGTAACGCGCATTCAGCTGACCCATCGAACGCAGTACCTGGGTTATCAGACCATCGGTAATAACGATCCGGGCGGAGCGCAGAGTACGCAGTTGTTTGCGGCTAATCTGCCGCTTGCTAAAATCAAAAGTGGCATCGGAATTTATGTGCTGAATGACCGGTTGGGTCAGGTTAGTAATCAGGCCATACAACTGGCGTACGCATACCGGGCTACTCTTAAAAATGGTACATTGTCGCTGGGTGTACAGGCAGGGTTATTCAATAAAGGATTTGATTACGGCCAGCTTCGTCCCGGCGAACCCGGCGACCCGCTCATTCCGACGGGCCGGGTCAACCAGACTCGTCCTGATTTTGGAGTTGGCGTTTATTATAACACAACAGACTATTGGATTGGGGCCAGTATGGCACATATCAACCAGCCAGCCTACACGCTGGTGACCGACCGATCTACCGATTACCTGAGCCGGGTGGCTTATCTGACAGCTGGCTATCGGCTGAGTGTTGGTTACGATTTTGATGTACAACCGTCTGTATTGGTCCAATACGATACGCAGCCGGGTTTTGAAGCGGCTGTTGTATCTGCCAACGCATTAATAACATACACTGACCAGTACTGGCTGGGTGTTGGGTACCGCGTTGGTGATGCACTGATGGCTACGATAGGGACAAATTTGGGAGCTAAGAAAGAGTTCAGACTTGGGTACTCTATTGATCTTATCACCAATACTGTAGGTGCGAAGAGTGCAACCTCCCACGAAATAATTCTGGGATATGCTCTCCCCGCACCGAGTAGCCGGAAGAAGCCCATTATACGAACCCCGCGTTTTCGGTATTGAGCCAGTGAACTATTGTCTAAATTTCGGACATTGATGGAGTAACGTTGTTTTTTGGCAACATTGTTGTTGACCCAATTGCTACTACCGACTAAGGTTGGCAAAAGCGGGAATATCAGCCGACTGTTTCTGGCTAAAATCAGCGCAAAATCAGGTTTTAATCCACTCGCACGTAAATTTGGGCGAAAGCCCGGCATACATACAATAACCAATCGGATTTTCGTTTTTAGTTCGGTCTTGCACAAAGAAGAAGGTCAAAAGTATTCAAAATGATGAAGTCTAACTGGTTTACAATCAACGCAACCCGTGGGGTGATGATGGCGGCAGTAGTGATGCTGATGCAGGGTTGCGGATTCGTGAAGTCGAAATTTGGAGGCAAAGGCAAAAACAACGGCGAAGTTGGTATTACCAATGGTGAGATCACCGCTACGGGCCGTAAGGGCTGGAAACAGCCTACACCTTACGGCATGGTGCTGGTACCGTCGGGTTCGTTTATTATGGGTCAGGCCGACGAAGACGTGGCCGCTACTCAGATTAACATGAACCGGCAGGTAACCATCAGTTCGTTCTACATGGACGACGCCGAAATCTCTAACCATGAATACCGGCAGTATGTGAATGCACTCCTCGCCGACTCCGTAGCCACACTGGGCGAAGAAGAAATCATGGCGAAGTTTTATCCCGACACCGCCGTCTGGAAAAGTGATTTCACCTATCATAACGGCGACCCCATGCTGGAGCATTATTACGCGCACCCCGCCTTTGATACCTATCCCGTAGTAGGCGTTAGCTGGCTGGCAGCTAAACATTTCTGCAAATGGCGTACGAATATGCTTGACGACACCCGTACCAAAGACGGAGGCTATCGCTCGTTTGGGTTCCGGTTGCCGTCGGAAGCAGAATGGGAGTGGGCCGCACGGGGTGGCAAAAGCGGAGCCAAGTACCCCTGGGGTAATCCCTACGTAGCTAACGGCAAAGGTTGCTACTTAGCTAACTTCAAACCACAGCGTGGCAACTTCGACGCCGATGGATATCCATATACGGCCCCGGCCAATGCGTACAATGCCAACGAGTATGGTTTGTACAACATGTCGGGTAACGTGGCCGAATGGTGCCGCGACGCCTTCGCCGAAAACTCGAATGCCGTTGTCTGGGACATGAACCCCGACAATCAGAATGCCGACGAGCCGCGCAAAGTGGTGCGGGGTGGCTCCTGGAAAGATATTGCCTACTACCTCGAAACGGGTACCCGCGCTTACGAGTATGAAGATCAGAAGCGGTCGTACATTGGTTTCCGATGTGTGATGGACAACCTCGAAGGCCGGGCCGCAACGGGCCGCAGTGGCCGGGTGGGTGGCAGTGGTGGCAAAGCCAAAACCAGTAAAAAAGCCGCAAAAGCACCGAAAGCTTAATATGTAGTAACCAACGCTGAACATTGACTGACTATGTAGAGCCTTACTGGCTCGACTGGTTGATGTTCAGCTTTTTTTGATTCCACAAATAAATACCCATTCCAATTCATCGCTAATCATGGCAGCAGCAAAGTCAACCAATTTCTTCTGGGACCGTTTGGTACCAACCATTTACAGCGTCGGCGCGGCTATCGTCGTGACGGGTGCTATGTTCAAGATTAACCACCTTCCCGGTGGTACCGAGATGCTCTTTCTTGGTCTCGGTACGGAGGCTATCATCTTCCTGTTATATGCTGCACAGAGTTTCCTGTTCCCACCCGCATCGAGCGATGGCTACTCATGGGAGCGGGTATATCCCGAACTGGCCGAGGACTACCGGGGTGAAGCCCGCAAGGCTGTTGCCCAACCCAACGGCCTGACCGCCAATATGGATCAGATGCTGGCGCAGGCTAAGGTAACGCCCGACGTGTTCGAGAAACTCGGCACCGGCTTCCGCAGTCTGAACGATACCGTCTCGAAACTCTCCGACCTGACCGACGCTACGGTAGCTACGAACGACTACGCCCGCAATGTGAAGTCGGCATCGAGTTCCATCAGCGATATGAACAAATCATACGGCACGGCTATTTCGGCCATGAACTCGATGGCCGACGCCACGACAGACGCCAAAGATTACCGCGATCAGTTCCAGAAGGTGACCAAGAATATGGGAGCCCTCAACGCTGTCTATGAGCTGGAATTGCAGGATACCAACAAGCACCTGAAAGCTATGAATGCCTTCTATGGCAGCCTGACAGCCGCTATGGAAAATATGACCGATGCTAGCCGCGACACGCAGCAATTCAAGAGCGAACTGGCCAAGCTGACCGGCAACCTCTCGTCGCTCAATGGCGTTTACGGCAGCAGGCTGACCGCCATGCGGGGAAATTAAAAAAAAGTTATAAAGTTGTAGAGTTACACAGTTGTACAAGTCCCTCCGGCTCAGTTTCGGATGCACCAGTGTCAACCGCGGCAGCCAACTTTATAACTCTACAATTCCATAACTTTAAAACTCTACAACTCTACAACTTAAACTAAATGGCAGGCACAAAAGAAACACCCCGTCAGAAGATGATCGGGATGATGTACCTGGTCTTGACCGCGTTACTGGCTCTACAGGTGACATCGGCCATTCTGGATAAATTTGTCTTACTGAACAACAGCCTGGAAGCATCGACATTCTCGGCCAACCGCGTCAACGAATCGACGGTGGGCAATATCCGGGCAACGGTCGAAAAATCGGGTAACCGCCCTGCCGATGTGGCCATCGTGCAGCAGGCCGACGAAGTACGCAAATTAACCGCGGGCGTTATCAGCCAAATTGATGGGCTGAAGCAGCGAATCATCGCCGAAGCCGGTGGCGGTCTCGACGAGTCAGGCAATATCAAGAACCTGAGCGAAGAAGAAAAAGTAGCGCAGATTATGGTCGGCGGCAATCACAATGGGCAGGCATACAAATTGCAGAAGGATTTGAATGGGTACCTGCAAAGCCTGTCGAAGTATAGCCCGACCAAATACCCGACGCTGGTAGCTGATGGGAAAGACGACCCCATTTCGAGCCGGTCACCCGCGCAGCGGGAGAAGGACTTTGGTGAGCTAAACTTTGCGCAGACACCGGTTCCGGCTGCGTTGGCCGTACTGACGCAGCGGCAGACTGATATCCGCCGGATTGAAGGTGAAGTGCTGAACGTACTGGCTACCAAAGTGGGCGCGCAGGATGTGAAGTTCGACAAGATCATTGCTCAACTGAGCATGGACTCGAAAGTGGTTGTGGCCGGTACGAAGTTCAAAGGGCAGATGTACTTAGCCGCATCGTCGTCGGGTATTCAGCCGCGTATGAGTTTGAACGGTGGTAACGTAACCATGCGGGATGGCGTCGGTATCGTTGAATTTACCGCGCAGGGCGGTGCGTACGACAAAGATGGTCTGGCCCGGCGTACCCTGACGGGTTCTATCTCGTACAACTCGGCGGGTGGTCAGAAAACGGTACCGCTCACGGCAGAGTACTTCGTAGCGAAGCCGACGTATCAGATCGAAACCGGCACGTTACCTCCACTATACCTCGGTTGTGCCAACAAACTGAGCATCCAAAGCCCGCAACTCGGTGCCTTGTGGAACCCAACGATTACCGCCAATGGCGGTGCTGTTATCCCATCGGGTCAGAAGGGGAAGGTTACGGTTGTGCCCAGTGCTAAAGACATTGCCATCAATATTAGTAACGGTGGTAATCTGCTTGGGACTGAGAGGTTCCGGGTAAACCTTGTTCCTCGTCCAACGCTGGAATATGCCGTGGGTGGCCGACCAGCCAATGATCCGAGGGGCGTGCCTGTTTCGGTAGCGCGTTCGGTGCAGGTGCGGGCCGTGGCTGACCCAAGTTTTGCTGCTTTTTCTCCCGATGATGCCAAGTTTCGGGTAACCGGAATGACAGTAAGTCTGGTGCGCGGGTCGCGTCGTGTTCAGGCTGTTCAGCTTGGTGCCGGTGGTGGTTCTATTGGCGGGCTGGCCGCTGAAGCTCAGGAAGGTGATCGGCTCGTTATTCAGGTTGATGGCGTTCAGCGTCAGAACTTCCGGGGAGAAGTCAGCAGCGTACCAATGGGCAGCCCACTCTATCAGGTTTCGCTGTATTAAGAGAATAAAGCGGTTTCTGAGCCGTTAACATACTGAACTGACAACAGAAAAATGAGCATGATCCAGGCTAAAAACATTCGCTTCGCCGGGCTGGTCGTTACGACCGCAATGGCTCTGGCCGGGGGTAACGCGCTGGCGCAGGAGAAAGCCGGTACGGGTGTGAACCCGAACTCAGTACGTGGTATCAACGAAAATGACATCATGATGAAGAAGACCCTTTGGCGTCGTATCGACCTGAAGGAGAAGCAGAATCAGTCGATGTTCTCGAAGAATAATGAACTTCCAAAGTATCTGATCGAAGCCGTAAAAGCCGGTTTGCTGGATGCTTATTCCAGTGACTCGCTGACCACCAGGATCACCGTTGAGAAGATGCACGAGAAGCTACTCGTGCCCAATACGGCGGGTGGTTTGTCGCAGGAAGAGATTGCGGCTGGTTTCAAGGAACCTGGCAAAGATGGTGCCGCTGCCGATGACGGCTGGGGCAAACCCAAAAAGCCGGATGCGAAAGCAAAGCCTGCCGACGACGGTTGGGGCGCACCCAAGAAAGCGGTTGCTGCTGCTCCTGCCGACGATGGCTGGGGCGCGCCGGTAAAGAAGACGGCCAAAAATACCAAAGGTAAAAAAGGTAAGAAAGCTGTTGCACCGGTTATCGAAGAACCCGCTCCGGCAAAAGATTCGGTGGCAGCGGGGCCAACGTTCTCGGGCGATGAGTTCTTCGCCAAAGAACTAAACCTGATCGAGATCAAGGAAGACTGGATTTTTGATCGGAAACGGTCGCGGTTGTACTACGATATTCAGTCGGTTGGTATCGTGCTGCCCGCTGATAAAAATCCGGCTGGTTTCGAAATTCCGGTGGCCTATTTCAAGTGGAAAGATTTGGATAAACTCTTCCGCAGCGACCCGAAGAAGTTTATCTGGTACAACCCCCAAAACCAGGCTCAACACAAAAACCTCGCCGATGCTTTTGACCTGCGCCTGTTCTACGGTCGCATCTGGAAAGAGTCGAACCCCGGCGATAAGTCGTTCGTGGACCTCTACGGCGACAAAGAAGGTCTAATCAAATCGTATCAGGCCGAATATGAATTGATGGAAAAAGAACACGGTTTGTGGGAGTATTAATCTCTTCCATTTTGCATTAAAACGCCCGCCTGTTAATTCAGACGGGCGTTTTTGTTAGCCTACTGCTTTAGCTGTGGGTTAGTAAAGATCATTTTGGATTCATTTTTAACCGTTTTAACGGTTTCTTACCTCGCGTTCTAAACCGTTGAAACGGTTCTATGGAATATTTCCAATTTATTGAACCCACAGCTAAAGCAGTGGGCTGATACAGCCTATCTAACTTACAGTAACTCAAAATACTGTTTCAGCTTTTCGGCCCGGTCCTGACCTACCACTTCGGCTACTTCGGCGATGTTGGCCTCGCGGATGTTTTTAACGCCTTTGAAGTGTTTGAGTAGCTTGGCCGCCATCTTCTTGCCGATACCATCTACGTTTTCGAGTTCGCTAATGAGACTGTTGCGGCTGCGTTTGTCGCGGTGGTACGTAATGGCAAAGCGGTGGGCTTCGTCGCGGATGCGCTGGATGAGTTTGAGCGACTCCGATTTTTTGTCAATGTACAGTGGTAGGTTGTCTTCGGGGAAGTAAATCTCTTCAAGCCGCTTGGCGATGCCAATGATCGGAATTTTACCGTACAGGCCAACGGCTTTGAGCGCGTCGCAGGAAGCACTGAGCTGACCTTTACCACCGTCAATGACGATGAGGTCGGGCAGGTCAGTGCCTTCTTCCAATACCCGCGTGTACCGACGCGTTACTACCTCATACATACTGGCAAAGTCGTTCGCGCCGATAACGGTCTTGATGGAAAAATGCCGGTACTCTCTGTTGGCTGGTTTACCACCGAGGAAACAGACCATTGCCGCTACCGGGTTGGTACCCTGAATGTTGGAGTTGTCGAAACACTCGATGCGGTTTGGAATGGCTTTGAGCTGCAAATCCTTTTTTAGCGTCAGCAGCACCCGGTCTTTTTTGCTGGCGTTGGCGGTGGCTTCAGCAATGGCGCGGTCCTGCCGTTCGCGCCGGAAGTACAGCACGTTCTTCAGCGACATATCGAGCAGTTTCCTCTTGTCGCCAATCTGCGGTACGGTTATCTCGGCCTTCAGATCCACATCGAGCGGAATGTTGGTGATAATCTCCTTCGCCTGACTGCCGTACTGCTCCCGGAATTCAACAATCAGCATGGCCAGCAGATCGGTATCAGGTTCGTCCAGTTTCTTCTTTATCTCTACCGTGTGTGCCTGTACAATGGTGCCGTTTATCAC
>Ga0105045_10002452_pt1 | contig 15656 bp, 12 predicted proteins | sample MAT02_FD_78089 | JGI IMG/M metagenome (GOLD analysis project Ga0105045, IMG submission 78089) | Freshwater microbial communities from Lake Fryxell liftoff mats and glacier meltwater in Antarctica - MAT-02 (megahit assembly) | ecosystem: Environmental > Aquatic > Freshwater > Ice > Liftoff...
AAGTCAACTAAGAATTTTCGGGAATGAGTACTGAAAATTTTAAAAGTTCAACCCTTATCAATGTTTTTATTAAGATTCCATTTTATACAAAATGTCACTAAAGAGCCTCCTGATTAAATTTGCGAAAAAGAAAATCCAAGAGAATAGAATTCTTGAAAAATGGTACGGAATCAGATCCGAAACCAAAGAGTTTTATGGCCAATTTGGAGAAGATGCCTCATTGCAGACTTTTTTTTCAAACCAGGCATGGAACAGTGGTGTAAATCCCATTAATTTAGAGCAGGGATTTTACGTTGATATTGGTTGCTACAGTCCTATTAGAATTTCAAATACCCATTGGTTTTATAAAAGAGGTTGGAAAGGAATAAATGTAGATCTCTCTACTGAGACCATATTGGCATTTACCAAGGCCAGACCTTCCGATATAAATCTGGTTGCAGCCATTACAAATCAAGAGGAAGTTGCTAATGCTAATTTTTTTGAATTTGGTTTAAGCAGTGTTTACAATACTCTGGATAAGGAATCGGCTAAAGAAACAGAAAGATTGCATGGCATAAAACCTGTTAAAAGACAAATTCAAGCGTTTGGTCTGAAAGTTTTATTTGAAAAATATTTACCTATAGATCAAAAAATCAGTTTTTTATCAATAGACGCAGAAGGTCATGATTTAGAAATCTTAAAATCAAATAATTGGGAAAAATTCAGGCCCAAAGCAATTATAGTTGAAGTCCGTGAACCGAATTTTCATAGACTTATGAATCATGATGTGGTTTTATTTTGAGAAAGTAGAGGTTATCAAATTTATAGCTGGTTGAATCCTTCTATAATTTTCACTGCGACATAACACGCTAAATTGGTTTTTTTCATTTTGCTTCAGGACCAATTATTCCCATAAAAAGGAATCGGGCAGACGCCAAACCAGCCAGATTAAGGAAAGTTTTTTTGCTTTTAAAACAAGCCTGATGAACCATTCTTTTCCCAAATTGCAGCCATGAATTTTAATGACATCAAAGACATCGGATCTGTTACCCTGATCCTTTTTTCGGTGATCGACATTCTGGGTTCCATTCCGGTTATTTTGGACATCAAAAAAAAAGGAGGTGGAATTGAACCCTTGAAAGCCACTTTGGTTGCAGGGGCCATCATGTTTGCTTTTTTGTATCTGGGAGAAAAGATTTTAAAACTTTTTGGGGTTGATATTCAATCATTTGCCATTGCCGGAGCGGTAGTTTTACTCATCATGGGTATGGAAATGATTCTTGGGAGAAAGTTTTTTAAAGATTCCGGAAATGGTGCTCAGGGAGGGTCAATTGTTCCTTTGGCTTTCCCGATTATTGCCGGAGCGGGCACCATGACCACTCTGGTTTCACTCCGGTCTCAGTTTTCTTATGAAAGCATACTGATTGCCATTGTGATCAACCTGATTTCGGTTTTTACAGTACTCAAAAGTTCCCAATGGCTGGAGGATAAAATAGGCGATAATGGACTGATTGTGATGGGAAAAATCTTTGGAATCGTACTTCTTGCGATAGGTATTAAAATCATAACTGCACAAATGGCAACCATGAAATCCAACCTTACATCTACTGTAGAACAAATAGAAAAAACGGTTATCCACATTGAATTGATGCATGAAAGAAACCTCAAACTGATGCAAAGACAGGATTCGATTTTAAGTACCAGAGATACCGTGGTGGTAGAAAAGATATTGCAATATCGGGGAAGAAAATAACAAAAGCCTTACTCCGGGGTCAGATCTGGCAACCAAAAACTAAATGGCTTCTTTCAAATAAGAAAAAATCAACGCCGCAGCCCTTTTTGAAGCGCCAGGTTTTCCGATCTTATCTGCTATTTCTTCATACCCTTTCAGAATTTCCAGGCGGCTGGCCTCCCCCATTTTCAGCTTCTCCATTTCAGTCCTGATGTTGGCCGGATTAAACTCATCCTGAATCAGTTCGGTCACTACCTGCTTGCCGGCAATCAGATTTACCAATGAAATAAATTTGATCTTCACCAGCATTTTTGCGATCCAATATGACAAAATATTGACCCGGTAAACAACCACCTGAGGCACCCGAAAAAGGGCAGTTTCCAAAGTAGCCGTACCACTGGTAACAATGGCCATCTCCGCATTTTTCAACAAATCGTAGGTTTGCTCATATACAATATGAACCAGACCATTCCTCCTGAAATTTTCATAATAGCTGGAAGGAAAATTATCCACCCCGGCTACAACAAACTGATGGTCAGGAAAGGCTGGTAAAATACTAAGCATTCTGAACAAAGTACTTTCAATTTCTTTGCTTCTGCTCCCTGGCAAAATGGCAATGATCGGCTTGTCCTCCAAAGAATTTTCTTTCCTGAAATTTGGATTGGGCACAAACTGACTGATCGAATCCAGGATCGGGTTTCCAATATAATCTACCTGATAATCATGCTTTTGGTAAAACTCCTTCTCAAAAGGAAGAATCACAAACATTTTATCCACAAAAGCCTTTATGGTTTTAACCCTGCTTTCATTCCATGCCCATATTTTGGGTGAAATGTAATAGTAAACTTTGATGCCAAGCTCTTTTGCGAATCGGGCCACCCTAAGATTGAAACCGGCATAATCCACAAGAATCAAAACGTCTGGCGGATTGCTGCTTAGCTCCCGCTTCACTTCTTTCAAGGCCGAGCGGATGCTTCCTAACTTTTCGAGGATTTCCCAAAACCCAATGAGGGCAAGATCTTCATAATTTTTAACCAGACTGATTCCGGCATCATGCATAAATCCCCCTCCTATTCCTTTTGCTTCTGCCTGCACATCCAATTCCTTAATGGCCTTATAAAGATTGGCGCAATGCAAGTCTCCCGACCTTTCACCGGCTATAAAATAATACTTCATATAAGGTATAGAATGCGTCTAAATATCAATTTGTATTCCGGACTTATCATGCACCAAAATATTCCACATAGTTTTTATGGGTTTCCTGAAGGGTGATTTTGAAAAGCTTTCCGCTGGATAATTTTTCGATCTCAGGCGCAAGTATTTTCCAAAATTCCTGAACCAGGGTTTCGCAACTTGTCATTTTACCCTTTAAAAAATCTACGTCCATGTTCAGGTTCTTGTGGTCAATTTTATCCACAATCAAAGTTTTGGTGAGAACACCAAGCTTTTTCAAATCGATTACAAAACCTGTTTCCGGATTGGGAATTCCAGCGACAGTGACTGTCAATTCAAAATTATGTCCGTGAAAATACTCGTTGGCACAAGGCCCGAAGTAGGCTTCATTTTGCTCTTTGGTCCAATTTGGATTATAGAGCTTATGAGCGGCATTAAAAAATTCTTTTCGGCTGATATAAACCATTAATTATTTCTCTATCAATGGATTAGTCTTGCAATTCAAATCAAAATAAAAGATTTTCAGATCTTGATCTAATCCTGTTAACGCTTCAAAATGAAGATTTTTGCGAAGATTCGCGGAGCAAATATAAGAAGAAGGGCACACCTATCAATGAAGTAATCAAGCCAATGGGCAATCCGAAGGGCTGAAAAGCAATTCTGGCCAGAAGGTCGCAAAAGGATAAAAACATAGCCCCAATAAAAAAAGTGAGTGGCCAAAAAGCCAAATGGGTCACAGAAATCAACTTTCTGACCCAAAATGGAACGATTAAGCCAACAAAACCAATTGGTCCAACCAGACAAACGATGGAGGCAGTAAGCAAGGCACTGATTACCAATAAAAAAATCTTAATTTTTCGGATGTCAAGATGCATAGATTTTGCCTTTTCATCTCCAAGCAAAAGCAAATTCCATGAATGCCGGCCCAGCCACAAAATCAACAAACCGATGCCTGAAAACACGACGCCCAGGGCCAGGGAATCCCAGTTTGCCTTGTCCAGATTTCCAAAGGCCCAAAAAAGTAAATGTCTCACTTCATTTTGGCGTGCCGCATAAAACGTAATCAGGCTGATGAGGCCGTTGCATAAAATAGACACCGCCACCCCAATCAAAAGCAATGCGGAATTGTCAATTTGCCTTTTTCCTGACACCAGGGCAAGGACAAAAAATGCACTTAAAAATGCACCTGCAAACCCCCAAATGGGAATGAAAAAAAACTGTGTATAAACCACTGGCAACCAACCGCTCAAAGCCAGATTTACACCCAAAGCCGCACCACTCGCAGTGCCCATGGTGTAAGGATCTGCCAAAGGATTTCGAACCAGAATCTGCATGGTTTGTCCGGCTACAGCCAGGGTGCCGCCAGCCAGACAAGCCATTAAAAATCTGGGAAATCGAACCTGCCAAATCAGAACATTTGCAAGATTTTCGGCATTTTGGTCGGAAAATGATGAAAACACTGTCCACCAGGAAACTTCCACAATCCCAAGTCTGATCGAAAATAGGAATATGGAAAGAAAGGCAATAAAAAATATCAGGAAAAAACCTGTAATGCGCTGCAATGAATTGGTTTTAGAAAGGCCCTACAAATGTAATGTAAAGATTGTTTGCCAAGCTTGCCTCAGAAATGTGTTTCATACTTTTGGATCAGGAAAAATCCGTACCCGAAAAGGGCACCGATTTGCAAATCCCTGGTGGTTTGCCCAAAATAAATATGAAGGATAACTTACTTAAGCACAACACCTCTCTGGTTAACACAGAGACATCAGATTCTGACAGTCAAAGCTTTAGCCTTGATAGGATAAAATCGCCCGCACTTTTGATTGATTCGGCGGGCTTAATTTTAAAATCAAACAAAGAGGCACACAACTGGATTGGAAAAAGTACGAAGGAGACCAAAGGCCAGTTAATATTTGATTTGATTCCTGAGCTTAGCCAAAATCTTGTTTCGGAAATTCACTCTCTGCATCCCGGAAAGTCCCTAACCAAAGAAATTATTGAGGCAAAACTTTCTTTTTTTCCAACCCATCATCAAAATGCCTTTGCCGTTTTAGTTCTTGTTTCTGTTAAAAACCCCTTCCTTTTGGGTAAAATGACAGAAAATCTGAATGCAGAAAAACGAAAAGAGAATCTAAAAAACTCACCTAAATCTCAGATCAAAAGCTTATCGCAAGATTGGAAAATGAGTCGGGCTGAGGTAAATGTCCAACTTTTGTTGGGAGAACTTGCCCAATTGGCAATTCAGGAATCTAATGCTTCCGATTTTTTAAATCAAAGTACCGACCTGATTTCCAAAAGGTTAGATCTGGATATTGTTTATTTCGAGCAAATCGGTCAATCTTTTGGAGAAATCAATCACATGACCAATACCGTTTGGTCAGGGGCAAAAAATCAGATTGAAAAATACAATTCCATTCCTGATTGGGTTAATCCAATTGTTTTAGAAAAAAATACACATTTTGTGTTTTCTGAAAATGAACTTGAAAATCTATTCAATGAAGATTTCAGACTTCAAAATCAAAAGAAACCAACTTACATCCTTGGATTGCCCGTCATTTATCAAAATGATTGCATTGGCATTCTTGGTTTAATTTCTTTTTCAGAAAAAAACAAAGAGGTAGAATTTGAATACTATGGAATTTTAGTAGCGGATCTTCTATCCTCGATTTTAGGTAAATTCAATTTTCAAAATACCGTTCAGGCCCAGGCAAACCGCTACCAAAAAATCGCTGACCAGCATGGCGATGTGTTTTGGTCTGTTTTGCCAGATGGAACAGTTAGCTATTTCAATCCTGCATTTATTGATGCGGTGGTTAAAAAGGGAGCCAATTTTGGAACTAAAATATCCCATCAAAAAACCAAAGACAGCAAGATAAAAATAGGATTTTCCAATTGGGAACAGGAATACAACAAAGCTTTTGAAGGCGAAAAAGTCGAAATTGAATACCAATCCATTGATATTCAGGGAAAAGTAGTCTGGTGGGAAATAAAATTCATACCTGGCTCTGGTACCGGACTTGGCAACGAAGAGGTTTTAGGAATAGCCAGAGATGTGAGTCAGAACAGAATTCAGCAAGGCGAAATCAATCAAAAGCAGAGTCAATATCTGGAACTTATAGATGCTTTTGATGATGTATATTTTCAGGCGGATAAGGCTGGAGTTATTCTTTCCATATCGTCTGCCATTGAAAAAATTGCTGGCCTGAAACCGGAGGAAGTTGTGGGCATGAACATCCGGGACTTCCTCATTTCGTCTGATGAAATGCAAAAGAAATTGGTCGCCCTGAGGGATGGACAATTGGTTTCTGGTCTTGAACTAAGCATCAAAACCTTAGATTCAAAAACCATTTTTATGGTTGCCAACCTGAAACCGATGTACTCCAGCTGGAACGATTGGGTTGGTTTTGAAGGGATTGCAAGAGATTTTTCCCAAATGGAAGAGGCAAGGAAAAATGAATCCAAATCGAAAATAGAGGCCTCGGATGCACTAAAAATAAAAGAAAGATTCCTTGCCAATATTAGCCATGAAATCAGAACTCCGCTCAATGGAATCATGGGAATGGCCCAGATTCTGAAGGATTCTCAGTTGAAAGAAACCCAAAAAGAATATGTGGATATCATCCTGCGGTCCGGAGATTCCCTGGTCCACGTTTTGAACCATTTGATTGATTTAAGCGAATCTGAAAACTCCAAAATAATCTTAAAAACCTCTGAGGTAAATGTAGTTGACCTTGTCAAAGGTATATCCCGACTTTACTTTGACCAGGCCCGCCTAAAAAATATTGAATTCAGTTCTGAAATCGAACCCGGACTTTCCAATATACTGGCAGATGAAAGCAGGATGTATCAATTGCTTAACAATTTGGTTTCCAACGCCTTTAAGTTTACAATTCAAGGCAATATCAAAATAAAATTAACCAGGGAAGAAGGCATAAATGGGAATGAGCTGGTCTTAGAAGTTTCTGATACCGGTTGCGGCCTGTCTGCGGCTGAGCAGCTTTCAATCAGGCAATTGAATGATTCTTCTAATCCTGAATACGCAATTCTGGCTTCGCAGGGAGGCCTTGGACTTTTAACATCAAAACTGATAACTGACGCCATGAATGGCCAATTCGGATTTGTTTCCTCGCCGGGATTGGGATCTACATTTTGGATAAAAGTACCTTTGATTCAACTGGAAGAAACAAAAACCTTAACCTTTAATTCCTCCGAAAAACTCTCCTTTTTTGAAGGATATGTTCCGGAGGTGTTGCTGGTGGATGACAATGCTATTAATCTGAAAGTTGCGTATGAAATTCTTGTAAAATCTGGCTGCCATGTTGATGTGGCAACCAATGGTGAAGAGGCAGTAGATAAAGTTAAAAGTGGTTTTTATCATGTCATTTTGATGGACATTCAAATGCCTGTGATGGATGGAATTACCGCTACCCACATTATAAAAGGGATGGATTTAAAATGGAATCCTGCCATTGTGGCCATGACCGCTTATTGCCTGAAGGAAGATAAAATCAGGTTTATCGAAGCAGGAATGGATGATTTTATTGCCAAACCAATTTCTGCCGATAAAATATTGTCCAAAGTAAAATATTGGACAGAGAAAGGATTCGGAAATAAAAACCCGGATCTGGAAAAAGAAAATGATTTTGTTCCGGAAATTAAGTACATTACAATTCGGGGCGAACTTTCATCTGTATTCGATTTTGATGCCCTAAAAAGCCTTCACAAACATCTGGGAGAAGATATTCTTTTGGATAGCATTCACGAATTTGCATTGGAAACAGCTAAAATGATGACAGAGATGGACGCCGCACTATTGATGGGAGACCATTCAATTTTAAGAAGCCATGCACATACTTTAAAAGGAAATGCTGGCACTTTCGGCGTCAATCACCTTTCAGCCATCGCTAAAGAGATAGAATTTGATCTGAAAAACAATAAAATTGCAGCCTTGTCTGATCAACTTGAAAAACTTCGTGAGGCAGCGAATCAATTTTTAAAGTCTTATAACCTTTTAAACAAAAGCCATGAGTGGAAAAATTAAAGTTTTAATTGCCGAGGACAGTTCGGTAATTCTCAACCTGACCAAAAAAATACTGGAGTTTCAAAATTGTGAAATCTCCTCTGCAAAAAACGGACAGATGGTTATTGACCTGCTTTCTGAAGGGGGGCAATTCAATGTAATCCTGATGGACATTAACATGCCTGGAATGGATGGAACAGAATGCACAGCACTGATCCGAAAAATGGACGACAAGGTTAAGGCCAACATACCGATCATTGCCATAACCGGAAATGCAAAAAATTTAAACATGGAAGAATTTAAGAATCAAGGATTTAGCGATTTTCTCCAAAAGCCATTGAACTTTGATGTTCTGGTAGAGAAGGTGAAAGCTTTCGCATAAAACAAGAAAATTTGAAATCACAATCCCGCTCAGGCGGGATTTTTTTTTGATCAGCTTTTTTGGCCTCAATCATATTGATCAACATCCTGATTTTGCTCGTTCTTAATCCCGAACCCAGCGATGCCGAACCACAGAAATTGCCCTGGCCTGAACAAGAGTTCCGTTGAGTTCAAATTTCTTATTCTAAACCTTGAAAAATTTCGGGGCCCATTGCAACGAACTCTGATCTTTTATCTTCTTGTTTTCTTTGAACATAAATTTCCATTTATATAAATCTGGTTGAATTGGATGCCAAAAGTTTATGGTTGTTGACTTTTTAATTTTCAAAGTTTTCGACGCATTTGAATCCTTGACTTTAAAATTAAAAACTGAGCCATCGCTAACTTCCAGCGTCAATTTATCGGAAAAGACATGGCCACTTATTGAACCTTCTATGGCCAAATCAAAGCGAATAGAGTCTTCATTTTCAATATATTGAGGGATGATGGAACCTGAATAGCCATCTTTTGAAAAATGGATTTCAACTTTATCCCAAAGACATGAAGAAACATTGGATCTCCATCGGTCGGCTTCCGGAATCCGTGAAGCATTTTCTTCATTCAGGTCTGAAAGAGATTTTAGTGTAATCTCAAGGCTTATTTTCCCATCGGGTTTTACAAACTGATTTTTACTGAAGTCAAAAGTCAATTGTGCCATTCCGCCTGCATCTTCCCGGTTTCCACAGTTTTCGCTGGCTCCATTTATGAAAATCGCTGGATCAAATCGGGCACCATTTAGATGAAGGCATGCCCTATTCCAGTCTCCAGAAAGAAGTTGGAACGATTTACGATAGACAATGGATTCAGATTTCCTGGGATCAGAAGCCGGGCCAGGCACATGAACCATAGATTTATTACCATTTCTAAATTCAACTTTCCAGGCGCCCTATAAAACTAAAACCTGCTGAGCGAAGCAAAATTTAGAAACAAAAAAGAAGATGAAAAACACAACTTTACAAGATTTCCCCTTCATAATCCTTTGGATATCAGGTCTGTAAAACTTGAGATCAAGGTTCTCAGGTGCGAAGTTAAAACTTGTTTTGCCAAAACCAATGTATCCAATCTATCCTGAACAAAATCGTTATCCAATGGATCCAATGAGTTAATTCTGCTCCATTCTGAGGCATGAAAATAGTTTTTGCCACCCATAGATATCGCTACATGATGAATTTTTTGACCTGGCCTTTGAAAAAAAAGCAAATCCCCCTTTTCGAAAAATGGATTTTTTGGGTCAAATTCTATTGTATTTCCAATCTCTGCCTGTTGCCATGCGTCCCTGGGAAAAGAATATCCAAATTGGTGAAAAAGACTTTGAATGAGGCCGCTACAATCTAAACCTGTAAAAACTTTACCCCCCCAAACATAAGGAATGCCAAGCCAGTCTGTTATAAATTGGGCCAGTTCAGGTGAGTCAAATGGTTTTGGGTTTGAAATATTTTTTAATTCTAATCCATCATCATGAATTGAAAAAAATTTGCCGCCTGGCCAGAACAAACTACCGGGTAAAACCTGGATTTTATGATTTCTGATACCTCCCGATAAAAACATCGCAGTTGAAATTTCAAGACCTGCTTTCGAAATTTCAAAGGCATCTACATAATCATAAAAAATAAATTGAGCCTTTCTCGTAAACCCCTGATAGCCATGCTCTGTTTCTATTTTTATCCAATCCTCACTTTCTTCAATTAACGCCACCATTTCTCCAAAAAGAACCTGAGAAATCAATTCACTGGAATGACGTGGCTCTGGCCGGAGCATGGCAAATGTGGTTTTGCAAATTCCAATCATAGCTGCAAATAAGGACAAAAAAAAAGCGAAGATTTTTAACTTCGCTCTTAAAAAATATAATGTTTTAAGTTTTATTCAGAGGTGGATTTTTCAACCGGAGCCAGTCCTTTACTTTTCTTTTTGCCAACGATTTGCTTTACCTCATTTTTCAACTTTCCCTTCACCTTCATTCTTTTAGCAAATTTTTTGGTCAACTTTTCTGCAGCTCTTTCTACAGATTTTGCAATTTTGGAAGCAGCTTTTTCGTCAATTGAATTCAACGTAATGTTAATGCTTGTGGCAAGCATTCCCATAATTTCTTTTTTTAACGCCTTTTTCATAATTTGTTTCGATTTTATGCAATGTTATCTAAAAGTTGTCAAATGAAAAAATTATCGTTTTTTTTTCAAATACGGAAGAAACAACAGGTTTGCGTTTGGATATAGGTATTATCCAAAATCCGGAAAAAACAAATTTTTCATTTATTGAAATTTAATAAATTGCAGCACTGAATTCAATTCCATAACTTGAAAAATATAAAGTGCCTCACAATACATTTTTCAAAAATATTTACAGGAGAAACCAATTGTAACCTGATTTAAATCAAAATTATAAAATGTCAGAAAATCTCTTTTTGGAGGAGGAAAGTCCTTTTCCAGAAAAAAATTATCAGGAGGATTTAAGGCAAGCCTTATTTTCTATAGAAAAATTACAGGCTGAAAATCAAAGACTAACCTTGCTTTTGGAGAATTACCAGGGACCTGATTTTGAGACTGTGGAGAAGGTAAAACAGGTCACTGATGTAAAATATCAGGCGGTTATTAAAAATGCTCCCTGGGGCATCATTATTTCAAAACCGGGCGAATTTGTTTTAGAGGTAAATGATGCAGTTTGTGAAATATTCGGCTACACCAGTGAGGAGTTTAAAACCAAGAAAAGGGCAGACCTGGTAGTTGAAGATGAGGCATTTATATCATTTCTTAAGCTTAGGAATGAGACCGGAAAAGCAAAGGCAGAAGTAATTGGAAAAAGGAAGAATGGCAGTTTTTTCCCACTTGAATTTTCATCAATTGTATTTAGGGATCCGCTTTCTGGCGAACTCCACAATAGTTCCATTGCCTTAGATCTGACTGAAAGAAAAAAAGCAGACCAGGAACGAAAGTTAATGCTGGAAAGTATTTTGGATTACTTCTATGTGCTGGATCACGATTTTACCTTCAAATACCTGAATCCGACAGCTGATCAGTTATTTTCTAATGACCATGGAAATCTGCTGGGTGAAAAAATATTTGATGTATTCCCAATTCTTAAGGAAGGAATTTTCTATCAAAATGCATTGAAATGTATTGAAACAAAAAAGCCCATTCAATTTGAATACTTTTCCGAAACGCTGCAGTATTGGTTTGAGGAAAGTTTTTACCCAACTGAAGATGGGCTAAGCATTTTTTTCAGATCTATTGAAGAAAGAAAAAAATCGGAACAGGAATTGATTCGCCAAAAGGAGCTTTCAGATACCATCTTATTCAATATTCCTATAATGATTTCATTTATAGAGACCAATGGGAAATTCAGCTATGTAAATGCCTCATGGGAAAAGGAATTGGGTTACAGCAAGGCTGAAACAATGGCCTCAAATGATTTTATAGATCTAATATTACTCGATAAATCAAAAAAAGAAGAAGTTATCAGTAATATTTTAAATGCCGATGGAAACTGGATCGATTATGAACTGTTGACCAGAGCAGGAAAAACAATTCAATCTATATGGACCAATGTTAAGCTTTCAGATGGACGGATTATTGGAATAGGTCAAAATATTACGGAAAGAAAACAGAACGAAGACAAAATCAGGATTAGCAATGAGCGATATGAATATGTAACCAAAGCGACTTTTGATGCCATTTGGGATTCCGACCTCCTTTCTGGTATAGTTTATTGGGGAGATGGGTTTAAGACACTTTTTGGGTACGAACCAGACCGAACTGCAATGACTCATCTAGAATTTGAAGACTTTCTTCATCCATCCGATAAGAAAAGGGTCAATAGAGGATTTCTAGATGCTATAGCGAGCGAAAAAAATGTATGGCATGATGAATATTTGTTTAAAAAAGCAAATGGAGAATACGCATTTGTTCAGGATAGAGCATTAATAATCCGTGATGAGAATAAAAAAGCGATTCGGGCAGTCGGTGCGATGCATGACATTTCGCAACAAAAAGAAGAAGAGGATCGCTTAAAACTTCTTGAATTGGCAATCACCAGTTCTACAGATGGGATTTTAATTTTAGAAATTAATCATAAAAACCTGCTTAAGCCTAAGATTGTATATGCCAATCAGGCCTTTACCAGAATGACAGGCTACCCGCTTAGGGAAATTTTAGGAAAAACCAAGCAAATTTTTCAGGGCCAGAACTCTGACGAAAACCAGTTGGGCAGAATTAATCAGGCTTTATTAAATTTCAAACCCGTTGAAGTTGAGTTAATTAACTATAAAAAAGATGGTAGTACTTTTTGGGTTTTGGTTTCATCGGTTCCTTTTGCAAATAAACAAGGGGATTTCACACATTGGATTTCAATCCAAAGAGATACCACCGAAAGAAAAAAGAGGGAACTTGAAAGGGAAGATTTGGTGAATAACCTCACCAGGTCAAACAACGAGCTAAAGCAGTTTTCCTACATTACTTCCCACAACATGAGGTCGCCATTGGCCAACATGATTTCAATTTCGGAACTTATTGACACTTCAAAAATTCCTGATCCTTTTGCTGTTGAAATGATCGGTAATTTCAAAATTTCAGCCAGAAATCTGAATGAAACCCTGGAGGATCTCATCCAAATTCTGATTGTGAAGGAAAAAGGGAAACAGGAAATAGAAAGAGTAAAATTTGATGAGGTTTACCAGAATGTAGCCTTTTCGATCAAATCTCTCATTGTTGACTCCTCTGCTTTGATCCAGACTAATTTTTCGGGTGCAGAATGGGTTATGTTTAACAAGGCATACCTGGAAAGCATATTTTTAAATCTGATCACTAACTCAATTAAGTATTCCGGTAAAAATAAAAAACCCATAATCTTTATTTACACCATCCTCAATCCAGAAACTATCCAATTGGTTGTAGAAGACAATGGCTTGGGTTTCAATATGGAAAAGGCTCAGGATAAGATTTTTGGTCTATATCAAAAATTCCACAATCATGCTGACAGTAAAGGAATTGGATTGTATTTGATTCACTCCCAGATCACCAGCATGGGAGGAAATATCGAAGTAGAAAGCGAAGAAAATCAGGGAACCAAGTTTACAATTACCTTCAAAAATGAGAAATCAGAAACCCTTTAGCTTTTATTTCTGAATAGGATTTGGTTTTAAAATCCTGCTTTTGGCTTGTTTAAAATTCCATTGCAGTACATCAGGAATGGAATCTATGGGATAAGATTCTGCCAGTTTTAAAATTGAAGATGCATTTCCTTTTGCCCAGGGAAGAAAAATATATCCAGACCCACCTTTCCATTTTAAAACAGGATCGGGATTTGATTTTTTCATTTCGTCATACCCAAACTTAAAAGTATAAAAAAGCCCGATTTGAACAATTGGATAAGAAATGGCCAAAAGAATAAAACCAGGGACATTTGAGAAAACAGATCCTGCCAACAAGGCCAGAATCATAAAAAAAGGCAAAAGAAAAACATGAATGCCAGCCTCGGGGTAAAGAGAAGCAAACGTAAAAACACCCGCAGCCAAAATAAGGATAAACTGAAGAAACTGATCATTTAAAATATTTGATTTCCAGCTTTTTATAATTTCTAATTTGAATATACCCAATAGAAAAAGAGCCGGATTCAGGAAAAAAGTAAGTGCGGTAATGAAAAATGGCCCTTTAATTACATTCCAAAAACCTGGAGATAACATTTTGCCTCCAACAGAATCAAAAAAAACAGATTGAAAATCATTGAGTTCCAAAATCCAAACAGAATAGAATATGCTAAAAATCGGAAATAGCAGAAGCATAAAAGGAATCCAGGAAGCCGGCCTTTTAAAATAAAAAAGCCAAATCAAGGCAGGAACGGAGAGGACAAATTGAATATGGGTCAATATCCCAATTGAAAAGCTGACTGCTATGATCCAGAGGCCATGTGAGGAAGATTTCTTCAAATATTTCAATACGCCAAAAAGCATCAAAGCCCAGAAAATCAGGGCAAAATTATAAACCTCAATCGTACAGGCATGTCGCCAAAAAGTAAAGCAACAAGCCATGATCTGGATTGAGATAAAACCAGAAAACTCTGACTTCCAGTATTTTGAAACCTGGAAAAGAATAAATAGAAAAAGCACTGAAGAAACTATTGAGATGTTCCCCATCAAAGACATGGCATCCTTCAACCCAAAAACCTGAAATAAAATCCTTGAAAAATTGAGATAAGTAAAATGGCTGTTTGCATTGGTGGCCAGATCATACCCGGATTCCACTGCATTTACATAGCCCAAACCATCGCCCCAGGTAAAATCAGGGTGTTTTCCGCTTAAAAAAATCAGAAACCAGAGGGCTAAAGATGAACAGGCAGCCCAATTTAGTTTTGTCATAAGGAATATTGTAAATCAAATTATGAAAATCATAAGGAAATACGGCAATTAGGAATTTACTTTGGGTCGCAGCAAAAATGAACCCGAGCCAAACAACGTTCAAAAAATATTCATCCCAGGTATTTATTATACTCCTTGGAATTATTCTCAATTTGGGGTTAACAGTCAACGCTGATGCTCAAACGCTGATGTTGGAGGACAAACCAGCTTTGGACTCTATAAAAAAATCAGTAGACCTGGTTTATAATTTTCAATTTGAGAAAGCAGAGGCAACCATTAAAAAACTAAAACCAAAATATGGAAACCATCCCGCTTACCATCTCTTTTTCTGCATTATGAATTTTTGGAAGCTTTTCCCCATTGGAGCAAAACCAAAAGAATATCAGAATTACATAAAAAGTCTGAATTACGTTATCAGTCTTTCGGAAAAACTTAAAGATAAATATCCAAAAAGTCCGGAACCTGAGTTTTACAATATGATGGCAAATTTGATACTTGCCAGGCATCAATCGGAAGAAGGGGAATATATAAAGGCTGTTAATGCCACCAGAAAAGGATATGGATTCATAAAAAAGGGTTTCGAATGGAAGACAACCTATCCTGAATTCTATTTATCTACCGGCCTTTATAACTATTATCGAATTGCGTTCCCTGAAAATCACCCTTTGTATAAATCGTTCACGGTTTTCTTTCCCGATGGCAACAAGGCCCAGGGCATAAAAGAACTCGAAATTGCATCCACAAAAAGCTTGTTTGCCAAAGTAGAGGCATTGGTTTTTTTAAGTATGATTTTTATGCGGGATGAATATAATATACCTCAGGCGATTAAGTACGCCACCGTTTTGCATGAAACCTATCCATCCAACTGGATGTTTTCTGTGGTGTATGCAGAATGTCTTCTGGAGTTGAAAAAACCTGAACTTACTGAACCGATCATAAATGCACTTCTTGGCAGGCAAGAGGTAGCAGCACTTTTAGGAGGGTAT